>ENA-UEOR01000676-UEOR01000676.1-human-gut-metagenome-genome-assembly--contig:-NODE-676-length-20761-cov-10.624154_pt1 | contig 20761 bp, 28 predicted proteins | sample MGYA00242887_ERZ507890 | MGnify/ENA primary metagenome ERZ507890 (study PRJEB26167, sample SAMN06115431) | human gut metagenome | host: Homo sapiens | place: China:Guizhou | collected 2014-10-21...
CGGAGGACTGCCGGGCGGTCACAGCCATCATGGACAGTTCAATGTACGCCATTACCGCAAGGTGGTGCAGACTGCCGCCGGTTATCATACAACCGTTAATGTCCACGAACCTATCAAAGATACAGGAATTCGTCGTACTTACCCCAATATGATGACGCGCGAAGGCGCCCGCGGCATGGAGTGGAACGGATGGAGTGAAGGTAATCCCCCCGAACATCACGAGTTATTGCCGTTTACCCGCTTGCTGGGCGGTCCGATGGATTATACACCGGGTACTTTTGATATTCTTTATGAAAAGACACGCAATTCCCCACGCCGCAAGAAGTGGAATGACTTGGATAAAGGAAACAGCCGTGTGAATACCACCTTGGCAAAGCAGATAGCCAATTGGGTTGTCATTTATTCTCCGTTGCAGATGGCCTCGGATATGATTGAGAACTATGAAGGGCATCCTGCCTTCCAGTTCTTCCGGGATTTTGATGCGGACTGTGACTGGTCCGAAGCCTTGCAGGGCGAACCGGGAGAGTTTGTAGCTGTGGTGCGGAAAGCGAAAGATAAATATTTCCTGGGAGCCACCACGAATGAAGAGTCGCGTACACTCACCATTCCATTGGATTTCCTGGAGAAAGATAAAAAATACCATGCCGTGATTTATGCTGATGGAGAAGATGCCGACTGGAAAACGAATCCTACTTCGTATCAGATTAAGGACAAAGAGGTGACAGCAGCCGACACCTTGTCTGTAGGCATGGCAAAAGGCGGCGGGCAGGCGGTGAGCTTCATTCCTATAACTGACTGATTCACTAAATGCTTCGTCCTATTGCGTTTATAGATTCCGAAAGGTAACTTCATCTCCTTCTGAAAGGGGATGAAGTTATCTTCGGTTATAGCCGAATTCAACAACCTTAATACTTAGATATAAATGAAAACAACCGAAACCCCAACTCCGGCCAGACGCCGTAGTCCTATTTTTTGGGTTCCCACCGCTTATTTTGGTATGGGGCTCCCTTTTGTTGTCCTCAATATGGTAGCTGTACTGATGTACAAAGGTCTGGGAGTCAGTGATGCGAAAATAGCCTTCTGGACCTCCCTTATCATGCTTCCCTGGCCAAATTAGGAAAAAATGAGCCCGTAGCTATGACGGTATTAGAAAAAATATGCTCCGTGCTTAATTGCAATATCGGAGATATCGTTGATTACATTCCTGATCAGGAAGATTAACAGGACAAAACGAAAGGATAGATAGAAATGACTCAGCAAGATATTGCAAAAGCTAAACAGCTGCTTTTCGGCATCCAGGAAACAGATTTACCTGCAGAGCTGAAAGAAGCAAGCATCAAACAGCTTGCACTCGCCCAGCAGGCAGCAGCGCACTACATTGGAACCCATAAGGTTAACCACGTCAATGAGCCGTTCCTGTACCGTTATGAACTGATCGTGAAAGAGATGTGCGACCGCGGTTTTATCCAGTTCGCAGGCTGTTTCGATGAAAGCAACGAAGTGCTGGAAGGCGTAATGGCTGACTTAAAGGCTTATATAATCGCGCAGGTAGGGGAATAACATATTCTGACCCACAAAAGGGAATTCTGCGCAAAGAATGGGGGAGCTGCGGTCTGGCGCCGGAACCCTCATACTTTTCTGTAGCCCCCCTGGGTGGCCTGACCGAACAAACCGTTCTATCAGACGTTCCAGGTCAAGGGGTTCCATACTGCGGATACCCTTACGGTCCTGCTGCCTCTCGCCGCTTCCCGTAGTTCGTCCGTTGTTCACGGCTTCCTCACGGCTTCGCTGATCACACAGAGGGGGCTGGCTGTAGCTCGAGAATATAAATGCACAGCGGGCGGCTTCCTCTTCACAGTATGCAACAATGGCTTATTTGCTGAATTTTTAGCTTGCGAAAGCGGAAGGAAGTGCCCTGGAAATTTCCCCCGGAAAGAGAAAGACGCCGCACCTTCCACGCCCCACATAGCCCCCACCCCCTAGGAAGTACCTAAGCACATTACCCTTTTTAGGGTGTCCGAAATGTCCGGATGGATCACACAGAGGAGAATCCAATTCTGGCCGCTCCTGCTGCCGATCCGGACCGCGAAGCAAGGACGAAGCAAGAGGGAAGCAAGAGGAAAACGCAATTTTCCTTTCTCCTCTGCCGGTTGGGAAATGGTGGAGAATTTGCCTATATAGCGTAGATTTTAGGGTTTTTTAGTATGCAGCGTTGCAATTAGTACAGTAATTTACCGTAGTGCGTTACCATTCGCGTTACTATTGAACCTGTCAAAACCGTCCTTCACGGCCCTATATAGCTTAAAACCTTAACAAATCCTAACATTTTGGCCAGCGCTGCGGCTCGTACTGCGGTACGAATCATTTTTACCGATAGGGAGTACATACGGCCAGAACCTTGAACTTTCTCAACATTCCCGGGCTTCAAGCTGTTGCGGTGTCGCAACGGAAGCCGATATTCGAGTTTGTTTTTGAATGTTGTATTCGTCGGTTTTGGAATGGTAACGCAGCAGGGCAGAAATCCAGCATCTAAGCCAATCCACGGGCCTATTCGTTTCGTTTTTGAATGCAACGTTGCGGGTATTCGTTTGTTTTTCAGGTGTGACTATTGGTCACATCCGAACCCGCACTTTTTAAGATGGTTCAAGAGTCAATAATATTGACTTTCGGAAAAGTGACCATCAGTCACAATAGAACACCGCTTCCCAAATTCGGGTAGCAAATTTTGAGCCGGTTCAGATGTCAATATTCTTGACGCCTCAAAAGTCGGTTTTGCCGACTTTAGAATGTCGGCCGCGGGCTGGATCCAGATCATGAAGACACAAGAGGGGCTGACCATGAAAAAACATTACCCCCGTTTGACGCCTTCCGGAATTTTCAATGGGTCATTTAAGGGTAATGGAAAAACTAAAAAAGGGGCTATTAACTCAAAAATAATTAATAACCCAATTCTTAGTTTTTCTATAACCCCTTTTTTAGATTTTAATAACCCCGTTTTTAGTTTTTAATAACCCCGTTTTTAGTTTTTCTGGAAGCCAAAAAAGTGCCGCGAGCCCTTTATTTATGCGGCTTCCCAGACTTGGCAAATTTTGACATAAAGATTTATAAATAATAATAAATCTTTGTAGTGGTCCGCACGGCTCCCTTGACGTGCGCCGTGCTCCCCTAGTAAACTCACCCCATAAAAAACTTCTGGCCACCAGATAAAGGAGGTATTCTCTGTGTCAACAAAATATGACAACATCCCGGAGGAGCTGCGGGCGCTCCCTCAGTGGGTATGCTTCAAAAAGGTCTCGCGCGAGAATGGCCATATATCCAAAGAGCCGCGCAATCCGAAAAACGGCTATGGTGCAAAGGCCAACGATCGGAACACCTGGACCGACTTCGATACTGCAGTTAAGGCCGTGGAGAAATGGAACCTGGACGGCGTTGGCTTCGAGTTTGCAAATGGGTACGTTGGCATTGATCTGGATCATGTCCTGGAGAACGGTCAGATTGTGGATCCTGCTGCTGCCGATATTATACGGAGCGTTAAGAGCTATACGGAAGTAAGCCCCAGCGGCACCGGCCTGCATATTATTTGCAAAGGCCAGCTTCCTGCAGGGTCAAACCGCAAGGGTAATATCGAGATGTATTGTACCGGCAGATATTTCACCATGACGGGTGAGATCTACCAGGGGCGCAACCAGATCCAGGAATGTACCGCTGCGATTGCGGGAATGCACAGGAAGTATATAGGACAGCAGGACGTTCATGAACGTGCCTCTGCGTCTCCTGCTGCCGCTCCTGCCCCTGTTACTCTGTCGGACGATGAAATTATCAGGAAAGCGTCAGAGGCGTCAAATGGGGCGTTATTCCGGCAGCTCTGGAGCGGAGACTGGGCGGGCGCTGGTTATCCGTCACAGTCAGAGGCAGATATGGCCTTTGTGAAACTCCTGGTATACTGGACCAATGGAGACGCGCAGCGCGTTGATAGTTTATATCGGCAGTCAAGCTTGATGAGGGATAAATGGGACCGCAGGCAGTCCGGTTCTACATACGGCGCACTTACAATAGACCGCGCCTTACGGGAGTTTACACCATATACCGGACCGGATCGAAAGACTGCAGCAGAGGCTTTCTCCGATCCTGCTGCTGCTATCTCCGGAGCTGTGGCCGCGGTGGCCGATCGGATGCCGAGAAAGGACAATCCGCACCCAGATAGCGCTCTGGATTACTTAAAAGGTCAGTTTGAGAAGGACATTCTGAAATTCATGTCCTACAAGGACAGAAAGACTGGATTTCCAAACCTTGACAAGGAATGTATTGGGCTGTATCCTGGCCTTTATGTAATCGGTGCGATTAGCTCCTTAGGAAAAACAACGTTCTGCTGCCAGATGATGGATCAGCTTGCTGCAGCGGGGGAAAAGAGCATTTATTTCTCCCTGGAGCAGAGCAGTGCGGAGATGATCTCTAAGAGCGTGGCGCGGATCACGGCCCAGAACGATCTCCTTGATCCGATAACCGGCCTTAACCGTTCGCTCAGTAGCATCACGAAGGCTGTGAGCGCTATTAATATCCGCCGTGGCCATATTACGGATGAGGTAAAGGCAGCAGTCCGGGACTATGCGAAGATTGCGGGCAATATCGATCTGGTTGACTGTGGCTTTGGTACTACGGTGGAGTATGTAAAGCAGTACGTTGAGAAGTACATAGAGGCCACAGGAGAGAAGCCGGTGGTGTTCGTGGATTATCTGCAGGTACTGCAGACCCAGAACCAGAAGCTCAGCAAGCAGGAACGTATGGACAGCATTGTTACAGCCCTTAAGGTGCTGCAGAAAGAAAACGATCTTGTTATTGTTGTAATCTCGTCCCTAAACCGTCAGAACTATCTCTCTCCGGTGGATTTCGAGAGCTTTAAAGAGTCCGGAGGCATTGAATATACCGCTGACGTTGTTTGGGGCCTCCAGCTGCAGATCATGCGCTCTCAGGATATGTTTGAGAAAGAGAAAGACATCATCAAGAAGCGCAAGGCCATCATTGCGGCGAAAAAGGAGATACCGCGAAAGGTAGAATTGTCCTGCTTAAAAAATCGTTATGGTATTTCAAGCTACTATGTGGCGTTCCAGTATGATCCGCGTTATGATCTGTTTGTTCCAGACTATGAATTTGAGGCTGTGGACGAAAGTCAGACACCATTTGCAAACGATGGAAAAGAAAAACCCGCATGCGACATTATGAAATGATACGCATACGGGAAATAAGTGTTCAGAATGTGCCTGAGAGGGGCGAGAGCGCTCCTTCCGGGCATTTTAAGCGTTACAGGGTAGATTTATGCCCTAAACAGGTTAAAAGGGCATTCTGGAGCGTCTGAGAGAGATTGATACGCTTTTTCTTTGCCTCAGTGTCCAGCCATGCCGGTATACTGACGTTCTTGTGCACGCTTTTCGTGCTGTACTGGAGCATATAGCTCCCCATGTCAACATCAATTAGCGTTGTGGTGGATCCTGCTGCCAGGGCCGCGAGTGGTTCCGCCTCAGGAAGCTCTCCCCTCGTGTCTACACAGGGGGAAAGCACGGTGCAGATCTGATTGCGGGCCATCTGGATGCCGTCAGCTGCCGCCTCTGCTTCCACGGTGATATCAAACTGCGGCACTTCAATGCGAAAGCCGCGTTCTGTTGGCGTGATCAGCGCCGGGTAAGTTGTTTTAAGCATAATTTCATCCCCTTTGTATGTTATCCGAACGCTCGCTATTCTATCCGAACGTTCGCTTTGATTTTTGGACTGAAAACGCGGATTCCATGCGAACTCGCCGCGTTCGTGTTGTTTTGGAAACCCGCATTCGTTGATTTTGGCACCTGCTGCCGTAATGCTGCTATTGCCATATCTGCAGCCTGGATAAATTCTTTCTGATTGCAGCAGGTCAGTTTCTTTGTTTCAAGGATTGCAATAGCGGTCTGGATGTCCATAGGTGCCTCCTCAATGACAGAAGGCAAGCGCCGGATCCAGATACAAAACCTTGTATCCAGGGAACCGGCCCGGCTGATCCTGGTACTTGATCATATCTTCCAGACTGTACTTCTCGCCTACTTCGATAATGGAGCACACAGAGGCATTGTCCTTGGTTTTCACGGCCCTCCTGATGCTTTCCACGGCTTCCGTGTCGGTGTCTGTTATGTGCATGATGCTTTGCATAGGCTTGTGATAATAGGTTCCTGATCCGTCCACGTAGTCAACAATAAAATTCCTTGTTTTAAGCGGGAAACCGGCTGTTTTAAAGAGTTTTTCGAACATGTTTTATACCTCTCTTTCCTGCCTTAAATTATATCATATGTGCATAAATAAGTATATAGGTTAGATAATAAAAGCATACATATGTTCTAACATATTAACATATATATGATAATAGTATCAAAAAAAGAGAGGCAGCAGCCTCCCTCTTTTTCGTGTCAGAATCTGACATAGCTATTTGATTTCAATGTTTCCCCAGTCAACGCAGCCCTCTTTCTGGTTCTGCAGCAGGTAGCGCACCAGTTCTATGCAGTCTTCTCGTGGATCAGCGTCGAACTCGTGCCGGACATCACGCAAATATTCTTCATACCAGTCAAACGGATAGATTTCCCCGTAGGTTTCCCGGTAGTCTTCTTCTGGATCTTCGTCATATACTTCTTCCGGATCGTGGTCGAAGGTCACCGCAATATCTTCCAGTTCGGACACGGAGCAGCGGTTGCTATACAGGTAGAACAGGAATGAGCTGCTGCCACCAAAACCACCATAGGCACGCTGGAACCATTCACCTGCCTTTTCCTCCTCATCCGAGCCATTCCTGTGCCATCCGCTTAAGTCTCCTATGAATGACTCCAGAAGCTCCTCCGGACGTTTTAAGCCTGCCTTAAAGGTGTAATGCAGCAGGGCCTCATACTGCTTATCTGTCAGCTGCAGGGTCATGCTGACATCGGATTTAGTGGCAAGGTCGGCCTCTCGTTCTTCTCTGTCTAAGATCATAATTTACCCCCTGATATCCGTATTTTCAAACACGATTTTCTGGTTGTCATTAACCTCGAAGGCCAGTGTGGCCCCGGTAAAGTCTGCAATCTTAATCAGATCTTCGGCGGAGAAGCTGCCACGGTTCAATTTGTTCTGGAGAGACTGCGGAGACATGCCCAGATGCTCCGCAAGCTCAATATTTTTTTTGCCCTTGATGGATAACAGGGCTTTTACTTTCTCAGTTACGGCCATTTTAATTCCCTTTCTCTTTCCCGTATTCATAGATTGTATCACTGGCCAGGTCTATCATGTCATTCCAGAAAACACAGGTGCGGCTCTCGTCAAGCTGAACCTGGTTAAACAGGCCGTGGATCGTTCTTAGATCCTGATAGCTCGGTATAGTCTCAATATCCTCTGCGACATTGTAAAGAACGTCCTTGCCGTCATCAAAAACAACGTGCAGCATGAAATCATCCATAGGTTTCACACTCTTAATTCTTGGAATCATGCAAGCGCCTCCTTTCATAGGCCGCTGCCGCTTAGAGCGGCGGCAGCTTTCTTAAATTCTGATCATCCCACATCTTGAGAAGTTCTTCCTGGTTCTGAGCCATCCACTCCCGGACCATCTCCTGTGCCCTCTTAGGAAGATCTCCTTCGGTCATCTCCATCGTTCTCAGATCGAAGATTCCGACATGCTCACCATACAGTGCGTGTAAGTGGCTCGGTTCGTGCTCCTTTGGTTTGAAGAACATTTTAATTACGATTCCGTAGAATCTGCTAATCTCTGGCATCTTATTCGCTCCCTTCCTTTACTGTAATTACATTATAGCATACTCATAAACGTGTGTCAATAATAAAATACTCAAAAACATTTATAAAATAATCTACATAGTGTTGACAACATACTCATAAACGTGTATAATATAATCATAGCAAAGATATGAGAAAGGAGTTCAATACTATGAAAAAACGAATGAAATCAGTAAGAAACACCCGCAAGGCCGTTGCTACCCTGGCCAACAAATTAAGAAAGTATCTCAAGGACTTATCCAGAGCCTTCCGGAAAGCCTGGAAACTGGTTAAGCGTGGCGTAATCTATACAGCTGCTGCCGGCGTCACCTTTCGGAACGCACAGGAGGTTATTGAGTGGCTTAACCGGATGAATCCGCGGGATATCTGCCTGAGCCTCTGCAGGGAGCCAGAGAACCGGTCCGATAGGAACGCTGTTAAGATTTATGCTCATGTGATCTCGATGGGAAAGAGGGCCTGTATCGGATATCTGAAGCGTGATCTGGCTGCTGCCATTGCTCCGCTGATGGATGCGGGCGAAGACATACGGGCGACGCTCTATTGCTTCACTGGATGCTGTCCCGGACTTACTCACGGGATGCTGCTGAACGTAGAATTGTAAGAAAAAAGCCCTTAGGTGGACGGCCATCCAACCTAAAGGCAGTTACCAGGTTAATCGTCATAAACCGGCAGCAGGATTATATCACACCTGCTGCCGGTTCACAAGAGAAAGGAACTGAATACCATGAGAAACATTCTGAATGTAACCGGCACTGTTATAGCTGCAGCAGGATTATCCGCCGTCTGGATCGGCTGCGCTGCCATCGACTCCCCCTCTGTGTGCTCGTGGAGCATTCCGGTTATTGCCGCCGGTCTGATCATGTTCGTGGCTGGGGCAGCTATGGCCGGAGGATTCCGTTAATTTACTTTTTGGAGGCCAGGGCCAGTTGCTCCGGCTTCCAGAATATTTCTACGCGGTCGCGCCTTTTGCCTACTTTACCCTCTTTCCAGCCAAGGATAAAGCCCTGGTCTTTCCAGTAGTCAAGAATTTTCCCGGTTTTTGCAATAATTTCTTCGCGGCGCTTCCGGATTGCATATTCATTCATTTCGTCTTTTTTGCCGCCAAGAACGTAATCAATAGCGGAATCATATTTTATAATATTGCTGACGTTTGCGGATCGTTTCATAACCTGGATCCGGTTCAGCAGGTAATTGCACAGAGTGACAGTCTCTCGTGTGCAGCTCAGCGGGACGGCCCGCAGCTCAATGGGAAGCGTAGAATATTGTTTCTTGTGCTGCGCATACCATAAAAGTAGCGGCTGCGCTGTGATCACATAGACTTCTACGGTTTTCCCCTTATTGGTTGCGATATCTGTATATCCTACAAGCATACGAGTGTTTCTGACGTAATTATCACCCTCAAAGCCATAACTGGCAGCCTCTGCAGTAACGTCCATTGTTATTTTCTGGTCCATTAGCTTCTGCATGGACTCGGCAATCTCTTTTTTCTGCTTATCGTGCAGGGTGGCGTTCTTTTTGCCAGACAATGCATTATTTATCATTCCCGTGGTAATAAGCGTATTGCCGCTATCATAGCAGGAGCATACAGCGGACAATACGGCCATATCAAAGCCGTTCAGCTTTCCGTCTATTGCATTCTCCACAATACGGTCATTCAAATCCAATGTAATGACGGTATAATATTTATCTTCGCCTTTTCGGCCTGTACGGATGCCGACTTTTTTGCCATATTCAATTTCATCGTTGTTGAGCATCTGGCTTACTCTGTCCAGTGTAGTAACCCATGACTTTGTAGCTTTTGACTTTAATTCCTGGAGCTGCTTTTTCTCCGGCTCTACGCCTACGCAGATTTTAATATACCAGGCCACAGGAAGAAAGGGCCGGTTCCCTACGATGGCAGCCAGCGGCGTATATTTCTCGCCATTTCCGTCATATATGTACTGTTCGATGTCCTCATTAAGCTCTTCCAGTGTTTCGTGAGGAATAATGTGATCTGTCGGCTTGCCGTCCAGGATCAGGCAGATTTCGCCCTCCTTTGTCTCCTTCGGATTCTTGAAATAGTATGTATAGTAACTTCCGTTCGCCACCATATCAGAATAGCGTTCATCAAGAATACGGGCTTTACTCATCAGATCACGAAGGCCATGCAGGAAGATATTCAGCTGCATGATATCCCCGGTGCCTTCCTCTGTGTTCTCCAGTTTCAGCTTGTCTATTTCTTCCTGGATCCGAAGCACAAGGTCGTTGTATTCGTCCTCAGACAGGAACATGTAATCAAAATCTTCACCAGGCTCCTTTATCTGCTCCAGATCCATCTTCATTTCGTCCACTAGCTCACCTCTTCCGCTGCAGTTTTCTATGTCCGGTATCCTGCGTTAATGGACATAGAAATATGCTTATATTTATACTCATAATTGTGTATTATCCTATTGTCGTAAATACTACAGGTACTTTTTGACCTCTGCAGCAGGGATAATATACTTGCCGCCCAGTTTAGAGGCTTCCAGCGTTCCGTTCTTAACATACCGCCTCACAGTTACCACGCTACGGCCAAGAAGCTCAGCCGCCTCCTGGAGGCTGTAGCCCTTTTCGAATTCCTTGTTATCCATACGATCCTCCCTATAAGTTGTTCTTTTCCAGGTAATCGTCCAACATCTCCTCGAAGATCTTCTTGATCGGAACTTCACGTTCAACTGCTGCCATGCGGATCCTCTTGAATTTGGATTTCGGTAGCAGGATGGTATAGCGGTCGATCTCCTCTTTCTGCCCATCCGGCTGCAGCAGCGGGTTGCTGATTTCCCTGATCTCGTCCGTAGTGTCCTCTATGATCGGCGCGATTGCCTGCCGTCTCTCTGTCTTTGCCATTTTAATTTTCCTCCTGATCTATAATTTCATTGCACAGGTCCGTGTAGTCCAGTGCTGCATTGCTTCGGTTACTGTATGCAAAAATATCTTTCCCGGCTGCTGCCGCGTCAGATACGGCCACGCCTCTGCGGATCACAGTTGTAAACACAAGGGAGCCGTAACCGTTCCGGATCTCGTCCAGCATCTCCCTGGCCGACTTATTGCCACCCATATACATACAGGTAATGATTCCGGATATCTGCAGGGCCTGGTTATAGGTCTTCTTAACCAAGTTCACAGTTTTAATGGTGCGCCCTATGCCGCGCATGGAGAAATACTCCAGCTGAGTAGGAATGAAAACCTCCGTGGCTGCTATGAGGGCGTTGACGGTGAAAAGACCTAATCCCTGGGCGCAGTCTATGATGATGTAATCATATTGAGCTTTGACGCGATCCAGTGCAGCACTCAGCCGGATGTTGCGGTCTTTATGATCAGCAAGCGAGATTTCCAGACCGGTCAGCTCATCACTTGCCGGTACCAGGTCCAGATTGCGGTTAATCTTCACGGCCACGTCTGGAATGGTCAGTTTCCTCAGCAGTACATCCGCAACGGACCGCTTGCACTCTTCCGGGATCACGCCCAGGCCGTCCGTGAGGGATGCCTGGGGATCCATGTCTATCAGCAATACCTTTTTACCCAGATATGAAAGGCCGGTTCCTATGTTCAGGGCGTTCGTGGTCTTCCCTGAACCGCCTTTCTGGGCTGTAATAGCAATTATACGCATTTTTCTGTGTCCTCCCTATAAAACACTGTCTATCGCGCTCTCTGCGCTGTGGCTGAACCGCTGCGCATTGTGTGCGTAGATCATTGTTGTTTCCACATTCTCATGCCTGGCCATGTCTTTGGCGTCCATGATGGTGGCACCTGCTGCCAGTGCCATGCTCACGGCACTATGTCGCAGACTGTGGGCCGTCCAGCGGCTGCTGTCGTATCCAGAGCGCACAAGGGTGCTCTTTACTATCCTGGATATACTCCTGGGCGTCATGTGGCCGTCCTGGTTGCGGTTTCCGTATGCCGCAAAGAGTGCGGAATCAGCTGCAGTATTATGCCCTGCTGCCTTCCGGCTCCTCAGATAGTCCAATATAGCCTCGTAGGCTTTCGGCGTGAGGATAACAAAAGCGTCAGCCTCTTCGTGGCCTTTTCCGTGGACATACAAAACCGTATGGCCGGATTTGTTCCGGATGTCGCAGATTCTTGCCCTAGACACCTCAATATCACGCAGGCCAGTACGGAACATGGTATTGATAATGGCATAATCCCGCTTCCCCTGCAGCGTATCCCGGTCGATGCCGTCCAGGATACCACGCGCCTGCAGCGCTGAGAAGTCATCCTTCTTATGATCACGCGGGACCCTCAGTTTCTTCACCTTCGCCGCTACATTCGGATACGCTCCCATATCTGCGGCATACGCAAAGAACAGCTTGACCGCACAGAGGTATGTATTGACCGTGTTGGCCGCGTACAGGCTCCGCAGGTGCTCTTTATAGTCGAGAATATCCTGGGCAGCAGGCGCCTCTATGCCGCGCTCCTGCAGGTAATCCAGAAACTTAAGCACGGCCTTGCGGTACGTTGTCCGGCTGTTCTCCGATACGTCCAGGCTTCGCACAAACTCCCCCACTGTGCCCTCTGGTTGCACTGTCAGAGCATGGAAGCGGCTGGCAGCAGGCTTGATATCATATTCCATAACTCTCTCCCTTTCCCTATAAAGTTATCAAAAGTTATCATTTCTTATCTAAATAATACACCAGAATACTCATAATTGCAACGATATTATAATATGTTTAAGCATATAATCGCATTTATGGCAACAAAAAAGAGGAGCGGTTCACGTCTTCCGCTCCTCTGATCTACGTTCAATATCGCCCAGGATAGCAAGAGCCAGATCTCGGCTCAGCTGTCCCGGATATTTATGCTGTACTGCAGTAATAGCCTCTATCAGGCTATCCCAATATTCCTCGTTGTCTTTAGCTTCCGGCGTATAATACGCCTTGTATATGTTCCAGATCTCGCCAAACAGGTTAAACTCGGTCTTGATCTGATCTTTAGACACCGCAGCCAACGGCATCCACCTCCCTGCCTGGAGCAACAAGCTCCGCAATGCCGCCCAGAAAGGCCATGAGTTCATCACCGCGGAGTGTTTTGCCTGCTGCCGGATCATGCTGCAGCCTGTCCATGATCCGCCGATACTCTGCCACGGAATCCAGCATTCTCTCCGGCAACTCCTTGCGCTCCGCTCTGCGCACATAACTGCGTACGCACTGCTTGACCCAAAATTCTGCGCCAGTTATAAAATCTGTATGCGTCTCCGGCTTATATGTCTCTGCTGCCCTCCGGAAGCCACGCATAGCCTCGCCCATCAGTTCATCCGGGCTCATAGCTGCCTCTTTTTTCAGTGCTTCTGCTACAGCCTCCTTTGCCCACTGCGCAAACTCCTCTGCATTATTACGCAGCAGCTGCGCAAGGCATAAGTCTACATTTTTACCGCCGGCCTGGATCTCCAGACATAAACTCTCGTTTTTTAATGATTCTAAACCCATTAAATATACTCCTTACCGTATATAAATTCTCGCCTGTCCTTTTCATTTGTTGGTTTCCTCCTCCAATGTACCCTTGTCGTACTTTCGTGAATATGCTTATTTGATTATACAATATTTACCCGTTTACTACGGTCGAACTGCAGCACCCTCCTAATGCCTCGCACAGTCCTGCTATTCCAAGCAAATTGATTACCAATATTATACAACATGTGTATCAATAAGTACAGTGTTGATAAGTTTTAAATCGAACAAATGTGTGGATATTGTGGATAACTCAATCATGCAGGTAATGCCCTGCAATAACAGAAATGCGGTTGTGGCCCAGCATCCGCGATACCTGCAGCATGGCAGCCTTATCGTACACCACCCCGGCACGATCTCGGCGGCACACATACCGATCAGCTGGAGGAATGAAGGCAGCAGGACGCGCAAGCCGCTTATACCAGGCAGAGGCATAATCTGCCCGGTAGCTGTGAATATCCGCATGACTCGATACATGGGGCCAGACCTTTCCGGAACCAGCAGCCACGCAGCAGCGCACCACTGTGGCCTCGTAATCCGGAAGCACAGGAACGTCACGGATTTTCCCGCCCTTGCCCTTGACGCCAACAATGTAATAATAGCCGTCCCGATACTCCAGCTGATCCCCACAAATCTGCTGCAGTTCCTTGTGATTGCGTAAGCCGGTAGCACGGCAGAACTCCACCAAATCCTGGTTGTTTTTCTCGGAAAAATGAGCATCAGACTCCTTGTGCCCTCTCGATCTGGTGATGTCTGCCCGCCTTCTGGGTGCCGTCACCACCTTTAAATCATCCGTGCTGCAGCTATACGTCTTTGCGATGGCCGAAGCTATCAGCTTAAGCGTTGACGGGGCGTAACCGGCAGCAGTCAGCTCCCGGACATATTCCTCAGCATACTGCCGGGCATCTGCCAGAACGCGGACACCGTGCCGCTCCTTCGCCCACTTAGCAAACGCACAGGAGTGCCGCAGATAGACCCGGTACGTCTCCCAGGAGTAGATCCGTGATTCCTGGCAGCCGCTCAACTTGTCGGCCCTCTTGCTGCATCCAATGGCAAGCTGTGCGTCCAGGGTTTCCTTGACCTGCTGAACGAGTGATTTTGTTTTGATTCTTTTGCGCATAAAATCCCCTTCTCCGGGGATTAACAGGCCCCGGACCTGCTGCTTTACAATGTTTAAGATAATCATGAGCCAATTTTTAAGCCGAAGCGGTCCGGACAGGCAATAGTCCTCCTTGCGTGGTCAATGGGTTACGGTTATGACGGGATCCAGCGCACACACGCGCTCAGATAAAGGGCAGCACCGACAGCAGTTGCACCGGTACAACATGAGGTCACAGGAGAGCCTCCGGGTATCCTCGCCATGATTCGCGGCCTTGCACCGCGCCGCAGCTCTGTATCAGCTGTGCTCTCAAACATGCCTTAATTGCTTTTCATATAAAGCATGAAAGACGATCTCAAAAATGAAATCGCCTTCACTCAATGCCTTCTATTTTCTTCACACTATAAGTATGGGGACGGTTCCGGTCGGAGTAGACCGAAAAAACACCCAGAACGGGCTTTTCAGACAAAAAAGGGTCATTGCACTTAAAAAAGTACAATAACCCAATGTTCCGTAGACATGCAGCAAGTAAACGCTACGCCAAAAATAACACACATGCGACATACTGTAAAGTTAACCATCTGCAGGATACGGCAATCTTCCTGTTATCACCGTTTACATATCCATAAATGGACCTGTAACCGGATAACGGCACCAGGCAGCAGGGATATTTCTGATCAGAGTCATGCGCGCGCTATCGTGTCAAAAAATTGCGGATAACACTTTTTGGTCGCACTTCCCTGAACTCGACGCCGTTTTGTCGTTGAGCCGAAAACCAAACTGGACCGGCCACCCTGTTGCGATGTCGCAACACCTCAAACAAAACAGACACCGCTCTTGCTCTTTTCTGGCCGCCATAGTAAAATAATAAAAGGAGCGATACCTGACCCCCGCTTTGGGTTGGGCCATCGCTCCATTTTGCTTTACAGTTCCAGAGCCACCCGCTCCGTTGAGCTTGTCCAGGTGTGAGCAAAATGCCCCACACCGCCGCCGATCAGAGCGCTGTTATAAATCCAGGAATCCTCCGGAAGGAATTGACGCAGCAGCTTGCCGTTCTCGCCGCTCCTTAAGCTCCGCAATGCCTTATCGTGCTGCTGCCTTGCCGCGGCCACAGTGAGGCCACAGGAAGCAGCACACTCTCGCAGCGTGAACTTTCCCTGGTACCTGCTGCGAATCACTTCCGCCTGGATCTCTGGCAGACTGTCCACGCAGCTCCACAGAGTACAGCAGATGCTTTCTTTCTCCATCCGGTCCAGAATATCCTCTTCCTGGTTGCCTGCTGCCGCCACCAGATCCCCAACCGTAGCATCTTCTGTGCCATCAGTTCCCACAACAGGCGCGTCCAGGCTTCTCAGGCTCGCCATACAGGCGTTTTCCTGTAGTGCCCTGACCTGTTCCAGGGTAAGCCACATAAACCGCGCTATTTCGACCGCCGAGGGTTCACGGCCATACTCCTTTTCATAATCTGACTGGTATTTCTTCATCTTTCGGATCTGTTCCAGGCACTGCACCGGGATACGCATGCAGCTGCCATTGTTCTGCAGATAGCGCCTCATGCGCTGGTGGATCCAGTGGCTTGCATAGGTGAGGAACTTCACGCCTGCAGAAGGATCATAGTTATCTATGGCCGGATATAATGCAAGATAGCCCTCCTGCAGCAGGTCTTCCATCTCTCCGGTGTCCCGGTATTGCCAGGCTACAGACCGGATGAAGTCCTTGACCTGATCATAAAGCAGCGCCATGTTGTTTCCTGTATCCTCTCCGGCCTGGATCAGGGCTGCAAGCTGTTCATTCGTCATGTTCCTCACCTCATTCCATTAATGCCCGCACAGCTGCACCAGGACACCGCAGAAGACCAAATTCAACCCCACAAGCATCAGCTTCGCCCTGGTATGCGTCAGTTCCTTCCCGCGTCTCTTGAATCTCTGATGACACAGGAGAGAACCGAACAACGTACCGCCTACCGCGGCCATGATTGTTCCTTCCATCTCGCAAACACCTCCAATCATAGATATGTGTATATTACTGTATGTTTTATAATATTATCACATTGTCATGTTACGGGCAATAAAAAAGGACCCTCACCAATCGGTGAAAGCCCTCTTCTTGCTACCCGTTTCAGGGTAGCGAATTATTATTCATCTAAGGGTATCCATATTCTGGACACCCCCTTTCTCCCCTTTTTGGGAAAAACCCATTTACTCATTTTCGAGTAAAACCCTCTGTTCCCTTGTCCGGCGGTGTGACTCTATAGCGCGGATCCGGACAAAGGGACGTATACATGTATGGCGGTCTGCTGCCGAACCGCTTTGCCCTGCGCACGCTCTCAGCGCCGCCTGGATTGATGATTCTAGGTTGTTTTACCATTCGTGCCCCTTTCTATCTCACTGCCAGGATGAAGCCAATAGCAAGGATGATATTGATGATTGTTGATGTTGTTGCAAACTCCTCTAAATCGCGTCTACTCATGTTCCTACTCCTCTCAAAAGCTGATCAGGGAAAATATCGTGTGAAAAGGTTGGGCGTCGGTCTTGTATTTTTCGCCCCCGTCTTCCGGATCACTCCCGGGGGATACCTGCTGCCCTGCAAACTGTTTTGCTCGTTTTTAGAATTTCGTGCAAGGAAAAGGGGAACTGCGGTCTTACGTGAACGCTTCCAAACTTTTCTACGCCCCCTACTGCCCCGCTGTTGCCGTTCTGGATGAATCACACAGGTGTCTACCTGTAGTGGCTCCTGCTGCCTGTTTCCGCCTTGCACGCTCCTGTCTAATGCCGTGCATCACGCCCAGGCTGTAGAACAGGCTTGCATCAAACGCATTACAGAAGGGTTCACGCCCCCCCCAGCGGACTCTCATAGCATCGTATAATTCGCCCATCTCCGTGCCAGCTATAAAAGCCGGGATCTGGTGGCCTGTTGCTTTCACGTCTTTCTGAATATCCATAGCTTTATATCCCCTTTCATGGGGCGCTGGTAGTACGCCCCGTTATCATGTTCCGGAAGGTCCGCCAAAACCTCCCACGCTGCCAGGTCCGAAAGTCAATAAAGTTGACATCCGGCAGCAGGTGCCACACTTTCGCAGTGGTCAGCGGTTGTGTTCAAGATTATATCTTTAGAAATCTATGTAAAGCCGTTCTTAGTTCACAGAGAGAGCCTGCAGCAGCATCTTCGCTGCCCGGTCTGCCTGTTCCTCATATTCATCATGTTTTTCACTGTCAATCGTATTCCCCTTGTCGTAGTGGAGAAAGTGGTGGGCCAGTTCATGCGCAAGGTTATAATTCATCGCGTCAATCGGTATTCCATACCGCAACGCAATGCGGTCACCTTTAAGCCGGCCGTCACTTACCAGCAAAGGCTTAAAAGCAAGCTGTAGGCTCTCGGCACCCGTCAGCTTAACCAACCGCGCAAATACTTCGCCCTGATCCATTGCAGGATTTCACCCCCCCCCCCCACTTACGCAGATGCTTGCGGACCCGGTCAATACGGTCCATTGTTCGAAGCATGCCCCTGATCGTCTCATTCTGCGTATAATTCCGCACTTCCAGGCGCCCCAGATCATCCAGATCCAGGTATGTAGCGAAAAGCTCAACAATGCCATCCAGGCCCGCAGCATCGTCATTAATCAGAATCACGTCCGCACGGCTGTAGCAAATACTGATCCCCGGAGTTTTGCGCGGAATCTTAGCTGCAGCTATGCGGTATTCTTCGTTTAAAATCTTGTAGTCCATTGCCATCTCCTCCAATCTGTGGTATCATAGGCTCACCCTATAAAGCTACAAACGCATTTTTCAATCAGTGCCCTGCAGGTGTCTCCCCACCGCAGGGCCTTTTTCTTTCCTAAAACCGGACGCAGCCAATAGAATCATTCAAGCCCCAAATCTCGAAGATCTTCACAAGCTCAATAGCCTCCGCCCTGGTAAACCCTACGGCCTCAGCCGCTTCGATCTTATCTTTCGCAGTTTCAAGCCAATCTTTGAACGTAGAGACGTCACCCATCTGTTTCTCTCCACACCCCCCCCCCACTGCGGGAACGTACCTCTGTGCGCTTCCGGCTGATAATTTCAATCACCGCCTCGGCTAGCTTGTAAGCACAAGGGGAAGGTTTGCAGCCCTCCAGAATCTGGCCGGTGATCTCCTCATATTCCTGATCGGACAGGCTCACGGATTCCCTGGCAAACTCAAGAGCCAGAGGCGTCAGCTGCTTCTCCCACCAGTCTGAGGGATGTTTATGCGTCTGATCCATGCCGTGAGCCCTCCTCATTGCTTCCTGCTGCCTTCGGTGTGCCAATCTGCATAAGTAAGCCCATAGCTCCCTTAAATCCGGCATAGAAGGCGCTGCGTCTACATTCTTCCTCGTATCTGTTCAAGGTCCGGAACATATCCGTACACCATTCGGATTCTGGTCCGTTCGTGCTGATCAGCTCCCGCATGTGAGTGCTGAGGCGGGAAACCTCCGGATCAGGTTCACAGACGTCTTTCCATCCCTCATAAAGCTGCTGCAGTGTTTTAGTCTCCTGTTTCTTCATCCTGAGCCCCTTTCTCTGCGCCTGCAGGTAAAATGATATTGCAGGCGGCCCTAAATCCTGCGCTGAACGCATCCAGGGCCACCGCTTCGGCATATTGGTCTATCTGGTGCTCCGGAACCTGTCCGGACATCTTAGACCGCATTAACGCCGCGCTTCCACTCTCCGGTTTCTGCTGATACTCCCGGAAAAGCGGAATGATCTCTTTTTCCAGCAATCTCCTGTTCCTCCTTTCTCACAATCTCGACCCACGGCCCCACACAGGCCTCTTTTGTCTGCCAGTTGTGCCGGTACGGTATGTAATAACAGCCGTTATCCCGGTAGATTGGACGTATAGGCCCATCCCTGATCACACAGAGGGTATTTCCCTCTACGCCGTGGAGCTCCCGCAGCAGTTTGGCCGCCCTGGCATTTCCGCAGGTTCTGCCGCCTGCTGCCACCGCTGCCATAACGCAGCGTATTGCGTGATCTCTGTCCATCTGACCGCCTCCTTTTTGTAATTTTGGAACCGTGCGGGACTTACAGGCTCAAGTACCAAAACGGTACCGACCCCCGCCCGGGTTCCTTAATCCCATTCACCGCACTCGTCAAGAAGTCCCACCGTTTCATCCATGAGAGGATCCACAAAATCAAACCGGTTCTCTCCGGTCACGGTAAACTGCAGAGGGCAGTTCTTCCGGGCCAGGCGCAGAACTGGGTATTGCTTGCCGTAAATCGTGGCCAGCACATTGGTGCGGCGCTCCCGGTCGCAATACATGCCTTCCGGACGCGGTACCAGGATGCCGGCAGCCATTAAGACAGCATAGAAACTATTTCTCTGGAAGGTCGGACGAACCTCCCGGTACAGCTCCGAAGCAATGCGCCCGTGAATGTAATAGTAGTTGTTATCATAAATTCCCAGTGTTTGCTCTAACGGCTTGCGGTACTGTTCCTGCGATGATCGCGGAACCAGATAGTACCGCTCAGACTGAAGCGCTGCTTCGATAGTCTCAAACCACTCAACCACTGTGCGCTCAATGTTCTCACGCATTGCTATTGTTGCCTGGTCCTGCTTCGGCAGCAGGCTGGCCCGGAGCTTTCCGGTTCGGAGTCCCTCCAGGATGTCATAGACCCGATCAAAGAACGCGTCTGCTGCCGGTTGGCGGCTCCATCTGCAGATCTCATATACTCCTTTTGCGGAGTACAAATAGAAATCTTTTGGTCCGGTAACGGTACTCGTTTTAAGTACCGTTGAAAACTGATCCAAACGCTCTTTGTGAGCCATGTGGATGTTAGATATAGCAACCTTCGGATTTCCGTACCCCAGCGCCTCACCAATCTGCTGACGGGTCATGAAAAACTCGCCCAGACCGTCACCATAGAAGTCACAGGAGACACCATTTACAGCCTCCTGCAGCACAACGCTGTAGTTGCTCATGTATATCGCTCCTTTCTGTATTCGGTTGTCAATGTTCACTGCGGTTATTGAAATAACCATGTTTAAATCATAAACGATTATGTTTATAATGTCAATACTTTTATTAAATGTTTTCATTTAAAACTGAAATATTATTATTGCAAATAGAAACGATTTCGTTTATACTTATATCGAGACAAGAAGGAGGAAACAACATGGCTGTATCAGAACAGATAAAGATCTTGTGCGTAAAGCTGGGAATCAGCGTCTCGTGCATCACGTCCGCCGAAAAGCCATCGGGAAAAAGCCGGGTCACTGTCAGGCAGATGCCGTTCACAGCGATGCTGTCTCCGATCCGGGTCTCCTCTAAAACAGTTTTCGCATGGATCGTCAGGACGGCGGAGTGCTGCCCGCGCTTGATGTTCCTGATCGCTCCGACTTCTTCTACGATTCCTGTGAACACGGATATTCCACCTCACTTTCTATCAGAAGATCCTCGCCCAGCCGT
>ENA-UEOR01000678-UEOR01000678.1-human-gut-metagenome-genome-assembly--contig:-NODE-678-length-20760-cov-30.208239_pt1 | contig 20760 bp, 17 predicted proteins | sample MGYA00242887_ERZ507890 | MGnify/ENA primary metagenome ERZ507890 (study PRJEB26167, sample SAMN06115431) | human gut metagenome | host: Homo sapiens | place: China:Guizhou | collected 2014-10-21...
GAATGGAAAGGAATGGAATGGGTACTTGATATATCTGTATTCAATTTTTCTTTTTTGGGTAAGTTAGTTTTTTGTATTTAGTTTTATTTAATGAGGGGGTAAATGTGTATAATAAAAATAGAGAAACGTTAGAAGCTTATGTCTTAGGTGATGATTTTAAGTATTTTCAGAATTTGAAGTATCTTCCCCTAAGCGTTTATCCTTCTAATATTCAGTCTGCTTTGGTCGTGTATTGCTTCAGCGGAAAGGCCAAGCTTAATGTATATGATGATTCGCATTGGATACAGCCGCAGGAATTGATTATTCTGTTGCCGGGACAATTCGTTTCGTTCACCGAGGCCAGTGATGATTTTCTGACTACTACGTTGGTGGTGTCGCCTACAATGTTCAGCGATGCGCTGAGCGGTGTGCCTCGCTTTTCACCGCATTTCTTTTTCTATATGAGGACCCATTATTGGTATCCTCAGACCGAAAATGATACCCGGCGGTTGATGAATTTCTTTGGAATGGTAAAGGATAAAGTGACGTCTAATGATATATACAGGCGTGAGCTGATTATTCATTTATTAAGATACTTATATTTGGAATTGTTTAATGCTTATGAAAAGGAGGCATCTCTGATGACTACCCGAAAAGATACTCGTAAAGAGGAACTGGCTAATAAATTCTTTGGGTTGATAATGAAGCACTTCAAGGAGAATAAGGATGTTGCTTTCTATGCTGATAAGTTGTGTATCACATCCAAATACCTGACGATGGTGATCAAGGAAGTGAGCGGCAAATCTGCCAAAGACTGGATTGTAGAATACATCGTACTCGAAATAAAGGCTTTGCTGAAGAATACGAATATGAATATTCAGGAAATTGCCGTGAAAACAAATTTTGCCAGGTCAGTCTGCCTGCCGCTATTACACGGGGAGCCTCACAGGAGCTGATTGTTTGTATATCAATAGAGGTGGTGTTCGGAATGATATGTATATTCGGATGTTGTCCCCACATGGCGGCATCTCCTTGTGTCAGTGTGACTATGACATCGCTGTATCGTTTTACATCACGGAAACATTGGTAACTGACGTATCTGTCTTTTATATCTTTAAAAAAACTCTTTTTGCGGTTTGCAGGTATCCGGGTGTATATTTTGGCGCAATGCGATTCAATGATTTTCTTTGCCTTGCAGTCTAATTTACAGATCAAATCCGCTTTGAAACTGGTATTTCCTGATATGATATCGGGATTGATGAGCCTAATCTCTTTTTTTAATTTTTGTTCGAATTTATGGTTCAAAGTCCATCCCACTCTCAATTGTTCCAGAAGCGGATGCTGGTATTGCAAATGAAACTTTGTATCCAGATCGATATGTTCCACTTTGTGGGATAACGGGAAAGAAAAAGGATGATTGCCTTGGGAAGAAGTGATAAGATAGACCTCGTGCCCATAAATTTCGGCCAAGTAATTCATCTTATCCGTTAAAATCCGTTCCATGCCTCCTATACGGGCTATGGAGTCGTATACATATACTATTTTCATTCCCCTGGTTTGTTTTTCCGTAAAAATAGTGTATTCTTTTTATATATCCAATAAGAAGTTGTTGAAATTCCTGTCCATATCCGTTTTTTTATGGAATGTCGGCTGTATTCGGAGTAAAAAGTGGGTTTCAATGGATGAAGATGGGGCTATTTAGTAATTAAAGTCTTTGGAATGTTGTGAGTATCATTTGTTTTTGCGAATATTGCATTTTATAATGATTAGCAGATAATGATGAAAGAGATAACGGTGGTGATGCCGGTTTACAAGGTGGAAAAATACGTATCAGAATGTCTTGATTCCATAATCAACCAAACTTTTGATTGTTTTGAGTGTATCATCATTGATGATTGCTCTCCGGATAACAGTATGCGCCTGATAGAGGAAAAGCTGGCCGGATATAAAGGGAACATCAGTTTTAGGATCGTGAGAAATGAGAGGAATGAAGGAGTCTCTGCGGCAAGGAACAAGGGAATAGAACTATCCCGGGGTGGTTATCTTTTTTTTATAGATTCGGATGATATGCTTTATGAGAATTGTCTGGAGAAATTATGGGAGGAAACGAAAAGACATCCGGGGATTGACTTGGTGCAGGGGGATTCTTATTCAGAAGGGATGGAAAACAAAAACAGTGATTTGCAAAGATATACGGAAGGACGGATACGTATCAACAAGTTGTTTCTGGATTCGAAAATAATATCCACTCCGGTCAACAGATTGATTAGAAAGGAGGTGCTGACAGAGAATGCCATTTATTTCAGGTCGGGCATTTTGTTTGAGGACTTTTTGTGGTGCTATTTTCTGTATAAAAAGGTGGAAACGTTTGCTTCCGTCAATTCTTTTACTTATTTCTACAGGCGTTCAAATCCTTTCTCAACCATGAATAAGGCGAAAACGGACTTTGACAAGCCGGCAAAGGATTTTATTTTTATCTTGACTGTTTTTAATGAGCACATGGAACAGGAATTGTATGCTGAAAATATCTGTTTCATTTTGAACAAGTTGATGCCGGTGGTGTATAATGCTGCTGTAATAGGGGTTACAAGGGAAAGTAATGATGCGATAGATAAGTTTAAAAGAAATCTGATAAGGAAGCATTGCAGAGAGTTCCGGCCTATGGAGGTTTTGTACGAATTGAATTTGTTCTATCCTTTTTCTCTGCTTTTGAATTGGGGGATTTACAGACATCACATATTGTATAAATACGCTAATCTGATCAAATTGTATTATAAGATATGGGGAAGGTTGTACCGCTGAATCTTCTTGTGTAATGAATATTATTCCCTTAGGTTGGTAGTCTTTTTGTTACATTGGTTGTCGGTTTCTTTTGTGGCCGGCTCATTCATATGTGACAGGATAGCGGAAAAAGCATAATATAATTCTTTGAATGCTTGCAGGCGGAAGAAAAACAGGTATTCAAAAAAGTATTTGGCGGGGAGCCATTCTTTTATTTTTGCCGAAGGGATACACCACGGAAGTGGTGACAGGTAATAGTGGATTTTTTCTTGTCGCAACAGTCTGTTGCATTTCATGCTTGCGTTAAACCGTATGATTAAACTCTCGCGGTCTTGTTTGGACATAGCAAGGGACTGGCCGGATTCGGTACAATAATAAATGATTCTTCTGTCTGTGGTTGCTTTGGGGGCATATATACCGACAAGGCATGAAAAATACACATCGTTGGCTATTCTTGTTTCATCGAATTGAATGTGGAATGTTGACAGGAAGCTGCGCCTTATCATTTTGCCCCAAGGAACTTGAGATTGGTATCGCAGTTTGTTTTCCGGGTTTACATCATTGAAGAAGTTGGTATAGTAAGTTCCGCGTCGGCTTTCTTGGGACGGATTGTCGGACATGACAAAACGTACATTGAAATAGATGACTTCATGGGGGCTGTCCATGTATTCGTTTAAGATAGTAAAACAATCGGCTGTAAAGAAATCGTCTGCATCTGCAAAGATAATCCATTTGCCACGGGCGTGGGAGAGTCCTATGTTCCGTGCGTATCCTGCCCCTTTTCCCTCCTTGGTGAACAGGACTTCCGTATTTTTTCTGCCGTTTCCCGGAAAATGAGAAAAATCGACAGATTCGGAATTGCTGTTGTCATCAATGATAATGATTTGAATTTCATCCCAAGTGGGAATTGAGTACAGACAGCGTTCCAGAAGACGGGGGGTATTCTTGTGCGGAATAATGATGCTGTAATGGTAACTTGTGTTCTTTGTCATTCTTCTTCTTTTTGCAAAGATATTGATTTATATTCAGCATCATGCATTATCTTGATAATATCTCGATGAGTATGAGAAGCTTTCACTGGAAGTTCGGGGTGATAATGCCCTCATGCTCTCACTGTGTGCACAACTGGTTGTTTATGAACTATTTGTATAGTGATGGTAAAAATTGTAGCTCTCACTTATGCTCTCATGCCCTCACTGTTTTTTGGAGCAGAATTTCATATAATCTATTTGTTATCAGTAATATATCCTTTTTTATAAGTTGTTCCGATTTAATATGAAGTAGGATGTTCTCAGGCTTTTTCTTTGCAAAAAGTGTGTCTGAAGGGGGGATACCTCTATGGAATATGGCAAATTTCCGATGGCAGTAAAAAGATCAGGAGGTTTTTAAAAAAGCTCGCCATCTTTTTAAAAAAGAACAAGGTCTTTTTTTTATTTGACCTGTTGTTTTTGGGGGAGCAGGATTTCACATATGTACGTGCCGCTCTATACGTATGTACGTGCCGCAGATACCTGCTTTGTATTATATGATATTCTTTCTTCATTCCGCATTTATTTTCATTTCTTTATTGTATCTTTGCGAAGAAAGAGTGTAATCTAAATTCCATGAGAATATTATTTTATTGTGATACTGTCTTCAGTTTCGGTGGAGTACAGCGTGTGTTGGCTGAAATAGCCAAGGCCTTGTCTGGGAAACATGAAGTCACGATACTGACTACGGATACTTGTACGGACTTGTCGATGTACGGATATGCCGAAAGTACCGTGCTGTTTGATTATTTCTCTTATTCCGCTTCTTCTTTTATTGAACGTTTGTTATGTAAAGGCTATAGTTTCTTATATAAACATGGACTGCCTCATACCCGGCAGACTTCAGCATGGTATGCTGCCAGTTTTTTCCCTTCTTCTTATAAACGGACATTGGCAAGGAAAATAAATGCCCGGCAATGTGATGTAGTCATCGGGGTACATGCTTTTATGGCTCTGCACCTCTCTGCTGTAAAGAGCCGGATCCGGACAAAGACTGTTGGGTGGCTGCATAATTCTTATGAAGCATTCTTTGAGAAAGAAACTCCCTATTTGCCGGGATTGGATTGCTTTTTTCAAGTCCAGATGGGGAAATTGGACGAGAGGGTGGTTTTAAGTCATGCAGATGCCGGTTGTTTCTTTCGGAAAATGAACCTGTGCTGCGAGGTGATATACAATCCTCTGACTGTACTGCCTAAAGGTCGGGGAAAGAAGGAATATAGAAGGATTTTGGCAGTCGGTCGTTTTTCATTCGGACATAAAGGATTTGATATTTTAATAAAAGCTTTTTCTGTTTTTGTGAAAACTCATCCGGACTGGACACTGGAAATTGTGGGGGAGGGTCCTGAGGAAGCGCTTTACCGTTCATTGATCAATGAATATGAATTGGAAAAGAGCATCGCGCTGCATCCTTTCACGAAAGAGGTGCAGGAGTATTATACACATTCCAGTATGTATGTGCTGAGTTCCCGTTGGGAGGGATTCGGCCTGGTGATGATAGAGGCTATGGCGCACGGGTTACCTGTTATTGCATCTGATTTACCGATAACGCGCGAGTTGTTGAAAGACAAAGATATGGCCGTTCTTTTTGAAACAGGGAATATAGCTCAGCTGGCCGGTTGTATGTCGTATATGGCTGATCGGACGGATTGGGAATGGATGGGAAATAAGGCGGTGGAGTATGCTGATACATTTCATATAGAGAAGGTATGTGACAGTTGGAATAATTTACTAAAAAAAGTAGTGTATGGTACAAGATGAACAGGAAAAATGGGATATTGTGATCAAGCCTCGGTCCGGTTTGTTCCGGTTGGATCTGGAAGAGGTATGGCTGTATAGGGATTTGCTGGTAATGTATATCAGACGGGATATCGTCACTTTTTATAAACAGACTGTTTTAGGACCGTTATGGTTTGTTATCCAGCCACTGCTTACTACCGTCATGTTCATGTTTGTTTTTGGCGGTATTGCCGGTATTCCTACCGACGGACTTCCCCAACCGCTGTTTTATATGGCGGGCTTACTTTGCTGGAATTATTTCTCGGAGTGTTTAAGCCGCTGTTCGGATACGTTCAACGCCAATCAGAATGTATTTGGAAAAGTATATTTCCCTCGTCTGGTGGTACCCTTGTCCATCGTTATATCTTGCATGATAAAGATGGGCATTCAGTTCGGATTGTTCGTTTTAATTTATATTTACTATTTGTGCAACGGATATTCGTTGATGGTCAACGGATATGCTTGGTTGGCTCCCTTGCTGCTGCTCATGTTGGCAGGACTTGGTTTGGGGTTCGGATTATTGATATCCTCCTTGACGACCAAGTACCGTGACTTGCGTTTCTTGATTACTTTCGGGGTACAGTTGTGGATGTATGCCACTCCGGTTATTTACCCTTTGTCCGTGATGAGGCAGAGTCATGAGCAGTATATGTGGATCATTGTGGCGAACCCGCTGACTTCCCTTATCGAAACATTTAAATTCGGATTCTTGGGGGTGGGGACTTTCAGTTGGTTCCACTTAGGCTACACGTTGGCGTTTACAGTGGTGATAATGCTTTGGGGGATGGTGACTTTTAATAGAGTGCAACGTAGTTTCATGGATGTGATTTAAAAGAAGGGACAGAATGGGAAAAATAGCGATAGAGTTTCAGAATATCAGCAAGCAATATGCATTGGGAAGCATAGGAACCGGCACGCTGAGCCGTGATTTGAATCGTTGGTGGGCGCGGATCCGTGGAAAGGAGGACCCGTATCTCAGAATCGGGGAAGAGAATGACCGTTCCAAGAAAGCGACGGGAGATTTTGTATGGGCGTTGAAAGATATTAATTTCCATGTGGAGGAAGGTGAAGTGCTGGGTATTATAGGTAAGAACGGTGCGGGAAAGTCCACTTTGTTGAAAATCCTTTCGCGGGTGACTTCTCCTACTGCCGGTTGCATCCGTGCACGGGGGCGTATTGCCTCTTTGCTGGAAGTGGGTACAGGCTTTCATCCCGAAATGACAGGACGGGAGAATATTTATATGAATGGTTCCATCATGGGGATGACCAAGGCGGAGATTACCCGCAAGTTGGATGAGATTGTGGCTTTCGCCGGTGTGGAGAAATATATCGATACTCCAGTGAAACGTTATTCTTCGGGTATGACCGTGCGGTTGGGATTTGCTATCGCCGCCCATCTGGAGCCGGAAATTCTGGTGGTGGACGAGGTGTTGGCAGTGGGCGATGCGGAATTCCAAAAGAAGGCTATTGGCAAGATGCAGGATGTATCGAAAGGAGAGGGACGGACAGTCTTGTTTGTCAGTCATAACATGGCAGCGGTAAGAAGTTTGTGTACAAAAGGAATATGCTTGGAAAATGGTACCGCGGTTTATCAGGGGACGGTTCATTCTGCCATCGATTATTACTTGAAAGAGAAAGGGACGGTCCGGAAAAGTAAAATTATAGATTATGTGGGTTGGACGAAAAATACGTTTCATATAGATTGCATTGAGATAAACGGAACGGAATGTGCCTCTTCCACTATTCATGGAGGTCAGAATTTTCTGACTGTGAAAATACAGGGATATTCTGAAGAGGATATGATGTATGATGTAATGCTGGTTTTGAAGAGCAGGACGGAAGTGCCTTATGCTACTTATGCTCCGGGACATTATTACGGGAGTATCAGTCATTTACCTAAAGGGGATTTTTGCATCGAGAGGCGTATAGGGCTTCCGCCTGTGCTGAGTAAAGGTGTCCTGCAGGCAGATTTGTTTATACATCATCCTATGGTGGAATATTATTTGAAAGCAGTTCGTTGCTGTTTGCTGGAATGTGAGGGGTTTCAAAGTGGATTCGGGCATGCACTGACACAAACGTCCAACGGCTTTATCGGATTGGAGGATATAAAAGTTTGATCATTATGTTCTATTATGAAGATGAAGAAAAAAAGAATCGTATATAGTTTGACTGGAAGAGGGCTGTTCTCAGAGTTGTCTAACCTTGCATTGGCATTGGTCTATGCGGACTATAATCAGGAAGAGCTGACTGTCAATACAAGGAACTGGAATGCAAGGGTAGAGAAAGGCTGGAGTGATTATTTCGAATCGGTCTTGCCAAACTGTAACGGGGTGATGTGTTCGCAATATATTGTTTATAAAAAGGGGAAACCTTGGTGGGGAAATATCTATTATAATCCGTCCGCTTTTTTCCGGTATTATATTTTCTATATAATGAATAGGATATATCTGTTATTTCATCCGGAAACGGAACTAGGGAATGAGGTCTTTCTAAAAATGAGATCGGAGGATTTTCTGGAGAAACTGGAAGATATCAGAAATGATTATGGCTCTGCCTTGCGGAAAATATTAAAATTTAATGAAAAGACAACCGGCTATATAGAAAAAAGGAAAAGCGAGATGAATTTGCCGATAGATTACATAGCGGTACATATAAGGCGGGGAGATAAGATAGTTTCCCGTGAGATGAAGGAACTCGGTTTGTCTCTTTATATTGATGCTGTTAAAGGGAAGAAGCATATCAGCCGTAATGTGTTTATAGCTACGGATGATGGTTCTGTGACGGATAAGTTGAAATCCGTACTGGTTGCCGAAGGATTTAATGTTTACTGGAACACAGCTGTGACACAAACAGGATTTGACGAGTCTTTGTTTAATACAAAGGATAAAAAAAGTAGATATATAGATACGTTGAATATGCTGTTGGATATGGATATTCTGATCCATTCTTCATTTTTTATCGGTACTTATACTTCGAATGTCAGCCGGATTGTGCCTCTGTATGTCGGATTTGATAAATCGCTCAGTCTGGATGACGAATGGAAACTTTAGATTGTAAAAAGCGGAAAATTATGTCACAAAGAAAATTTTCGATTATAACCATTAATTATAATAATAAAGAAGGGTTGAGGAAAACCATAGAAAGTGTGGTCGGTCAGTCTTTTAGGGATTTTGAGTATATTATTATTGACGGAGGGTCTACGGATGGAAGTATTGAAGTGATAAAAGAGTATGCCGGTAAAGTGGACTATTGGGTATCGGAGCCGGACAAGGGTATTTATCATGCCATGAATAAAGGAGTTTTACAGGCGCATGGAGAGTATTTGAACTTTATGAATTCCGGTGATGAATTTTATAACAATGGTGTGTTGCAGGAGGTGGCACCTTCATTGGACAGCGATATTGTTGTTGGAAAAATAGTGCATGGCACAGAGGTGTGGGGATTTCATAAGGAGGATATAACGCTGATGGATTTGATTCGGGGAACTGTATTGCATCAGGCTTCATTCTTCCGTAAAGAACTTTTTGATGAAAACAGGTACGACGAGAGTTATAAGATTGTATCCGATTGGAAATTTTATATTCAGACCTTGATATTCAACAATGCGACGTTCCGCAATATTCGTTCCATCGTTTGTAGGTTTGTACCCGGAGGGGTCAGTGAAACGGATGCCGGAACAAGAGATATGGAAAGAAAGCGGGTGTATAAGGAACTGTTTCCGGATAGAATGATGAAGGATTATATAAGACTGGAAAAGGTGGAATCTCCTTTATTGGAACTGATTCCCGAACTGAATAAAACTGCGGGCCTTCATCAGATGGCATACAAATTGGTCTGTGCCTTGTTGTGGGTGCATGGAAAGATAAAACGGGTGCGTGTTAAGTAAGCAGTAAATTGGTCTTTTCACTTGAGCCATGCCCGCAGGATAAGTCTGATGCCATATAGCGCATACTTTATTTTTAGAGAAAGTGGAAGATGTATATAATTGTTTTTTCTGATTCTTAGCATTCTGTCCCATAATTCATTGAAGGGGATTTCCCGTGAGTGTTGGGTATAGAACAAGAACGAACTTTTTATGTAATCGGCCGACAAAGCACGTAGAATATAGGTGGGGAATGTGGCCGAAAGTGAAGTCATCAGGTCGAATGCATCCATGAAAGTGCACAGTTTGGGGGTGTAGTTTTTTTGCGACAGGTTCATGGCGCTTGATTTTCTTGTGACATAGTGATAATAGGGGGAAGTGGTGTATGCGGCTGATTGGCAGTGGCTCAGGTATTGAAAAATAAAGAGCCTGTCTTCATTATAATAAATATGTTCATTGAATTTTAGGTGATGTTTGTCAATGATTTCTTTATGATATAATTTATCCCATAAGTTTCCTTTGTATTTGTAATGCCTGTCGTTAAACAGGGAGTGAATGGCCTCCCACTGGGTTAATTTGCCGGATTTCACTTCGTTGATGTGGTAAATCGGACGACCATCTTCATTTTCAATGATATATCCGCAAGTAGCCAGACCGGCTTCGTTTGTCCGGATAAGTTGATAAAGAGTGGCTATCATATCCGTTTCTATCCAGTCGTCGCTATCCATGAAAGCTATATATTCTCCTTTTGCGGTTTCCAGTCCTTGGTTTCGTGCATGGCTGACTCCTTGGCTCAGAGTGTGTATTACCTGTATTCGTTGGTCCTTGCAGGCGTATTCGTCACATATTTTCCCGCTTCCGTCCATACTTCCGTCATTAACCAGCAGTACTTCAATGTCTGTCAGTGTCTGGTTTAAGACGCTGTTGATACACAAAGGCAGGAATTTTTCTGTATTGTATATAGGGATGATGACAGAAACCAACGGCATAACTTATAATTCTGTGAGTTTATAAATAAGATCATTCTTTAGTCGGCGAAGCGTATAAAGCAGGTTGCTCGGATTCTGAAACGTTTCTTCCAAGGGCATGATGACGGGAACATACTTTATCTTTAACCGGTGCCTTATGCAATAGACATTGATCAATCTTTCTGATAAATAGCCGAACAGACGTGCCTGATCCGGATAGGCGGACAGTTTTACCCGTTTTTCTAATTCAAACAATACGCTGAATAGCCACTGGGAGTATTCGTCAAAATGTTTCCGTCCGGTGATAAACATATTATATCCGGAATAGGCATTGCAGTGATACATGAATGTATGAAAAGCTTCAGCATATTCGGGTGTGAGGTGTTGAATGACTTCTTTCAGCAAATTGAGGTCATTGACTAGATGGAATATGGCGTATTGTGTAGCGACGTTATAGGGATAATGACGCTTGGGAGAGAGGATGATGTCATAATCATTTAATAAGGCTTCTAAATCAGGAAATCGGTAAGTTTCTTTTAGAAATGAATCTATGTTAATGAAACTCCTGTCTGGTGAAAAAGCCGGAAACGGGCGATGAAAATCAAAGAAGCGCCTGTAATGATTGAGCCCTATAATGTCACACTTTAGATTTTTCCAAGCCCAATAATGGGCGGTTAGTTCACAAAAGTGAGGATTCCTGTCGGATATATTATCTCCTGTGTTATCTAGTACAGGGAAGAATCGGGCACTGGTCAGTGCGGCCCCCACCTGTATGGGACAGAAGTACTCATGCTGTGGTAGCCGGCTGTCCTTATGGGCACATACTAATATTTTTATATTTTTTCCCATGTTTGTGATTGAGGGTTATAGCGTTTGATAATGCGTGCGGGATTTCCTACCGTGACACAATAGTCGGGTATGTTTTGGGTAACCACACACCCGGCACCGATAAAACAATGTTTGCCGATGGTGATTCCGGGCAGTACAATCACGTTGGCTCCTATGATGGTATGTTCTCCGATGTGGATAGGAGAAGTGGTGATACCTTGTTCGATGATGCCTTGAGTGATATCCTGGTAATTGTGATCTAATCCTATCAGGACTACGTTTTGTGAAATATTGACCCTGTTGTCTATCCGGATGGGACCGATGACCGTATTGCCGAGTCCTATCCGGCAATAGTCGCCGATTACGATGTCGCCTACGGCATTGTTCAAGCAGGAGAAATCTTCCACTACCGAATATTTTCCCATCTGGAACAGGTGGAACGGTGGAAGGTCTTTCCGTACACTGGAATAAATGACTGAGCCCCGGCCTTTTTTTATGTAGAAAGGCTGCCATACGCGTATCCACCAATAGGGGCGTGTCTTTACCGGATGCATGATGAAACCGTGTATCCGTTTTTTCCATTGCGGGTGTTGCTGTAAGTACTCTTTTATATTCATAATTCTATCCATGCTGTGTATGGTTGAACTTCTGTGCCATTCCTTTCAAGTGAAACAAGTTGAGAAGCATAATGATTACAAAATAAGGTGTCTGCCTGAGGATTCTGCTCATGTATTTATATCTCATATTGGACGGAATGGCCAGGTATAACGCACCGTTCAGCAAGATAAGCAAAATCCACCACTTTATGGAAGAAGCCGGAGAGAAAATGCAGAGAACACATGAAAAGAATCCGATGAGCGCCAACAGAATGCTGCGGGGGGCGATAAAGGCTTGGAGGGTTTTCAGCAGATAATCTCCGTTTCCGTTCAGTAAGGCTGTGGGGAGGTTACGTCCCATTTTTAATGCAAGGAAAAGCTGGGTGGCTATCCAGCGGCGGCGCTGGTTACGCAAGGCATCCGGTTGCCGGACTTTTTCGTCCAATGTTTCTAGGGTGTCTATATATTCAATGTGAATGCCTTGACGGAGCAGGAGTTCTTCCAGTTCTTTGTCTTCGCCCGTACTATGGGTATGGATGATGTTCCGGACAAACCATCGGAAATCGAAAGCCATTCCGGAGCCGGTAAGGGCAGATGAAAATCCCAGCCGGATGTGTCCCTTGCGGAAGATGGAATTGTTCATCTCTTCGATGGCGGCATCCAATAGGGCTATGTCTGTATTCATATTTTTGGCTTTGCGGTGTGTCTGTATGGCTTTTATACCCTGTGAAACTGCCTTATTCAGTTCTTGAAGATAACAGGGTGAGATCAGATTATCGGCATCCAGTATGAGGACATAATCGTATGGCTGGTCTGTGATGGTCTCTGCTGCAATGCGCAGGGCTTTTGCCTTGGAGCTTTCCTTTTCATGCAGTTCTATCAAGCCGATGCGTTCTTTGCGCAGTGAGGCATTGGTTTCGGGACGCATGTGGTCGGATATGACTATCAGGTCGTAAAGCTCTGCCGGATAAGTTTGGCGCAGAACGGAAGTGACGCAGGCGTGAATGACCGCATCCTCTTTATAGGCGGGAACAAGGATGATAAAACGTTGCCGGACAGTAGTCGCGGGATATTTCTTTTGTTTGAAGAAATGAGAGGCGGCAGAAAACAGGACTATATACCCCACACTGACGGAAAGGTAGATATATAGCGTATATTCCATGATATGTATAATTTCCGATAGCATGGGGCTTTTATTTTTTCTTTCTTAAAAGCATATTGAATATCATGCCTGCCGCCAGAAAGGGGATAGCTTTCATGGCTTTGTTGAATTTGCTGTCCACCAAGTAGTTTGGAGTGGCTATTGCCATAGTCAATAAGAAAGTGAGTAATAATCCCCACCATTTTAGGCAGGCGCTCCAGTGGAAGTATACGGACAGGAAACTGAACAGGAGGAGGATACCTAGCAGGATGGTGCGAGGGAAAATGAACCATTGCAGAATACGGTCGGCATAATCAAATTTTCCACTTAAAATGGCGCCGGGCAGATTACCGATATTGGTGAACAGGGAATAATATTGGGTTTTAATCCAAGTGCTATGTTGGGTATAGAATTTTTTCTTTCCACTATTCTTCAAGGCATATACATGGGTATTATTTAAATATTCCACATATATCCGTTCGCGGAGCAGCAGGGATTCGATGCCTTTTTCTTCATAAAGTTCGATTAAACGACGTGCTTTGGCGATCGTTTTTTCCACATCAAAGGAGAGGCGGGCATCAACTTCGGTAGAGACACGGCCCTTGACGTGTTTAAGAATCTCAGCACCGAAGTTCACCAGAACGCGGTCTGCAGCGTCTTCTAAGGAGACGGAATTTTCAACAGCTTCCGTTAAAAAAGCCCGGTAAGCGGGATCTTTAGAAGCTTTTAGGATAAGAGACGGATTGGTTGTTGCGTCCTGTGGTTGGATTTTTGCAATAGACGCGATGTCCCCGGTATCAGCCACAATGGTTGTTAGGGATGCTAATTGTTCGAGCTGATTCATATTGTTGCTGCGTTGGTTCAAATTTTCCAATTCTAAATCTTGAGGATGTGATGGTTTGGATATTTTGTCCACAATCGGGAATTGCTCTAGCTTTGTTGAGACACGCCTGTGGGCCTATGAAAACAAAAGTGAAACGTAACTTCTTGGCTCCAACGCACTCGGCTTGTGCCGAGTGCGTCAAAGATCCAAGACAGGTTCGAAAAGCAAAGTTATTAATAGGGGCTCGCAATTAAAACAACCGGTAAGACCACAGCAAGAGGCCCTGGGGCTTGTTTCCTCGGGTTGAGCCTAAGGCCGCAGAGAAGATCGTTCAGGCCTAATTTTTTTTCGCCTTTCAACGTGCCTTCAAAATTATAGAAAAACTCCCTTAAAAACAAACTAAAAATTGCGTCATCTAGGAACTTTCCTCTATATCTAAAAACAGTATTTCATCTTTCAAGTCCGCTAAATACCCGTTGATATAATCAATTTCGCTCGGTCTCAAACTCAACTTTAGTCGAGCTTTTTTCTAACTGCGATCGGGACCGAAACGGCGTCTCGATGGCGATACGGAGTCATAGTGCATAATCATCTTATTAATGACGCCCGACCTGAAGCAGCATTAGTGCTTGCGGACGGAGCTGTTTTTAAAGGCCGATCTATCGGCGTTTCCGGCATGGCCGTGGGCGAAGTCGTTTTTAATACGGCAATGACGGGCTATCAAGAGATCCTCACGGATCCTTCCTATACAGGACAAATCGTTACTCTTACCTATCCTCACATCGGCAATGTCGGCGTAAACCAAGACGATGTGGAATCTTCAGATGTTCATGTGGCAGGCCTCGTCATCCGCAGCGAGTCTCCCGTGGTCTCCAATTGGCGAGGCCAGCGAAGCCTGACGGAATATCTCAAACAAAACGGCATCGTCGCACTGGCCGAAGTGGACACTCGACGACTGACACGCATTCTGCGTACAACAGGCGCCCAGACGGGCTGCATTGTTGCTGCCGCCGAAGGCAAACTCACTGATCATGAAATCGCTGTTGCGGCTAAAACTGCTGCAGAAGCACCTCGAATGGTCGGCCAGGAACTGGCTTCTAAAGTCAGCACGACTTACCGCTACGAATGGGGCGAAGGTACTTGGCGTATGGACAATGGCCTCGGCCGTCCCGGTTCGTTCCAGCCTGAAGACTATCCCTACAGCGTGGTCGCTTGGGACTTCGGCGTAAAAGAAAACATCCTTCGCTTAATGGCCGATCGAGGTATTCACGTTCATGTTGTTCCGGCGCGCACAACGTTTGAAGAAGCCATGGCGCTTCATCCGGACGGTATCTTCCTTTCCAACGGTCCCGGAGACCCGGAACCCTGCGACTTCGCGATTGAAGTAGCCAAGAAAGCCATCGATGCCAAGATTCCTCTCTTCGGCATCTGCTTGGGCCATCAGATCCTTGGTTTGGCTGTCGGCGGAAAGACCCTCAAGATGAAGTTCGGTCATCACGGCGCTAACCACCCGGTGGTGGATTTGGCATCGAAGCGTGTTTACATCACAAGTCAGAACCATGGCTTTATGGTTGATGAAGCAAGCCTGCCGGAGAATGTTCAAGTCACGCACAAGTCGCTGTTTGACGGTTCTCTTCAGGGCTTCGAAATGAAAGATGCTCCGGTCTTCTGCTTCCAGGGACACCCGGAAGCCAGCCCCGGTCCGCACGACATTCAGCCGCTGTTTGATCGTTTCATTGCCAATATTCAGAAGTACAAAGAGTCTTTATGACAGATAAAGTTCAGACAGTCAGAGCAGCGCTCCAAGAAGCCCGCAGCGGTTTAGACAACCTGCTTTCCAACGAGGAAATGCTCCGCAAGGTCGTCGAAGCGGCTGACCTCATGGTCGCCTCCATGAAGCAGAACGGCAAAGTTATGTCCTGCGGCAACGGCGGCTCTTTATGCGACGCGATGCACTTTGCCGAAGAACTCTCCGGCCGCTTCAGACAAGACCGTCCTGCCTACGCGGCAATGTCGCTGGCAGATCCCTCTCATATGTCGTGCGTGGCAAACGATTACGGCTATGAATACGTTTTCTCCCGCTTTGTTGAAGGAGTGGGTAGAGAAGGGGACGTCTTGCTTGGTATTACGACAAGCGGCACCAGCAAGAACATCGTCAAAGCAGCTCAGGCGGCAAAAGCGAAAGGAATCAAAGTTGTTGCTCTCACCGGCAAACCGAATACTCCGATTTGCGAACTTGCAGATGTGGCCATCGTTACGCCTGCCGGTCGTTTTGCCGACCGTGTGCAGGAACTGCACATCAAGGTGATCCACATCCTCATCGAGTTGATCGAAGCCGGTATGGCTGAACCCAATCCATCCAAGGAATAAGAAATCATGCCTAAGCGCACTGACATTAAATCGGTTCTGATCATCGGAGCCGGTCCGATTGTCATCGGACAAGCCTGTGAGTTCGATTACTCCGGTGCACAGGCCTGTAAAGCTCTCCGCGAGGAAGGCTATAAGGTTATTTTGGTCAACAGCAATCCGGCGACCATCATGACCGACCCGCAGACAGCGGATGTAACGTACATTGAACCGATCACTAAAGAAGTGGTCGAACGCATCATTGCAAAAGAAAGACCGGATGCCATTCTCCCGACCATGGGCGGTCAGACAGCACTGAACTGCGCCATGGAACTTGCTAAGAGCGGCGTGCTCGAAAAATACAATATCGAGCTGATCGGCGCTTCTCCCGAAGCGATTGAAAAAGCCGAAGACCGTCTGAAATTCAAAGAAGCAATGGACAAGATCGGACTGAGCAGCGCTCGCTCCGGTATTGCTTACTCTTTAGACGACGCTTTAAAAGTCCAGGCTAAGATCGGCTTCCCGGCAATTATTCGGCCGAGTTTTACGCTCGGCGGCTCCGGCGGCGGTATTGCGTACAACATGGAAGAATTCATCCAGATTTGTACCCGCGGCCTTGAACTCTCCCCGACACACGAACTCTTGATTGAAGAGTCCTTGCTCGGCTGGAAAGAATACGAAATGGAAGTTGTCCGCGACAGCAAGGACAACTGCATCATCGTCTGCTCCATCGAAAACTTCGACCCGATGGGCGTCCACACCGGGGACTCCATCACCGTGGCGCCGGCTCAGACGCTGACTGATAAGGAATATCAGATCATGCGTGATGCCTCCATCGCAATTCTGCGTGAGATCGGTGTCGACACCGGCGGATCCAACGTTCAGTTCGCAGTGAACCCGAAAGACGGACGTCTGGTCGTTATTGAAATGAACCCGCGTGTTTCCCGCTCTTCCGCTCTTGCCTCTAAAGCTACCGGCTTCCCGATAGCCAAAGTGGCGGCCAAGCTGGCTGTGGGCTACACGCTCGACGAACTTAAGAACGAAATCACGGGCGGCCGTACTCCGGCCTCCTTCGAACCGACCATCGACTACGTTGTCGTGAAGACACCGCGCTTTGCTTTTGAGAAATTCCCGAAAGCCGATAAGCGTCTGACGACTCAGATGAAATCCGTCGGTGAAGTGATGGCCATCGGCCGCACTTTCCAGGAAGCTCTTCAGAAAGCCCTTCGCGGTCTGGAAACCGGTAAAGACGGCTTAAATGAAATCTCTACCGATCGCGCCACGATTCACCACGAAATCAGCGAACCGGGCCCCGATCGTCTTTGGTACCTGGCGGATGCGTTCCGTTTGGGCTACAGCGTCAAAGAAGCTCATCGTGCTACCAAGATCGATCCTTGGTTCCTCGTTCAAGTCAAAGAACTCGTTGATATTGAAAACCGCCTCAAAGAGTACAGCCTGCCCGAGCTCTCTAAGGAAGAAATGCTTTTCCTCAAAGAGAAAGGCTTCTCCGATCGCCGTCTGGCTAAGCTTCTGAAGGTCAAAGAAGATCAGGTTCGAGCCCGTCGTCATGAACTCGGAATTCGCCCGGTTTACAAGCGCGTGGATACCTGTGCAGGGGAGTTCCCGACAGATACGGCTTACATGTATTCGACCTACGAGGAAGAATCCGAAGTCAATCCTTCCGATCGCCGCAAGATCATGATCTTGGGCGGCGGTCCGAACCGTATCGGTCAGGGTATCGAGTTTGATTACTGCTGCGTCCATGCTTCTATGGCGCTGCGCGAAGACGGTTACGAAACCATCATGGTTAACTGCAACCCGGAAACGGTTTCAACCGACTACGACACCAGCGACAGACTGTATTTCGAACCGGTGACACTCGAAGACGTGCTCGAAATCATCGATGTCGAAAAACCCGAAGGCGTTATCGTTCAGTACGGCGGTCAAACCCCGCTCAAACTCGCTCGTGCTTTGGAGGCCAACGGTGTCAACATCATCGGTACGACGCCTGACTCTATCGACGCAGCTGAAGACCGTGAACGCTTCCAGCATCTGCTGCAGAACCTGGGTCTTCATCAGCCGCCCAACAGAACTGCTCGTACCGAAGAAGAGGCCATTCGTTTGGCTGACGAAATCGGCTATCCGCTGGTGGTTCGTCCGAGCTATGTGCTCGGCGGCCGCGCCATGGATATCGTGCACGACAGAAGCGAACTCGAACGCTACATGCGCGAAGCCATCAAGGTTTCCTTCGATTCTCCGGTACTTTTGGACCGCTTCCTGGATGACGCCGTAGAAATGGACGTCGATGCCGTCTCCGACGGCAAAGAAGTCAGAATCGGCGGCGTGATGCAGCACATCGAACAGGCCGGTGTCCACTCCGGTGACTCTGCATGCTCGATTCCTCCGTACTCGCTGGATCCGGCCTTGGTCGAAGAAGTTAAGCGCCAGACCCGCGAAATGGCTCGTGCTTTAAACGTCGTCGGTCTGATGAATGTTCAGTTCGCGATTCAGCACGCATTCTCCGATCATCCGGAAATCTTCGTGCTCGAAGTCAATCCGCGTGCTTCCAGAACCGTTCCGTTTGTTTCTAAGTCCACCGGACAGCAGCTCGCGAAGATTGCCGCCCGCTGCATGGTCGGCCAGAGCCTGGAAGATCAGAAGCAGCCGGTTGAAGTGGATCTCGATCACTACAGCGTTAAGGAAGCTGTTTTCCCGTTTGCTAAGTTCTTGGGCGTTGACCCGGTGCTCGGACCGGAAATGCGTTCCACCGGCGAGGTCATGGGTGTCGGCCGCAGCTTCGGCGAAGCTCTGTTTAAGAGCCAGTTAGGTGCGGACTCAGCGATTCCGAAGTCCGGCCGCGTCTTCATTTCCGTTAAGGAAGAAGACAAGCCTCGTCTGCCGCAGCTCGCTAAGAACTTCACGGAAGCAGGCTATCAGCTCGTGGCGACACGCGGTACCGCTAAAGTCATTCGCGAAGCGGGCTACAGATGCGATGTGGTGAACAAGGTTTCCGAAGGCCGTCCGAACATTGTGGACGAACTGAAGAACGGCAACATCCAGCTGGTGATCGCCGTCGCTGCCGAAAGCCGTTCCGAAATTGCCGATGCTTCTGCGATCCGTATCGCTTCTTTGGCCAACCATGTGACCTTCTACACTGCGATGGCAAACGCTTTGGCGGTGATCGAAGGCATTCGCCACATGAAGGACACGGAAGTTTATGCACAGCAAGAACTGCATAAACATCTTCAGCATTGATTTCATTCGTATGAGCGCCCTCTTAATTCAAGAGGGCGCAGTTAACCGGGAGACAATATGCCCATTAATTTGAAAAACCGTTCCTTACTGAGTCTTGTCAACCATACACCTGACGAGATTGATTACTTGGTGTCATTGGCTGAAGACCTGAAGAAGGCCAAAAGAGCTGGTACGGAACGTCCGCTGCTTTGCGGAAAGAGCATCGCTCTGATTTTCGAAAAAACTTCTACCCGTACTCGTTCTGCTTTTGAAGTAGCGGCCTATGATCAGGGCGCCAACACGACTTTCTTTGACCCGTCCGTCTCCCAGATCGGTCATAAAGAAAGCATCAAGGATTCCGCCCGCGTCTTAGGTTCTATGTATGACGGCATCGAGTTCCGCGGCTTTAAGCAGGAAACCGTTGAAGAGCTGGCAGAATACGCCGGTGTCCCGGTCTTTAACGGCCTGACAGATGAATGGCACCCAACTCAGATGCTCTGCGATCTGCTCACCATGAAGGAAGCCAGCGGCAAACGCTGGAAAGACATCTCCTATGCCTATGTCGGAGACGCTCGCTTCAATACCGGCAACTCCCTGCTGCTCGTCGGTGCGAAGATGGGTATGGATGTTCGTATCGGTGCCCCGAAGGAATACTGGCCCTCTCAGGAACTCATCGATATGTGCCGTGAATTCGCTAAGGCTTCCGGCGCTAAGATCACGATTACCGATGACCCGGAAGCCGCGGTCAAAGGCGTTGATTTCATCCATACAGATATTTGGGTCTCGATGGGCGAGCCCAAAGAAGTTTGGGACGAACGTATCGCTGCGCTTCTTCCATATCAGGTCAACAAGAAACTCATGGAAGCTTCCGGCAATCCCGACGTGAAGTTCATGCACTGTCTGCCCGCTTATCACAACATGGAAACTAAGGTCGGTGAAGCCGTCATCAAAGCGCATCCCGAACTCGCGGGCGGTGTGGAGGTGACAGAAGAAGTATTTGAATCTCCGGCTTCCATTGTGTTCCAGCAGGCCGGGAACCGTCTCCACACGATCAAGGCTGTGTTGGTCTCTTCTCTGGCTTAATCATCGGAAGAGTTTCCTTACACCAAAAAGCGGGACACACGACCCGCATCAGGAGCAAGGAAGAAATCCTCCAAACTGAATGCGCTATGATTAGCGCATTCATTCATAAACAGGCGGTCCACGACCGCCTTTAGATTTTTAGAAAATGCCTATACCTATTACCGCCCGCGGGGCAAAGATGTTGAAAGACGAGCTTCAGCGTTTGAAGACGCAGGACAGACCTGCCGTTGTTCAGGCGATTGCCGAAGCACGTGAAAAGGGAGACCTTTCTGAAAATGCCGAATATGATGCAGCCAGAGAGTCTCAGGCCTTTAT
>ENA-UEOR01000686-UEOR01000686.1-human-gut-metagenome-genome-assembly--contig:-NODE-686-length-20652-cov-33.525249_pt1 | contig 20652 bp, 13 predicted proteins | sample MGYA00242887_ERZ507890 | MGnify/ENA primary metagenome ERZ507890 (study PRJEB26167, sample SAMN06115431) | human gut metagenome | host: Homo sapiens | place: China:Guizhou | collected 2014-10-21...
TCCTTCTACTGCTGTCAGAAGGCCAACATGAGCATACCATTTATGATATGAAAGAAAACTCTGGAGTGAAGATAGAATATAGCGGTTATAGTAAGCAAGTGGAAATAACGATTGAAGGCGGATATGATCCTTCAAGCACGGGAACAGATTTAACGAAACGTGACGTTGCTAAATATACGACTGCTTTTGTCAGAAATACCAGTAGTGGAGCATCTGCGACGTCTAACTCTTTATTAGTATTGGGTAATCAGATAAATATTATTTTCGATGGCTGTACTTTCAATGGACAATATGAATTGAGCGATGCAGGAAGTGTTCGTGCCGTATTTGTTGCGGCAGGTGGAGGTGACGCAACCCTGCAATTGAATAATTGTGTCATAAAGAATTTTAATCGCGGAAGCGATGGTGGAACAGATGGCGGAGCAGCTGTTAAAGTATCAAAGGGAAGAGTCTTGTTAAATCAGGTGGAAATGGTGAGCAATAAAGCGACAGGGCGGGGAGGAGCCATCACTACTACCGCAGCAAATAGCTTCCTGTTTATGAATAATTGTTTGTTGCATGAGAATTATGCACCAACCGCTTGGGGAACTAGTATTCATGCCGGAAATGGATATGTCTGCATGAATAATGTAACCGTACTTGGCACGGCAGCTACAGGAGGAAATAGCATCACTGTCAACGGAGATGCCTACTTTATGCTTGCCAATACTACGATTGTTGGAAATTCGGGCAATCCGAATGGTGTCTTCCGTGCAGGGAAAAATGCTTCTCTTGTGGTCAACTCTTTATTTGCCAAAGGAGCCGGAAACAGAACTATTTATGCAGGTAATATCACTTCCGGTGGATACAATGTATATCAGGCGGCAGATGCCGGTTGGGGAGCAGTTGCTACGGATACGGATTATTCATCTCAAACTCTTCCAGCTGCTACTTTAACGGATGGCGTTTATCAATGGACTGTGACCGGGGTTATTGACGAATTTGCAACCAGACAGGCTGTGATAAATGCAGTGAAATCCTTTGATGCGACTGTGGGACAGCAATTTGTGGACTGGGTTGGTGAAGCCGGCTTTGGAGTAGACCAGCGTGGAGCAACCCGTAATGTCAACAAGATGCAGGCTGGTGCTTATGATGCAGGACTGTAACTGTGACCAAGATATAATAGGTTTTGAATTAAGTAAGAAGATTAAATAACAAATGAAAGATATGAAGAAAAGCAAGTTTATAGTGCTTTTGTTACTGTTCTGTCTGCAGCCAGGTTTCCTGGCTGCACAACGGGCGGAGCTCATTCGCAAGGATGTGTTAAATCCGCACTTAGATAAGGTTTTAGTGGTGGCGCATCGCGGAAATTGGAGTATTGCCCCCGAAAACTCTTTGGCGGCTATCGATAGTGCTATTCAGATGAAGGTGGATATTGTAGAGATAGATATCCGTAAGACGAAAGACGGTGAGTTGGTTCTCATGCATGACGATACGGTAGATCGCACTACTAATGGTACAGGAAAAGTAAAAGATAAAACGTTGGCTGAAATAAAGCAACTCCGGTTGAAAGATAAGGATGGTCAGTTAACGGAACATACTGTTCCTACTTTGGAAGAAGCATTGTTGGCAGCCAAAGGTCAGATTATGGTTAATCTGGATAAGGCCTACCCTATTTTTGATGATGTATATATTATATTGAGGAAAACCGATACTGCTGATTTAGTTATAATGAAAGGTGCTCAACCGGTGGAGACGGTGAAGCGGGAGTTCGGCTCTTATCTGGATAAGGTGATTTATATGCCTGTCGTAACGATTGATGAGGAAAAATCGATGAAGGTTGTCGAGGATTATATGGAACAGTTGCATCCGGTTGCTTTTGAGCTTTGTTACAGAAATGCTTCTAGCCCGGTACCTGCCGAAATGGAACGCAGGCTGGCAGGAAAAAGTCTGATCTGGTATAATACTTTGTGGGCTTCTCTGGCAGGCGGGCATGATGATGAGGCTGCAAAGGAAGATCCGGATGCTAGTTATGGGTATCTGATAAACAAGTTGGGGGCAAGAATCCTCCAAACAGACAGTCCGGCTTTTATGCTCGATTATTTGAGAAGTAAAGGATGGCATGACTAATCACTAAGACTAAATTTATGAATGATATAAAATTTTCTTTATGGACAGTAGGGTGGCTGTGCATCCTATTCTTTGCAGGCGGTTGTAAATCGACGAATGATTCGGGAGCTCCGGTTTCTTTAACTTGGGAGATGGGAAACTACGATGAGAATGGTAAATATTATGAAAATTCATTTGTACTGAAGAATATATCAGATACTCCTGTTGGAAAAGAATGGGAGATTTATTATTCGCAGTTTCCCCGTACTATCCGGCAGGATGCTTCGTCACCGGTTAGAGTGGAGCAAGTGAATGCAACTCTTTTTAAAATGTATCCGGGAGAAGGATTTATCTCATTAGCTCCGGGAGATTCATTGAAAGTGATTTTCCAGTGTGATGGGGAAGTGCCAAAGAATTCGCATGCGCCTGAAGGAAGCTACTGGGTGAGCCAGTCGGGAGCATCGAAAGGTAAGCCACTTCCTGTAACATTGAATAACATACCATTACCTATGACGGAATGGCAAAGAACGATTGCTCGGAAAACGTACGAAACAAACCTTCGTTTAAACAATGCGAATACTCCGGAGTTTCGTTCGACGGATATAATACCTTCCATAAAAAAGGTGATTACTACCGGAGGTAATATCTTGTTAGAAAAACAACTAGCTTTGACTTTTCATGAGGCTTTTGCCAATGTGGGAAAACTGCTAAAAGAAAAACTTTCCGGATGGTATGGCTTGGAAGTAGTGCCGGAAGCTTCGGTAACCATTACTCTGGATTACCTTTCTGACAAGAAGAAAGCAGTTAATGAGGAATATTATGAGTTGAGTATTGACGGTCAGCAGATCAGGATTAGCGCTACTACTCCACATGGTATTTTTAACGGAGCGCAGACCCTGTTGGGGTTACTGAAAGGGCAGGAAAGCCCATTCCGGTTGGAAGCAATGTCTATAGTGGATTATCCGGATTTATTATATCGGGGACAGATGTTGGATATTGCCCGGAATTATACAACGGTGGATCACTTGAAGAAACTGATTGATATTTTCTCTTCTTACAAACTGAATGTGCTCCAGTTCCATTTCTCGGATGATGAAGGTTGGCGACTGGAAATTCCGGGGTTAGAAGAACTGACTGCCATTGGGTCACGGCGAGGACATACTACCGATGAAAAAGATAGGTTGTATCCGGCTTATGATGGTGGATATGATCCGTGTGCCGCTACATCGGGAAATGGTTACTATACCCGGGAGGAATTCATTGATTTATTGCGATATGCAACCGAAAGACATGTACAGGTAATTCCGGAAATAGAATCTCCCGGCCATGCGCGTGCGGCGATTGTAGCAATGAATGCACGTTATCAGAAATACATCGATACAGACCCGGAGAAAGCAAAGGAATATCTTTTGAGTGACTTGCAGGATACTTCCCGATATGTTTCCGCACAGGCCTATACGGATAATGTTATGAATGTAGCCTTACCTTCCACTTACCGTTTTATGGAGAAGGTGATTCAGGAAATAGTGAGCATGTACAAGGAAGCGGATGCACCACTGACCACCATTCATTTAGGCGGTGATGAAGTGGCTAAAGGGGCATGGATGGGATCACCCTTATGCAGAACGCTCATGGAAGAACAGGGAATGGAAAAGGCACATGATTTGGCCGAATATTTCATTACCCGGGTGGTTGATTGTTTACAACAGTATAATTTATCCTTTGATGGCTGGCAGGAAGTAGCTTTGGGGCATAAGAAAGATACTCATACTTATTTGTCTCAACACGCAGCCGGTATCAATTCGTGGAAGACTGTTCCCGAATGGAAAGAGGATGAAATTCCTTATCAGATAGCCAACAACGGTTATCCGGTTATTCTCTGCAATGTGAATAATTTCTATCTGGATTTGGCTTATGATGCTCATCCCGATGAACCGGGACATTTCTGGGGTGGATACGTGGATGAATCCAAAGCATTTTCCATGCTTCCATTCGATGTCTATCGTTCTTCCCGTACGGATATGGCGGGTAATCCGGTTGAGATCAGTTCCGCAGGAAAAGGAAAAACGGCATTGACTGCATCCGGCAGGAAACAGATAAAAGGCGTACAGGCCCAACTGTTTGCCGAAACAATTCGAGGATTTCAATGGGTAGAATATTATATGTTCCCTAAAGTGATGGGACTGGTAGAACGTGGCTGGAACGCGCATCCTGATTGGGAAGTCCTCTCCGGAGCAGCAGAGCAACAGGCTTTTGATCGGGATCTGGCACTATTTTATGAGAAAATCAGTGTAAAGGAAATGCCTTATTGGAGCCGGTTAGTGCAGAAATACTTCAATCAGGGTGTTATGCTCGGATCCCTGAAAGGCTGATCCTGCGGACAGGAGAGAAGTATTGCAAATAAAAAAATCATAAAGGAGAGATGATGATGAGAAAGAAAACGAAAATGGCCTGGAGCGTTGCTCTTTCGGCCGCAATGGCAGCCGGACTGCTTGCAGGATGTGGAAGTAATGGAGGAGCGGAAAGTGCGAGTGGAAGCACTGCAGCAAGTTCTGCCAAGACAGAATCTTCTGCCAGTGACACGACAGATACCAGTGACCGCCCAACCTATAAGATTGCAACGGTAAGATGGACCGATACCTGGCCGACCGATTTCCTGCATGAAGGCGTCATGAAAGAAATCGAGGACAAGATGAATATCAACATCGACTGGCAGGTTTATTACAACAGTGACTGGTCCGAGCAGAAATCTCTGCTGCTGGCTTCCGGAGACCTCCCGGATGCATTTCTTGGCTCCATCTGCTTAACACAGGCAGATATGGCACAGAACAAATCGGCATTCCTGGATCTGACAGATCTGATCGAAAAAGATATGCCGAACCTGGCCATGCCAGGTAAACAAAACTTGCGGCATGGTTTGCGACTGAATATATTCTTTAATAAATTTCTCCAGTAATTCATCGCTCATCACATGACGCGGCTGTTCCTCATATAACTTGGATTTTTCCAAATAGTAACAATAATCACAGGCCAGATTACAAACCGCACCTACAGGTTTGGTCATTATATATAGCGGCTTTGCAAAAGGAGTTATGGTTGCTTCTTTCATTTGTTTTTCATTTAATTCCTAGTATAAAGAATACAAAGATAAAGCTATTTTTCAATATTCGTTCTTACAGTAACAGGTTTATGCTACCCTCTACCCCCAAAAGGACATTCTTCTTGCCACCCAATCTGTTTCAAATATAAGAGTTCCACCTTGCTTCAAACTCTTGAAACAAAATGAAACTCTGACCCTCTATTTAAAATATCACTTGAAAACGTGTCTGAAACGCACTTAATGACTGATTTTCAAATCCCACTCTATCCGTTATCTTAGTATAAGAGTACCGGAATCTCCATATCATATACTTATTGATATAATAATTGACAGTAAAAGAGACATCGTTCAAACGCCCGCCATAAATATGGGACCGGGTATCCGACATATCAGTATAGTTATATCCGAATACGCATTCCAACGAACCAGAGTCCGGAGTGGCAATACCACAATCCGTATGTGAATATCTATAATTACCACCTATCAGCAAACCTCTCAGTATTCCATACATACCACTCGCTTTATAATTCTTAAAATCCTTTTCCCGGTTCACTTGAAGATAATAATATTGTGCTTCCAATGCCACAGGACCATATCCTGCTATCATCTCCGGTGTAAATTTTATCAAGTTCTTTGCATCCGGAATCAAGGCATTCACAGCTCTGACTTTTGCAATACGCGTCGGGAAATTAGCCCCCAAGTCAAAGCTAGTATGGTTAAGTGTAGGTTCGCTATTGTATCTAGGTGTTTCGTAAGCACCGGAAATACCCAACTGAAACAATCTCCCTGTATCATGTAAAGGACGATAGACCAGGCGGCTCATAGCACCATAACCCATTTTACCCAATTCATTGGATTTCTTCTTAAGAGCCTCGCTCTCCACATGAACACTAGCTGTACCGAAAAAATCATTTTTGTCATACACAAACATAGCCCCCATCAGCCGGCTGTTGAAAAAAGCCTCATTACTTGCCGGCTCCTCCATGGTTACTTTCATAGACGAACTAGTAGAACTTTGAAGCCCGAACTGATGTACAAAATTCCCTACACGTAATAACGCATGTGAGGAAAATTGTCTTTCTACAAATATGTCTTTTAAACTGACCTTTCCATACGCATAGCCTATATCCACTTTCGCTTTATATTTTCCATAGGTTGCTTTTACACCTATCCGGGCATCAGGAATCGCTACACCATCTACAAAGTTTTTATTATCTGAATGAAACAAGCCTCCATCCATCAAGATTCGTCCTGTAGGACGTATTTTCAAAACTGATTGTTCCTGTGCATTTACCTGTACGGAGAGCAATATCAGGAGAAAAACTCCTAATGATATAAGATTTTTCATAATATACAGTTTTAATGGTAACCATCCAAGTATCCTGTCAGTCTGTCTCTGATTTTTATCATACTGAGGGCAGTGAAGAATCTGTAAGACCACACAATGAAAGCAATCAGTCAGACTCCTCCTTCCATCAGCATCCGATCAATAGTCATGCTTTTAGGCTCAGCAAATACTCTTGTCCGGTTCATCTAAGAAAAACATTACATTAAATAGTTACGGTTTATGGTTAAGTTATAGGGAATTATTTTTTGGAAACAGACTGAATGAGTCCTGCTTTTTGCAGCTTGGAGAACTCATCTTTCGCCTTATTAAGCTGTTTCACAAAAGCATCGTTGGCATGGAGACGGGCAACAACAGCACTCGCCACAATTCGGGCAGCATCTACATCACTTTGGAAATGATACCCACAAATAACACGACTCTGTCCCATTTCAAATCCTCTTTTCAGAATCTCATTCTGCCTGTCAGGATTGATTTCTGCCAAAACAAGGGCAGTAGCCCATCCTATGGCTGTATGTCCCGAAGGATAGGAACCGTTCGTTGAAAGTTCTTCCTGCTGTTCGGGATTACAAGTCATTTCATTGAAAAAACTAAAAGGACGTACACGCATATAATACTCTTTAGCATGACGGGTAGCCAAATCTCCGGCATCCTCTCTCATATTAATAATGAGCCTATACAGTTCCGGCGTTTTATCCCTCGTTATTTCAATACCAAAAGCCTCCGAAAAGGCAAAGGGAACGCCATCACCATTTACACGGGCATCACTGACAGCTTGTTCACCCCTAGGAGTATCCCTTTGCAATTTCCCCCAGTCGTAACGGGCTTTGTCATACAAGAACAAAATACTTCCTGCTTCAGGAGGAGGAGGCAGTAACTCCAGACTATTGGCAACCTCCGATTCTTCCAAATAATAAAGTTCGGGATTGGTTCTTCTATCCTTTATTTTTTTCTCTTGTGCAAAGATGTTTAATGAAATGGCACAAAACACTAGAAGTAAGGCAAACTTTGTTTTCATGATAAAAGTTTAGTTTAAACGGTTAATTAATAAAATTCAATTGGTTTTTCGAAAAACATTTTAATCATCTACGGAACGTACGACAAACAATCAGGGTGTCCGCATCTGACGGAAACAAAAGTAGTGTTTGAAATTATCCCGAAAATACCTTTTTAATCCCGTTTCCTCCTTTTATATGACCAAAACATCCTAGAAGAGAAAAGGAGAAAAAAAGGAGAGCCGGAAGTGTTTCAGCACTTCCGGCAAAAAAGCCATTCCTCATAACAAAACAGATACACGAAGCCGGCTCTACGAAATACAGTAAATTGAGATAACTCTAAAGATGGACTTATTTTCTTCTTGAATTGATACGGTCATAAAGCAGATTGATGACTTTACAATCAAACTCCCTATCAGGATAAAGTTGTTCTATTTCTTTCCTTACATTATACTTATGTCTTGTTACCGTTGCCTGATCCACATCCAGCACTCTTGAAATAATAGCAGCATCAATATCTTCTATCATCAGAAGTATCGTTATAAAATACCTTTCTTTTCCCCTTCGTTTCATAAAGGATAATTTACCCAATTCAGGATATTTGTCAGCAAAATCCAAACACACCTGTTTCAGTTCCTGACGCATATCATCCTCTCCCTCTGTTTTTCTGTATCCCAAGGCATCAAACAGGGTCTTGACTTTTTTGTCAACCTTATGAACGTCCATTTCCAGTTCCTCCCAATTCATCCCGACATTATCCGGATTTATCCCTTTTTTATCCATCAGCGCTTTCCGAGTTCCTTTTTTCCGTCTTTTCAAAAGGAAAAGAGCAAGAAAAGCCGATAGCAGCACCGCTATTGACAGGATGATATACAGCGCATAGGACATCTCTTCTTTTTCTATCGAGATAGGAAGCAAGCCTGATTTACCATCAAAAAGGAATAATCCTGACTTACATCCCAAAACCGCTTTCCGTCCATTGACGGCAATACAAGGCTTGCTAAAAGCCAAATCGCAGAATAATGGTTCTGGGACACCGGCATCATCCAATCCCTTAAAACTCATACCATAATAATAGAGTATGAAAAAGCCCTCATTAGGATTCTTTTCAAGAGCTCCCGATATTGATTTCACATGTTTCACTGGCAACAAGGTCGCATTTTCTTCATTAACGATTCCCAACGAGGTATTCAAGTATTTATTTCTACCATTCATTATCACACCATAAACACTCTCATATCCTGATAAATCACATATCTGCCAGAAAGATTCCTGCGGCCTGTTTAAAGGTCTTCCATACAATCCTTTGTTCAAGGTCGTTACATAAATACTATCCTCATTCTCACAAATTCCGGTAATATAAGCGTCGATAGTATCTTTCACCCCTTTATCTGACACAACCGGAATAGGAGTTACAATATGGTCCTGCTGTTCATCTATAATACCTAAATATTCCCTAGTACCCACATAAAGACAATGTTCCGCGGTGGAATAATAAAGAGAAGTGATATTATTCTGCCCTTTCGTGTTACTGAACTGCAAAAGACACTCCGCTCTATTGCCTTTAATCTTATAAAGTTTCTTACGCGTAGCAAGAAAGAAAGTATTAGGACTGGTTTCCAAAAATTTTATAATATCATTACCCACAATATCCAAGCCTTCAATCTTTCCTAAAGACTTTGATTTGAATTCCGGATGATTATAGACAAACTTATACAGATGTAAACGAAGATCATCGGTAATAAAGAAAATGGAGTCTCCCGTCCTTTTATCACTAACCGCCAATACATTATTGTCTAAATCTGCCGAGTTCTGTCGCAAGGCAAAAGAAAGCATAGCCTCTCTGCATGCCAGATGCAGAAAATCTTTCCCCATAAAGCCTATCTGCCTGGCGATAGTACTGATACCATTCGGCAAATCATATTCTAAAGTGCAACCGTCTTTGACATAAAGTATAGAATTAGCACTGATAAACCATTCATCCTTGTCGGGTCCTTGAGCATACAAGTAGCACCGTCCTTTGCGTACAAGCGTCTTTTTTCCATCGGGAGATATCTTAAAAACCGAATTTTCCAACAAAGCATATACTGTATCATTATAAACACTGACATTGGTAACCAGAGAATCTATAACAGGTCGTTTAAAGTCCTTTTCAAGATTACGGACAACGAACAACCCCTGTTCACTAGCCACATATAGTTTTTTTTCCTTTATCACAACCTTATTCACCCCACAGTTTTTACTACATTTCCCTAGTTGAATGGGAGTGAGTTCATGAGATGTGGAACCATCTTTCAAATTCAATCTAAACAGTCCATTACTAGTCCCCACATACAAACACTGTTTGTCATCATCCAGAGCCATACTATATACCGAATAATTCATCCTCTTATTTTTTATGTAGTAAGTCTGGGTCTGCCGAGAGGATTTAGCCAATAGTTTCAAACCGGCATCTCTTGTTCCCACAAACAGAGAATCTTCACTATATTCCAATATATCATATATACGCCGGTTGCTATTAATGGAATAGGTCTGGCAATTATTGTTCACTTTTTCTATGATACAACCGTCTTCCTGACCAATATAAAGTTTATCCGCATCTGCTGTCGAACGGCTGATACATGATATAGGAGCGTCAAATGTATTGATATTGCAAGTGAGCTTTATAGGTTTCGGAACAAGTGCATCCTTGCAGCCTGTCAAACAGAACAAGGCTAATATAAAAAGAAAGTACAAGCTTTTTTTCATATTTTACTCATTTAAGTGATATCGATTAAACAAAGGCTTTCTACAATTAATCAAAAAGTTGAATATCTGTTATGCTTATGCAAATATAATACGTTTTCTCAAAATCCGGAAAGCTCTTAACAGATTATTAGCTAATTCCTTAATATGCCCTCCATATACAAAAGAAGTTACGTCAAAACCCAGATGATTCTCTCACCCGACTTTTGACATAACTTCTCCTAAAATAAAAAAATATATTAACCTGATTTATTTCAACAATACTCCTATCTCACCGACAGCAGTTACTGCTTTGTTATTTATTTCGGTAACAGGCTCCAGTTTAAAATAACGGGCTGGATAAGTCTTTCCGAAACGTACAAAATAAGGAACAGGATTATGCATGATATTACTGAATTCACCTGTAGCGTCACACTTCATCCAATCCTTACCATCCCGGCTGACATAAAAGTTGTATTTATAGATAGTGCCAGTCAGATCCTCCTCCTGTGCAGGAGCATAACTGAAACCGGCTATTTCCACTTCTTTACCCATATCAACCACCAAGGGAGTTAAAGTTTCGGTTTTCCAAACAGTTTCCTGTTTTCCATCGATGGCTGCGGCTGCATCCATGCCCACTGTTTTCCAACCATCCACCGGGACATCACTCAAGGTTACTTTCATCGTTTTATCAACCAATGGTTCAGCATAATACAAGCCTATGTTACTGATATTGACGGTTCCACGAGCACCCGTAATTGTCACTCTAACCTTTTCGGCATGACTATCCGAGAAAGGCAACAACCGTTTATATCCCACCGTAGTTCCCTCACCCACATGATGCCATGCGCCATTGGCGAACACTTCTACTGTAAAACCTTCCACACGCTGGCCTTTTGTAATATCCTCCTGAATTAAGAAAGTATTAACAAGTGTATTCTTCCTCACCTTATATTCTTTCGTATCTCCTACTTTGGCTGTCCATATCCTATTTCCCTTCTCAACTTTATTATCGGCAAAGGTCTTTTTTATATATTCCGTCAACTCCTTGATACGTTTCACATCATTCTCGTGCATCAAACCACGTTTATCGGGTGGAATATTCAGCAACAAAACAGAGTTACAACCCACAGAACGATAATAAATATTCACCAAGTTGGCAAGTGAACGAACTTGATTATCCTGTTCGGCATGATAGAACCATCCCGGACGGATAGAAACATCAACTTCAGAAGGATACCAGAACAAATCCGATGCTTTAGATACCAATTCACGGCTTCCCAAATCCTTGGACATAGCATTTATGCCCAATCTCTTATAGACTTCATCAGAACCCGGATAAGAATTAGGCATCAAAGCCGTTGCACTCCATTCCGTGGTACGTCCCAATCCACCTTCATTACCTACCCAACGCACATCATCGCCCATGATAGCGGTAACTGCCTTAGGTTGAAGACGACGGATAGTCTTCAAAATAGCGTCCCAATCATATTCCTGCTTCTTTCCGTTAGGTCCTTCGCCGTTAGCTCCATCAAACCATACCTCATGCACTTCTCCGTAATTGGTAAGCAGTTCAGTCAGCTGTTCGATGAAAAACTTATTATAAGCTTCTCCTTGTCCGTAACATTCCGCATTACGATCCCAAGGAGAAAGATAGACTCCGAATTTCAATCCATACTTGTCACAAGCTTTGCGGAGTTCCTGTACCACATCCCCTTTTCCGTTTTTCCATGGAGAAGAAGCAACAGAATGCTTGGTTGTCCGGGTAGGCCACAAACAGAAACCATCATGATGCTTGGCAGTAATGATAGCCATTTTGAAGCCACCTTCCTTCAGAGCTCTTACCCATTGTTCACAATCCAATTCGGTAGGATTGAAAATGGCCGGATCTTCTTTACCATCTCCCCATTCACGGCCTGTAAAGGTATTAATACCAAAATGAAGGAAACAAGTGAATTCCATTTGTTGCCATGCCAACTGTTGCGGTGTAGGCACCAAACGGGAAGCCATATCTATCTTCTGTTCCGTAGTCGCTCCTGCCGGAAAAGCTACGTGTTTCTCATAATACTCCTGTGCCTGAGTTCCCAGAAAAGCACAAAATAAGGCTGCGGTTAGAATCGTTTTTCTCATTTTTCTTTATTACTAGGTTATTTTAATGGACGAATCATAAACTCAAACGTATGCTTCTCCACCGGAACACGATATGGCGGCAATACCCCCGGACCACAAGTCGCAGTACCTACCCCCGACTGTTCCGCATCTAAGTGAACATTTATAATCCCTGTTCTCTCAAGTTTATTAATATGAGTAGCTTTATCTACATTAGAATCCGTAAATGGAATAACACTGAACTGAAACACTTTATCCGAACGGAAAGACAAACCTTCTCCTGCCTCATCCGCCAATTCCATCCAACGCACATCCGTACGGTTTCCTGTAGCCTGGGGCTTCACATAATAATGGAACATACGTTCTGCATCTGTATGGTAAATTCCAATACATCCAGACTGATTACGGTCTATATAAGTTTCATGTTCACCACGTCCCAAATAAGAAACCTTGTTATAGGCATACGGCATTTCAAATGCCAGGCCCACTCTAGCCAATGAAGTAACAGCAGAAGTATCCGGCAGGAAAGTTGTCTTTACTTTTAATACACCATTGCTCTGCAAAGTATATACAAAGGTAGCCATTCCCAACTTTACGCCTTTAGCATTCCATAATTCTACTTCCGCTTTACCACCTGTTTCAGATGCTTTGACAAAAGTAGCTTTTTGAATCATATTATCCAAACCTTCTTTCCTCCAAACTTTGGCTCCTCCTGTTTTTTCCCTGCTGTCATTGTCCGTAACAGGACGATAAAGGCTGAGAACTACAGGAGATGAAAGCATCTCTTTACCTTTATATATATAAGAGCGTAAAGCACCGGTTGCAGGATCAATATCTATCTTCACCTTATCAGCCAATTTGATTTCCGGCGCACGATACCCTTTGTTGGCAGACAGTACAAACTGGTCATAGGCCACTTCGTCATGAGTTCCAATAAAGGGAGTTGCCTTATCAGGCGTCCAAGACAGATTCAAATAAGCCTCACGAATCGTAGAAGGCAACTTTACAGCACCCAAAGAGAATGTTACAGCCTCATGAGGGGCACAGTCTGCTTTTCGAGTTCCTTCTGCTATCACTTTCCCATCATCCCCCATGACCTGCCAGTGCAACGTATAGGCATTCAAATTGGTAAAGTCATACCAGTTCTTGACTTCCACTGTCAGCTTCTTAGGATCGGTCAGTGCCGATTTGATATATTGATACTCCTTCTTCACTTCAATGAGATGCGGATGCGGTTCGCGGGCTGCATTGACCAACCCGTTACAACAGAAATTGCCAAAGCTGGGCACATCCTTCGGACCATAATCCCCACCATAACTCCAATACCATTTACCATCCTTATCTATCTCGCGGAAAGATTGATCCACCCAATCCCAGATACAACCTCCCTGAACAATCGGTTCGGTTTCGAATACATGCATATATTCCTTTAATCCTCCGCCACTATTACCCATAGTATGCAGATACTCTGTCATGATGAAAGGACGATAGACTTTAGGTTCTGTCTGGCGGGCATAGGCCATGAGTTCTTCCACGCTGCGATACATACGGCAATAGATATCGGTATTATAATTCTGTTCGGCCCGTTCATATTGTACAGGACGACTTTTCTCCACTGACTTCATCCAGTCATATGTACGTTCGAAGTTAATACCGTTTCCGGCTTCATTCCCCAATGACCAGATGACGATAGCCGGATGATTCTTGGAACGCTCATACATACGTTGGGTACGATCCATGTGGGCAGGCAACCAAGTGGAATCTTTGGCCAATGAAGCAGGTCCATACCCCATGCCATGTGATTCAATATTAGCTTCATCTATCATATAAAGTCCATAACGATCACAAAGCTGATACCAATAAGGATGGGTAGGATAGTGCGAATTGCGGACCGTATTGATATTATGCTGTTTCATCAATTTGATATCTTTTTCCATCAGTTCCTTGCTTACAGTCCGTCCTAATTGGGAATGTTCATGACGGTTCGTTCCCTTTACCAAGACCGGCACACCATTGATGCAAAAACGTCCGTCCTTAATTTCCGAAGTGCGGAAACCTACTTCACATCCGGTAAGTTCCGTTACTTTACCTGTTACATCTTTCAATTCCAGGATCAGCGTATAAAGATTCGGATGCTCAGCACTCCAGACTTCCACATCCGGCAAACTTTGTTCATCCAACTTCAAGAAATGGCTCAATCCCTTCGATTTGATAGGATATTCACCTTGCAGAACCGCCTTACCGGTTTTATCTTCCAGTCGGTAAGCAAAGGTAGTCATGGAAGTAGAAGGTCCTTCAATGGTAGCTTCCAAACCGAAAATACCTTCTTTATATTGTTGTTTGTCTAGAGAAGAGGTTACTTTGTAATCGGCTATATACTGTTTAGGAGTGCTGTAAAGATACACATCACGTTCAATACCACTCAACCGCCACATATCCTGGCACTCCAAATACGAACCGGCACTCCAACGGTAAACCTCCAATGCCACCGTATTCTCACCTTTCTTCAATTTATCAGTGATATCCCATTCGGCCGGTGTCTTTGAACCTTGATTATAGCCCAACAGATGTCCGTTCACCCAAATATAGTAAAAAGAAATCACTCCTTCACAACAGATAACCACACGGCGGTCTTCCCAATCGGCAGGAATTGTAAAGGTACGTCTGTAGGAACCGACTTCATTCTCTTTATATGGAACTAAAGGCGGATTCTTTTTAAAATGGAACAGTTTGTCATCGAACTCATAGGTTTCGTTTACATAAATAGCTGTTCCATATCCTTGACGTTCCCAATTGCCGGGAACCTGAATATCCGCCCATCCTCCTGTATAAAACTCCGGTTTATAAAAATCCTTCGGACGGTTATCGGGATTCTTTACCCAATGGAATTTCCAACTACCGTTCAGACTCATGTAATAAGGAGAAGATTCATAATCTCCGTTACGGATATCAGATACGGTTTGATAAGGCCACACATAAGTATGAGGGGCCAGTTTGTTCAGTCCGACAGCATATTGGCTCTGCCATTCGGGTTGTTGTTGCGCCATTACTGGAAATATAACCAGAGCAGCCAAAAAATATAATAATGTATTTCTCATATATCTATTTATTCTATCATTACCTCATCAAAATAAATCCTTGCCTCTTGTCCGGGGCGTACATGGGTTGCAGGACACTCTCCGGCTCCTTTAGCAATAATCCGCACATAACGGCCAATTTCCTTATTCAAATCAAGTACCACATCCTCTTTGAAAGTCCCTTCACGGAAAATCTCTCCATCCGTGAACTGTTTACCGGATACTTTACGATAATCCCGATTATCATTTGAAACCCACACTTCAATATCTGCCGGTTTATGGGCTGCCATGCCATAATTCGTTATGCATCCCACTGATACAGAACGAAGCGACTCCTTCTTTTGCAAATCTATAGTAAAAGCGACAGAATCACTGCTTTCCCATGAATGCCATTCGAAATCCGACTGGCGCAAGCTGCCACGTATACCATTTACTAAAATCTTCCCGGCCTGTGTATTTCCTAAAACAGGTTTGGCGGTAGCCTTATTCCAGACCAAAGGCAATGTCAATGTTTTTCCCATCTGCCGACCTGCTCTATAAGTCGTACACTTTATAGTTTGTGTACCGGTCACCATCAACGGGCTCTTATATAGCGGAGACCGGTCTGTCGGCTCCTTACCATCCATTGTGTAACGGATTTCCACATCAGGACGTTCACATTCCAGTTTCACCTGTAGCTTTCCATTTACAGGGGTTACCGTATGTTGTATATTATACATGGAACAGGCAAACACAATCCCTTTAGCAGACAGATGCTCGTTGAATTTATCCATTGCCACCAAAAAACTTCTCCAATTTTTATGCCAAGGCTGTGTCCAAGCCACTTCGGCTAAAGCAGCCAGACGAGGGAACAGCTGATATTCCACATCTTCCGGTTTATTGCAAAACTCAGTCCACATAGAAGCCTGTACTCCCATCAGCAAGGAACGTACCTCCGGACTCCATTCTTTCTGTATCGGTTCATACCTATATACATCCTTCAATGTATTATTCCCAAAATAGGTCAAAGGTTCAAACCATTGCGGTCCCTGATAACGAATCAAATACATGATACGTGCAGGAGTCATGACAAACCTATGCCCTTGCTCCGCTGCCTTAACGGCAGCCTGACCGTAGCCTCTCCAACCATAAATAATTGCTCCGTCGGGAATCCGGGTATTGGTCAGTTCATCCCAGCCCATGGCTTCTTTCCCTTTGCTTTGTACATATTCACTCATTCTCGCCATAAAATAACCTTGCAACGCTTCTTCGTCCTCCAAAGCATCCTTGATGCATTCGCCCGAAAGCATATATAAGTATGCGCGTTGCACCTTGACAACCGAATACCCAGCATAACAGGTACGTTACTTTCCCGGCAAGCCCCAGTGGGCGGTCCGGCAAACCGGAATTGCGGCGGGAAAGACCATAATGATACGCCAGCAGCCTCCCGCGTCAGAGGGGGTGACCGAGCCGGAGTTGTAAGCAGTAAGACTCCGGCGGAGTCAGTGAACGGGTGTGCCAACACCCTGCCTGTTGTGTTCCCGGTGTCAGGGGTGCGGGCGGCAAATGTGGCACACTTACTTAACTATCTACTTTTGCCGTTTAGGGCAAATCGTGGGCAGCAGGACCCCAAGCGCCTGCTGCCCATCATTTTGCTTTAAACGGGATGGAAAACAGGGGTGTAAAATGCAAACCTATCCAACGGGCTATGCGGAATCCCACCACATAGCCGAACAGATTTTCCGGGAGATTTTACCCCGGCACGGCATGGCGGTGCGCGAGGAACAAATCGCGCTTTGCCATGAAGTTTTAGATACCTTATATAATAAGGAAATTTCCCTGTGCGAAGCAGGCGTAGGCACCGGAAAAACGCTGGCCTACCTCGTGGGCTGTATCCTTTGGCAGATGCATCGCCCCGAACGGATGAAACTGCCCATCGTTATCTCCACTTCCAGCGTTGCCTTGCAGGACGCTATCCTTACAGAGTATCTGCCCGACCTGTCCGCTATTTTGCTGGACGAGGGTATCATCACCGCACCCATCACAGCCGTTGTCCGCAAGGGCAAAGAGCGTTTTGTCTGCGATGCCCGCCTTGCCGAAAGAGCATCGCTGGTGCATCCGAAACGAACGCGGGAGAAAAGCAGCCTGCGCATTGCAGAAAATATTCTGGACATGGATCATATCCCGGAACTTTCCCGGTATGATCGCTGCCGCATTTGTGTGCCGCAGTCCTGCCCGCGCGATTGCTTTATGCGCTTGGATTGCCGCTACCAGCAGTATCTGCGGGATTCCATGAAACCCGACATCCAAATTTGCAATCACAATTATTTGCTGGCAGACGCATCGCACCGACTTGAAGATAGACCTCTGCTCCTGCGCAGTTATCAGGCGCTGGTGGTGGACGAGGCACACAAGCTGCCCGATGCCGCCCGCCAGATGTACACAGAAACCTTATCCCCGCACAACATGGATGAATTGTGCCTTTTATTACAACAGGCGCACTACAAGGATTTTGCCAGACAGCTGCGGACGACGTTCCTTACGCTGTCGTTCTCCTGCACGCAGGGGTTTTCCAAGCTGCGAAGAAAAGTGAGCGAACCGTTCGTGCTTACACCGTTCCGCCGCGCTGCTCTCATCGACTGTATAGCACTGTTGCAAAATGCTGGCGGATTGCCGGATGTGCCGCGATACCTGCTGAACAGGCTGGGAGAAGCCGAAAGTCTCCTGCGCCTTTTTCTTTTGGAGGTGCCGACGCGCATCCTTTACATCGACTACGATGCCGATGGTCAGCCTACATTCTGCGCAGCCAGCAGCCGCGTACCGCAGCTGCTCCGCAGTGCGCTGTGGAATACACGCGAACCCGCGATTCTGACCTCCGGCACATTGGCTGCAGCCGGAGATTTCAGCCACACGGAACAGCTTTTGGGGCTGGCGGCTTATCGACCCTTGCGTCATTTCCGAGCAGATTCTCCGTTTGACTACAAGAAAAAATGTCTGTTGTACTTTCCGCCGTGCGTAAAAACGAGAATGGACAACCGCAAAATGGCAGAAGAAATCGTTCGGTTGGTTGGTGCCTGTCACGGTCACGCGCTGGTGCTGTTTACGTCCTACCGCCAGATGGCAGAAGTCCGCGCGCTGACGGACGGTCAGTGGCAATACCCGACCTATCAGGCGTGGCGCAACGGCGGCAGGGTGATTCAACAATTCAAAGAATCCGGCAACGGCGTACTGTTTGCGGCTGGCTCCTGCTGGGAGGGCATCGACTTCCCCGGCGATATGGTGTCCCACTGGGGGCTTGTCAACAGCTGGGCGGCGTTCGTGCTGCCGTCCATCTCGACACCGTTTATGATCATGCTGTTCCGGCAGGCATCGCGTTCCTTCCCCAATGACATTATTGAAGCGGCGCGTCTCGACGGTTTGAGCGAGATCGGCATCTTCTTTCGGATGTTTGTCCCCATCATGCGCTCTACCTACGGCGTGGCGATGACTGTCACGTTTATGAACGCATGGAACAGCTACCTCTGGCCGAAGATCGTATTCCAAAGCAACGCATCCATCACAATGCCGATGCTGGTCGCAAACCTCAAGAGCGGCTACAGTGTGGACTACGGTATGCTGATGCTGGGCGTTCTGATCTGCACGCTGCCCACCGCGATCATCTTCCTCTGCCTGCAGAAGAGCTTTGCCAACGGCATCACGGGTGCAGTCAAGTGATGGACGAACGAACCTACTGCCTGACGCCGGAGCAGTGGCGTCACGCCAAAGCCTGCCTGACGCTGGCAAAGCGCTGGGGGCTGATCGGCGACGACAGCCCCGAGGCGCTGGAACGCCGCCGGGCGGCCAAAAACGCACAGGCGGAAAGAGCGGAGCAGGACGGCAAGCCCGTGTACGGCACGCGGCGCTTCTCTGCCCCTGCCTACCTGCAATATGAGCTGACCCGCTTCAAGCTGGATTTCGCGGAGCCGTGCGAAAAGATCCGTGCGCTGGGTATCTGCCCGGATTTCACCGATGCACAGACCCGCGCCTGGTATGACGCGAATCCGGATCTGTTCACGCGGTACGCCGGCGACAGCTTCCCCTATGAGGAAGTAAAGCAAATCATCGAAAAGCGGATGCGGGAGGAGGTGTACGACAGCCTTGTGCAAGACCTATTACGTGGACCCGCAGACAGGCCGTGACACCAACGACGGCCTGACGCCGGAAAAACCGCTGGCCACACTGTTTGCCGTCAACCGGCTGGCCCTGGCCCCCGGTGACACGGTGCTGCTGAAATGCGGCAGCGTGTTTGAAAAGCAGTTCCTGCACCTGCGCTGCTGCGGCAAAAAAGACAGCCCCATCACGATTGCCGCCTATGGCGAGGGGCCCGCGCCGCGCATTGACGCCGACGGGCAGGGGCTTTGGTATCAGGACTATGGCTGCGCACTGGACGCACCCACCCATGTGTACCGCGGGTATGTATCCTCCGCCGTGCTGCTGTATGATGCAGCCTATGTCACGGTGCGTGATCTGGAACTGACGAACCGCGCCGACGCTGTCATCGGCGAGCAATATTCCCAGCCGGACAAGCTGGAGCGCACCGGCGTGGCTGTGGTTGCGAAGGACAGGGGCACGCGCTGCGGCATCACACTGCAAAACCTGCTGATCCATGATGTACACGGCAACGTGTACGACAAGCACATGAACAACGGCGGCATTTACATGACCGCCTTGCAGCCCGCAGATGAGACCGCTACCGGCGCGGCACGCTTTGCCGATGTGCTGGTCGAGGGCTGCTATGTGGCCCATGTCAGCCGCTGGGGAATTGCAGTGGGGTATACCTACGCCCATGCGCAGTTCCGGGGTGCCGAGCTGGCAGAAAAAGCCTTTTTGCAGTACGGTCACGAGAATGTCGTTCTCCGTGATAACTACGTGAAAGCGGCGGGCGGCGACGGCCTGACGGTCATGTACGCCCTGCGCCCGCTGGTCGAGCACAACACGGCAGACTCCGTCGCCTGCGAGATGAACGACCGTGTTTATCGGGAGCCGGGCAATCGCATGGGCAAGGTGGCCGCCGCCATCTGGCCGTGGAAATGCAAGGATGCGCTGCTGCGCTGCAACGAAGCCGTTGACACGCGGCTCAATCAGGACGGCATGGCCTACGATGCCGACTCCGGCGACGGCACGGTGTACGAGCACAACTACAGCCGCATGAACGAGGGCGGCTGCGTGATGTTCTGTTTGGAGGAGGCCATCCAC
>ENA-UEOR01000704-UEOR01000704.1-human-gut-metagenome-genome-assembly--contig:-NODE-704-length-20486-cov-22.679161_pt1 | contig 20486 bp, 24 predicted proteins | sample MGYA00242887_ERZ507890 | MGnify/ENA primary metagenome ERZ507890 (study PRJEB26167, sample SAMN06115431) | human gut metagenome | host: Homo sapiens | place: China:Guizhou | collected 2014-10-21...
TTTCCATAACAGAAACTGATTTTGAAATCATGCCGCCGTAAATATCATCTCCGGCAAAATCCTTTTGCCTTGCGGCGGTAAAGCCCGTTTTAACATCGCCCAGGCGCACCGCGCAAACGCTTATTCCGAAGGCTTTTAATTCGTTTGCGAGTGCGCAGGTCAGCGATTCGATTGCCGATTTCGTTGCCGAATAAAACGATTGAAAGGGGATGGAAAATATTGCTGCGGCGGAGGAGGTGAATATGATTCTGCCCTTGCTTTTGCGCAGCATCGGAAGCGCCGCTTTGGTAACGGCAACATGTGCAAAGAAATTCAGATCAAATTGGCTGCGGATTTCGCTCATTTCCATAAATTCCGCGCAGCCCGAAACGCCGAAGCCGGCATTGTTAATAAGCAAATCAACACATTCTATTTGCGAAAAAGCAGCGTCAATATCCTCCTGCTTTGTGATATCGCAGCGAAGGCTTTTAACGCCCTTGATGTCGCACGGAGTGCGCGAAAGGCAGATAACCTGCCAGCCTTTTGCGGCAAAAAGCCTTGCCGTTTCTTTTCCTATTCCGCTTGAAGCGCCCGTTATTACGGCAACCATAATGATTTTCAATCCTTTCGTCTTATAAGTATGTTTTAAATATAATACCATATTTTAATTCTGATTTAAAGAAATTTGCCGCCTAAAAAGCAAAAAATAAAAGCGCACGAAAAAATCGTGCGCCTTAATAATGCCGGTTAGGCTTCAATTACTGCTCAACGGGATAAACGGAAACCTTTTTGCGGTCCTTACCCATTTTTTCAAATCTAACGGTGCCGTCAACAAGAGCATAAAGAGTATCGTCTGAGCCGATACCAACATTGTTGCCGGGATGAATATGAGTTCCTCTCTGGCGGTAAAGAATGTTGCCTGCGAGAACGAACTGACCGTCTGCTCTTTTAGCGCCAAGACGCTTAGATTCGGAATCACGGCCGTTCTTAGTTGAACCCATACCTTTTTTATGAGCAAAAAGCTGTAAATTTAACTTAAGCATTACTACACCTCCGATATAATCACTTTAATGTTTTTCGGATAATCCTTTTCCAATTCGGTTAAATGAAGCACCAAGCCGCAAAGAATATCCTGTGCAGAAATCGGGTTTTCTTTAATACTCAGGCTTAAATAGCCGTCGCTCTGCTCGGCTGTTGCCGAAAGCTTTATAACCTCGGTTATTGTGTTTGCCGCCATATAGCAGGCGCTTGAAACAAAGGCGCAAATAATGTCTTGCCCCGATTCTGCGCTGCCGGAATGGCCTTCCACACAAAAGCCTGTGTATAAATTGCCCGATTTAAAGAATTTTGCGTTAATCATCAATTAAGCGTTGATGGCTGTGATTTCAACCTTTGTATAGGGCTGACGATGACCCATCTTGCGCTTTTCGTTCTTTTTTGGCTTGTAAGTAAATACTGTGATTTTCTTGCCTTTGCCGTTTTTAAGAACTTTTGCGTTAACGGTAGCCTTTGCGCAATCCTTGCCTGCTTTAATGCCTTTTCCGTCATTAACGGCAACAACATTATCGAAAGTTACTTCGGCATCTGCCTCTGCGCCAAGCTTTTCAACATAAAGCACATCGCCTTCGGAAACCTTGTATTGCTTACCACCGGTTACGATAACAGCGTACATTGAATTTACCTTCCTTTATTAAGACTCGCTACAACGGGCGGCGAAATCCGCGCTTATAGGGCGATTGCTCGCCACTGCCTGTAATAAGCGGCGTAAAAAGTATATAACAATTATAAAATAAAGTCAAGCACTAAATTTGCTTTTTGACGAAATATTAAAATTTTAAAGCTTTTTAATACGCTTGTAAGGCGAAATACCTATGCTTTTTTGTGCTGCACTTAATTGTTATATAAATTTATGCTTTACAAATTCGTTTGCTTGTGTTATAATTTCCTCGCTGAATACGAATTACTCGGATTCGGGTGTAAGCGCTTTTGCGATTTCACCTTCCCGTTTCTGTGTTTTTCGCCGATCGGCTAATATTTTTAAAGAGGTGAAATTAAATGACACAGGCTGAAAAGCAAGCTATTATGAAAGAGTATGCTACTCACGAGGGCGATACCGGTTCTCCGGAGGTTCAGATTGCCGTTCTTACCACAAGAATCAACGAGCTCACAGCTCACCTTAAGGTTCATAAGAAAGACAATCATTCCCGCAGAGGTCTGCTTAAAATGGTTGGTCACAGAAGAAATCTTCTTGCTTACCTTTATAAGACAGATATCGAAAGATACCGTGCACTTGTTGCAAAGCTCGGCATCCGTGACACTCTGGACAGATAATCATTTTTGCAGACGGCAGTGCGAAATATGCCGTCTGCTTTTTATCTTTAAAAACACCCCAAAGGGGCTTTAATCAAACCGTAAGGAGGGGCGTAAATAGTAGTAAATTGAGCAGGCAAGCGCATTGCAGGCTGAATTTATTACTATTGCACCTCCTTTGGAATATAAAAAATAAAAGTGAGGTAAATTTATGTTTTTCAAGAATTTCAAAAAATGGGAAACCGAATTTGCAGGCCGCAAATTCTCTCTTGAAACAGGAAAAATGGCAGGCCTTGCAAATGCCGCTTTCCTTGCACGCTACGGCGAAACGGAAGTGCTTTGCACGGTAACAGCATCCGCGAAGCCCAGAGAGGGCGTTGATTTCTTCCCCCTCTCCGTTGATTATGAAGAAAAAATGTATGCAGTGGGCAAAATTCCCGGCTCATTCCTCCGCCGTGAGGGCAGAGCAGGCGAAAAGGCTATTCTTACAAGCCGCTGCATAGACAGACCTATTCGTCCTCTTTTCCCCAAGGATTTAAGAAATGATTGCTCCGTTGTTGCAACGGTTATGTCCGTTGATCCTGATTGCTCACCCGAGGTTACTGCAGCAATCGGCGTTTCCGCCGCAATCGCAGTTTCCGATATCCCGTGGGACGGCCCGATTTCTTCCGTAAATGTGGGCCTTGTTGACGGCGAAATAGTTCTTAACCCCACCCTTGAGCAAAGAGAAAAAACCGATCTTACTCTTACCGTTGCTTCCACGGCAGATCTTGTTGCCATGATCGAAGCCGGCGGTAACGAAATTCCGGATGATGTTATGTTTGACGCCATCATGGCAGGCCATGAGGAAAACAAAAAGATGGTTAAGTTCATTCAGGGCATCGTTGATGAAATCGGCAAGCCGAAGTTTGCTTATGAATCATCTGATCCCGATCCGGAAATTCTTAAAGAAATTGAAGATTTCTGCATTGAGGATGTTAAAAAAGCACTCGACACCGATGATAAGCTCGTTCGCGACGAAGCTTTGCTTCCGATTTATGCGGCAGTTCATGAAAAATTTGACGAAAAATTCGAGGGCTGCGAAGCTAAAATCGATGAAATTATGTATCTTGTTCAAAAGCATGTTGTTCGTGCTTGGCTTAAAGATGAGCATAAGCGTGTAGACGGCAGAGGCATTGATGAAATCCGCCCGCTTAATGCTGAAATTGATTTGCTTGACAGAGTTCATGGCTCAGGCCTTTTCACAAGAGGTCAAACTCAGGTTCTTTCAATAACAACCCTTGGCCCCATGAGCGATTGCCAGCAGCTTGACGGCCTTGATGAGCAGCAGGAAAAAAGATATATTCATCACTATAACTTCCCGTCCTACAGCGTTGGCGAAACCAAGCCCTCAAGAGGCCCCGGCAGAAGAGAAATCGGCCACGGCGCTCTTGCAGAAAAGGCTCTTCTTCCCGTTATCCCAAGCGTTGATGAATTCCCGTATTGCATTCGTGTTGTATCCGAAGTTCTCTCCTCAAACGGCTCCACATCTCAGGGCTCCGTTTGCGGCTCAACTCTTTCTCTTATGGCTGCGGGTGTTCCGATCAAGGCTCCCGTTGCAGGCATCAGTTGCGGCCTTATCACGGGCGATCAGGGCGTTTACGGTGATTTCATGACTATGGTTGATATCCAGGGCCTTGAAGACTTCTACGGCGATATGGACTTTAAGGTTGCCGGCACAAAAGACGGCATTACCGCTATTCAGATGGACCTTAAAGTGCACGGCCTTACTCCCGAAATTATTAAGGAAGCTTTTGCAAAAACTCATAAGGCAAGAAATTATATTCTTGACGAAATCATGCTTCCCGTTATCAGCGAGCCCCGTAAAGAGCTTTCAAAGTATGCTCCCAAGATGGTTACTCTTGCTATCAATCCCGATAAAATCGGCGATGTAATCGGCAAGGGCGGCAAGGTTATTCAGGAAATCCAAAACGACTTTGATGTTAAGGTTAATATCGAAGAGGACGGCCGCGTGTTCATCAGCGGTATCGATATCGAAAAGTGCAACAGCGCAAGAGATGTTGTTAAGCTTATCGCAACCGATCCCGAAGTAGGCGCTTTCTACAACGGCGTTGTAACAAGGCTTATGAACTTCGGCGCATTTGTTGAAATCGCTCCCGGCAAGGAAGGTCTTGTTCATATTTCAAGGCTTGATGTTAAGCGCGTTGATAAGGTTGAGGATGTTGTTAATGTGGGCGATCAAATCATCGTTAAGTGCATTGAGATAGACGATCAGGGCAGAATCAATCTTTCAAGAAGAGACGCTCTTATCGAGCTTGACGGTCTTACACCTGAAAACGACATTGATGAAGCTCCGAGAAAGCCTCGCAGAGACGGTAATCATCGCCGCCCCCGCAGAGATTGATTTATTCAGAGCTTGGTAATTTAAAATTCCGCTGCTTTTATGCGGCTCGGATATATATCCCAAAACCGTTTTAAACGGAGTGGATTTTTCCAAAGCATTGCTTTGATTTTCGCCACGCAGTTTCGGCTGTGTGGCGTTTTTTTATGCAATTCTATTAAAACAGGAAAGGCTGTGATTTTAAATGAGCGAAAAAGCCGATCAATCCTTTATGAAAACAAGGCCCGTCACTCGTCTTGTTATAACTATGGCTCTGCCTATGACGGTTTCAATGCTTATAAATTCGCTTTATAATATTGTAGACAGCTATTTTATTGCAAAAATAAGCGAAGATGCAATGACCGCGCTTTCGCTTGTGTATCCACTGCAAAATCTGATAATCGCAATCACGGTGGGCTTCGGCGTTGGGATAAATGCCGTTATGGCCTATTATCTCGGTGCGGGCAGGCAGCGCATGGCAAACACCGCCGCCACAATGGGCATTGTTATGAATATGCTGCACGGGCTTGTGCTTATGATTGTGTGCTTAGCCGTTATGCCGTCGTTTTTAAAAATGTTTACCTCTGATGCCGAAATTATCGATTTCGGGATTAGATACACGAATATAGTTTTCCTTTTCTGCATTCCGCAGGCGGCCTCTATGAGCTTTGAAAAAATCTTTCAGGCTGCCGGCAAAATGTCTGTTTCCATGGTAAGCCTGGCGGCGGGGTGCATAATAAATATTGTGCTTGATCCTTTAATGATTTTCGGCTACGGCTTCCCGAAAATGGGCATAGAGGGTGCGGCACTTGCCACGGGCATCGGGCAAACCGCGTCGCTGATTATATATATAATTGTTTATGCCGTTAAGCCAAAGGCCGTTAAAATCGGATTTAAGGGCATGGAAAGTGTGGGCAAAATATGCCGCAAAACGTATGCAATCGGCATTCCCGCATCGCTTAATCTTGCGCTGCCCTCGCTAATGATATCCGTTTTAAATTCGATTTTTGCCGCATTTTCGCAGGTGTATGTGCTTGTGCTCGGCGCTTATTATAAGCTGCAAACATTTCTTTATTTAACGGCAAACGGAATAGTGCAGGGAATGCGCCCCGTGCTGAGCTATAATTTCGGCGCGGGCGAAACTAAAAGGGTTAAAGAAATTTATAAGGTTTCATTGCTTCTTATCGTCGGCGTAATGGCGGTGGGCACCTTGCTTTGCCTTGTGATTCCGAATAAGCTTATCGGCCTGTTCAGCAACAGCGCCGAAGCTGTGCAAATCGGCACCTATGCACTGCGTATTATTGCAATCGGATTTGTTGCTTCATCCGTCAGCGTGGCAGCAAGCGGTGCGCTTGAGGCACTCGGAAACGGAGTGGCTTCGCTTGCGATTTCGCTTTGCAGATATGCGGTTATCATTTTGCCGGTGGCATTTTTGCTCAGCAAAGCCTTTGGCGCAAACGGCGTTTGGAGCGCTTTTTGGATAACGGAAATTTCCACGGCCGTTATTGCCTTTTTCATTTATAAATCCGCGCTTTCAAAAAAGCTTGCATTTGTTTCGGCAAGTGGTGCAAACACCTAAAAATAAAGCACATCAAAAATCCCCAGGCCTTTAAGGCTCGGGGATTTTGTGCGTTATTCGCTTAATTTATCCTCTTTTTTGCAAATCCTATTTAAAAATATCGTTTTCCAAATAAGCGGCAGTCATTCGTTGCTTTACAACATACCGATTGATAAAAATTTCCAAAAAATCACGACTGAATAGCAGTATAGAGCGAATGATTATGTGCAAAATATAACAGAGAAAATTACAAATTAAGGGAGAAATTCTTTATGAAAGCAACAGGAATAGTGCGCCGAATTGATGATTTGGGCAGAATTGTTATTCCAAAGGAAATTCGCCGCTCATTTCGTATTCGCGAGGGCGACCCGCTTGAAATATTCACGGATGCCGAGGGCGAGGTTATATTTAAAAAATATTCGCCGATAGGGGAGCTTTCAAATTTTGCGGGGCAATATGCCGAGGTGCTGCACAAAAACGGCGGCCTGCCGATTGCCATAATGGATAACGACCATGTTATTGCGGCCTCGGGCATGAGCAAAAGAGAGGTTTTGGAGCGCCGAATCACCAAAAATCTGGAGGAGCTGATGGAAAACAGATCCGTGCACATCACCACCCGCGATGTGCCGCCGATGAATGCCATCGAGGGGCTGCAGCGCAAGGCAAATGTGGTGTATCCGATTGTTTACGGCGGCGATGTTTCGGGAGCCGTGGCTCTTATGCAGGGCGATGAAAACCATATACCCACAGAAACGGAAATTAAGCTGGTGCAGGTGGCGGCGGCTTTTCTCGGCAAGCAAATGGAATGAAATATTCACAGCAATAATATCAAAAAAGACCGTTTATCATAAAAACGGCCTTTTCTTTTGTCACTTATGCCAAAAATAGCCTTGATTATTGAGCACATTGCACAAAATGCAAGTTGATTGCTTTACCAATATGGCTAATATATAGAACTTCCTACAAAAAACTTGATTTTTCAAAATTACAGTATATAATAGTGCACAAAGAGAGGAAAAAAGAGTCGGGGGTGTCGATATATGAAGAGCTTTGCAATTGAAGCAAAAGGCTATGTTAAAGATATGTTTTCACAGCATAATATGGTGAAACGCACAATTCTTTCGCTTGCCGGAATTCTTCTTATGGGCTTCGCCATCTCGCTGTTTTCTCTTTCAAACTTCGGAGTGGATCCTTACACTTCGATGAATATGAGTGTTGCATCCGCTGTCGGAATGAGCTTCGGCACATATCAGTTAATCGTAAACACGGTTATTTTGATTTTTGCGCTGATAGTTGCTCACCGCGGCTTAATCGGTGTGGGCACGGCATTTAATATGGTGCTCGTCGGCTACACCTGCGAATTTTTTGAAAAGCTTCTCTCTCCCCTTGTCAGCGGCGCGTTTGCCGAAAGAATAGTTTTGCTTGCTGTGGCAGTTGTTTTAATGTGCTTCTCAAGCAGCCTGTTTTTCACGGCCAATGTCGGCGTCGGAGCTTATGACACTTTGGCATTCATGATCACCCAAAAAACCAAAGTGCCGATGAAGGTTACCCGAGTAATAACCGATGTAAGCGTTGTGCTTATCGGCCTTGCCGTAAGCGGCGGCCTTGCAGCTGTTTTCAAGGGAAACTTTTCGGAAATAAAAAATATCGGAATTGGCACCGTTATCACGGCATTCTGCACCGGCCCGCTTGTTACATTCTTTAACAAGCATGTGTCCGAAAAAATACTGAATGTCAATTACGAGCGCGTAGGCAAAGATGTGGCTTACTTCTTTATTAAAGGAGCTTTGCTTAAAAATTCGCTTCGCCCCGTAACGGAGATTTCGGATAAAAAATAAGCCTTTCCGTTTATATATGAGCATTTTTAATGCTCTGAATTTGCCCCAAAGCAAGCAATTGCTTTACATAAATTTTTACCCCTTAGAAAAACACCGCCGGTCAAACGGCGGTGTTTTTCGTTTTGCTCATATAACATCTTTTTTTAATAGCTGCCTTTTTCGGAATCTGCGCCTGCGCTTAAAGCAATTGCAGCAATGCGAATTATAAAAAATATTAAAGCCAATATCACAATCATCGGCACAAAGCTCACGGCCAAGCCTTTAATAAATGTGTCCAGATTTTCCATATTATATCCGGAAACAATGCAACGGTCGGTTACTATTCTGTCGCGCTTTTCAAAAATAAAAAACGATGTAATAACAAACATTATAATTGCAATCGCAATCATAAGGATTTTATATATTTTAAAAGAAATCGGGAAAAAGTCTGCCGATTGAAAAACGGCGTACATTCCGGCTGCAACCGCACAGGTTAAAAGCGTGATATATGTGGCAAGCGAATATGTGATGTTGACCGCTTTCATAATTTTTATAAGGCGTTTATAGGAAGCAGTAGGAGGCGCAACGGTTGCTTGCTGCATTTTGCCGGTTGCCGTTATTTCGGCCGCAAGTCGCCTTTGTCGTTTAAAAGCAAATATATAAAAAATATTGTAAATCGCTGTAAGCAAAAAAACCACCGTTATCATAACAGAACAGGAAAGAAGCAGGTTTGACAGTATTTTTACATATAATTCTATATTGACTTTCGGCAAAAATTCCGTAACTCTTGTTAAGCAGTCGGGAGTCGAACCCGATATGCCTAAAACGGGACGACGCGGCGACTTTTCGCATTTTTGTCCTTGCCGTGCGTTAGCACGACTGCGGACTCAAAAGCAAAAATTCATCCACGCCGACACCGTTTTCGGTGCAAGCAGTTTAAAGCAAAACGATTTTTGTGTAGGCAAGGCATAAAACGCAGTTAATCCTTTCGGATTAACGAGTATTTTAACGCAGCATACGCGCAAATCGGTTGCTTTAAACCATATTGCGTTCGATTCCCGCCTGCTTAAGTCGGCGGGAATATAATCCGTTCCTCCGAACGGAGCAGTGAAAAAATTCAATAAATTTTCGTAAGTGCAATATTTAATAACATATTCAAGCAATAAATATATGCAGCCGGCAAATAATGCAAGTGAAAATACAGTATATGCTCTGTATTTATTTTTGTTGTAGTTTGGGTAAATGTATATTGAAAATGTTTTGCTCTTAATGTTATTGCCGGTGTTTGGATTTTGCGCTTTGGCTGAATTGTGCGTGGCGTTGTTATTTGCAGAGGTGTCGTTTTGCGATTTTTCCGAATGATACGAAGCGCTTTTTTGTTTGCTGTAATTATTGCTTTTTTGCGCTTTGGCTGCATCTGTGGCACTTTGGCTTTCATCGCAGTATGATTTGTTTGCCGATTTTTTAATCGTATCGTATGCTCGGTTGATTTCTTTCATAGCTTCTCTTGCTATTGCATCGTTAGGGTTTAAATCGGGATGATATTTTTTTGCGAGTTTTTTATACGCATCGGTGCATTCTTCAATATCGGCATTTTCCCTAACGCCTAAAATTTCATATGGGTCGGTTGCGATATTCATATACTCCTCCTAAAATAAAAAAGTGCGCAGCCGGAGCTACGCACATAAAGCACATAACTCCGATATCCGTTGCGACACAGTTCATTCCAAAACAGGATACGACAATCAAAGCCATACATTTTTGATACAGTATGCCCATCCCGGAATTACTATTAAACCGCGGCGCAACAAAAGCATATCACAAAACGCAGCACGCAACCGATTGCTTTTCTGCATGCCGTTATTGAAAATATACTGTTGCGAGTGCTTTTGAATTAAAAACATGCTTTGTAATCGAGAACGAAGAACGGAAGCGGGAAAGGGGAGCGGCGCCGAAAATCAATTTTCTTCACAGGCTTTGATGTATTCTTCGGCGGTCAGGATTTCGTAATTTACGGAATCGTAATATTCAAGCTCATATTCGGTGCGGGTGACATAAACCTTGCGGCCGACTCCTATTATATAAAAATTAAGGCAACGGTTGGGATTTCGCAATTCTTTATTTGAAATATCGGGCGGCACGGTTTCGCCGTTATGGTCAATAACGGGCACAATCTGATAAAAATACTTACCTGCCACGAAATCCTCGTTTTCAAAAATGAAATCTCCCGGTGCTTCTTCGTGCTCGATTATAAACAGGTCGTTATCGCTGAAACCGAGCGCACCGCCGGTGGCACCGCGTATCCATTCGTTTGCTTTTGCGATAAAATCGTTTCTGTTCATAATTTTCCATTGCCTTTCCGCTGCAAAATAAAACAATTGCGGCATTCCATGTGGCAGCAGGCAAGACTTATATTTTTCTTGCCGCAAAAATCCGCCTAACAGGCGGTGAAAGCATGTGTTTTAGCGTATGTGTTTTTTATCTAAAAATGGGGCACGCTTTCGCGTGCCCCGCAAAACGGAAACGGGGTGTCCGTGTTTCCGTGTCTGCATATGGCGGTCCATTCACCATACCAATAGACTATATCATATTGGCTTATAAATTTCAGCATAAATGCAAAAACACTGCGATTTTGATACAAAAAAACATCGATATTTCAATTGTAAAGCAAAAGTCAGCCAAATACCAAATAACTTCAATATCGGTTATATTTAATCGAAAAACATGCAATTTTACGCATTTAGCCGTTCAAATTCGAGCTTTTAAACTTATAAAATAAAAAACCGCGCACAATTCATTTAATCGGGAAATGCTTTTCCGAATCAAAAATGAATCGTGCGCGGTATTTCAATTGCTTCTGTTAAACAGCACCGTGCATAAAAAACTGTGTTCGTTTTCGTTATAATGCCATTCACATACGCCGTTGTATTTCTTTGCGGTTTTTTTAATGCTTTTTGTGCCGTAGCCGTGCATATCGCTGTCTGTTTTGGTGGTTTGCAGTGAGTCGCCGATAATTTTCGGCTCAACGGCGCAACTGTTTTTAACATTTAAAACAACAAAGCTTTTCTCGTTTTTTACTGAAAAATCAATATATGCGTTTTCTGAACCTTTTGCGGATTCGGCAGCATTGTCCAGCATGTTGGAAAGCAGCGCCACCAGATCATCGTCATTGATAAACGAAAGGTTTGAAGCCCTAACCTCGGCATTGAACTTAATGCCGCTTTTGGCACACACAAAATCGTATTTGCTTAAAATCAAATCAAGCATTTTGTTGCTTGTTTTGCCTATATAGCGGTATTCATCAAGATTTGTTTGCACCTTTGAAAGATAGCTTTTGATTTCCTCGGTGCTTTCCATGCCGCTTATTGCCGAAAAATGGTGGCGCATGTCGTGCACCAAAATGCGCTGCTCCTCGTTTTTCTTTTCAAGCAAATCGTAAAAGGTTTTGTTTATCTCGTTTCTTTGCCGCTCGGCTTGAAGTGTAATAAGCTCCGCTTCCTGCCTTTGAATAACATTGTTATAAATAAAGATAAAGCAGCAAAACACAAGCGAAACGCAGCACACTATTGCGCAAATCAAATTCAGCGTTTTTGAAAAATTATATTTTGTGGAGGCGTAAAGAAATAATGTTAGTGTTATCGTTACTATTATAGGATATAAAAACAGGGTTGCCTGCCGCTTGCGCGCGTTTTCCGAAATCTTTTTGTATGAAAAAAGTGAGGAAACGATTTTGCAAACTATCAAATATAAAATTTTGCTTATTGTGCCGATTATAAACAGCGCCGCAAGATTGGTTTTATAAGCGTCTATAGGGATTTTTAAAAGTGCGGAAATCCCAGCCTCGGCCACAAGCTCGGTTAAAAACATAACGGCAAGTAAAAACGATGAATGAAAAATGCAGCTTTTAAGCGATATTTCAAAGCACAGCATGCCGAATATCATATTAACCGAGAAAAACGCCACATCGTTTATTATGTTTATATTGTTGTCTAAAATATTTACTGCGAAGGCGGCAAGGTAAAGCACCGTTAAAATCGCAAATGTTGCCGGCAAGCTTCGTTTAAGCTTGAAGTTGTCGAAAAAATAAACAAATGCAATCAGCGCTTCAAATAAGTAAACCGCCAAAAAGAAAAGTTGCATAGAAATTTAAGCCTTCCCGCCGCAATCGGCAATGGAAATCCGCATCGTGCCCACAGGCATATGCGCCAAAGAATCAAGCAGCCCAATATGCCGCTCTTTCGGCATATTGAATTATTTATTCTCCGAGCAGCATTAAAAAGCGGCGCTTGAATTCGGCTCGCTTTGAATATGCTATCGGAATGGAATATTTTTCACAAAGCGTGATGCGGTCTTTGCTATAATAGGTTATGTAGTTTGTGTTCACGATAAAGCTGTTGTGCGGAATTATGAAATACGATTTATTCAGCTTTTGCCGCCAGGTTTTGATGTTGTCGTGCGATTCGTATTCGCCGTTTCTTGTGATAACCTTCACTTTTCTGCTTTTGATTTCAACAAAAATAATATCGCGGCTACGAACGGCGGCAACACCCTGCGATTTATCTTTCAAATAGAATTTGATTTCGGTGTTATCCACTCTCGTGATTGCCTTTTCAAGGCCTTTGTAAAATCGCTCGCTGTTTATGGGCTTGTCAAAAAATCGCGCCACGCCCAAATCCATTGCCTCGTCCAAATAATGATTGTAGGCGGTTATGTAAATCAAAACTATGTCGGGATTTTTCTTTAAAAGCTGCTTGCCGAGGTTAATGCCGTCTATCTGCGGCATTTCGATATCAAGAAAAGCAATATCAAACTCCGTGTCGCTTTCCACAAGTTCGTTTCCGTTTTGGGTTGTGAAAAGGCTGTACGAAAGCCCGTTTTCGGCAAAATATTGGCTTATATGCCGCTCAACATCGTTTATATATTCGCGATCGTCGTCGCAAACAGCTATACTTACCATATAAACCAATCCTCCTTGTGCGGATTTTTCTTCCCGATTTAAACAAAAAATGCCGCAAACCTTTAATTATAGTTTACAGCATTTTTATCTGCGTTGCAAATTTTTTATTTGATTGAGCCGCTGTTTTTTACGGCGCAAATTTTAACCAGTTCTTTTATAACTTCTTTGTCACCCTCGGAGCAGAGCTTTAAATTATCCGTTATGTTGGTATCGGTGTCGTTTTTAAAATTGCCGAGCAAAAAATAATCCGGCGTAACGCCGAGCGCATTGCATAAATCCGAAAGCGTTTCAAGGGTTACATGCCGCCTTGCCGTTTCTATATTTGATAAATATTTTGATGAAATTCCTATTTGCTCTGCCAAATCCTTTTGGCTGATATTCAGCTTTCTGCGCCTCTCTCCTATGCGAAAACCGATATCCTTATGATTGATTTCCATTAGTATCACCATAATAATTTTATCATTATAAATATTGCTTATAAACTAACAAAAAAGGTTACAGTATTGCATATGGTAAGAATTATTGAACAAGTGAGCAGATAATATTTCTTTTTGTTTGCTTTTGTGTTTTTTGGTATTGAAAACAGTGCGTTTTTGCAAAAGCGGTTGCGCATTAAAAAGCCTTCTGTTATTATTTCGGTGTGTATCAAAAACACGGAAAGGAGGCGTAAGCTATTATGAAAAAATTCACAAAAGCGGTTCTTGATAAAGCAGTGAACAGCGCGCTCAAAACAAGCGCAAACAGCACCACATGCTCAAATATTTATCAGCCGAAAGCACCCGCCGCTCTTAAAAAATTCAGCAAAATAGAAAATGATAAATAATCTGGCGCTCAGGATAACCGAAAAAATGCTCAAAAGCGGCGGCATTTCCGAGGAGGAAAAGGAGCTTTACATATACGGCCTGTTTATGATAATATCGCAGGTTATGTTTTTTGCTTTTTCGTGCGCTCTGGGGCTGGTTTTCGGTTGCTTTGTTGAAAGCGTGATTTTTTATATTTCATTTGCGGCAATCAGAAAATTTGCCGGCGGTTATCATGCGGCAACGGAGGCAAGGTGCGAAATATCCTCCGCGCTCTCGCTTTTGGCATGCGTTGGGGTTATTCGGCTTTCAAAAATTTATGATTTCAGGACAGCCCTGCTTTGTGCCGCGGCGGTGTGTGCGGTGCTGATTTTTGCTTTTTGCCCGCTGGACACGCCCGAAAAGCCGCTCGGCGAAAAGGAATTCAAATATTTTCGCAAGGTTTCCTGCATTATATTATTTGTAATTTGCAGCGCAATAATTGCGGCTTTTGTTTTTAAAGTGAAATTGGTTTTTGTGCCGTGCTGTGCCGCCCTTGTTTTAGAGGGCGTTCTTATAACTGCGGGTAAGGCCCAAAAGGTGCTCGGCGGCAAAAAAGAAAAAAGCGATTCTTTTGAATCCGTTTAAAAAATAAAATTCCTCCCGATATGAAAGCGGAGCCTTTGGTGGCTCGGCCGAATTTCGGGAGGTTTTTATTTTATATATGCTTTAATTATACGTCGCTTTTAATCCGTTATTGCGGAAAAAAGCTGCTTTATTCTTTCTGTTTTGCCGCTCAGATAAAGATAGCCGAAAAGCGCTTCGATTCCCGTGGCGGTGTGGTATTCGGCGTCTGTGGCGCTTTTTGGCGAATGGCCCACCTTAGCGTTTCTGCCGCGCTTGAATTGCGCCGTTTCCTCCTCGGTGAGCATGTCCTTAATTTTGGCGTAAGCCTCAGTTTGCGCCTTTGCGCTCACATACTTAACGCTTTCGCGGTGCAGCTCGTTCACCGGCCTGTTTGCTTCGCAAACCAGCGCCTCGCGCACAAGAATTTCATATATGCAATCGCCTATGAAGGCTAAATTGAGGGGACTCAATTGCCTCGGCTGAATTTTGGTGTCGTTAAATCTCATATTTTCACCTCGCGTCAATATATGATATCAAATTTCACCGTTTAATTCAATATGCAATGCATATTTCTGTTGTGTTTTAAATAATTATGTTTGGTGTGTTCTGTGTTAGAAAACAGTGTAATTTCATAAAGCCACAGAACGCTTTATTCCTTTTTTGTTCAATCAATTATTCAGCAATTCGGTGTTACGGCATATTGTGTTGAGCCTTTTAAATGCCGGCAATGCTCGAAACGGCAAAGAAGATCAACTTTTTGATTTGATTTTGCGCACGGCATGCGACTTGCAAACTAAAATGAAATAAGCGGCATACATGAAAGCACAATTTTTTAAAAGCGGCGTTACTCTTTGATTTTGTAAACTGGCTCTGTTTTCTAAATTCAAAGCAGAGTGTCTGTTAAGGCAGATTGCAGATAAATCTTGAAATAATCGGAATTAGCGGCACATTTAAGCGTTTTACATTTTATTCTTTATGCATATTGATAATTTATTGACGAATTCTTAAATGTGTATTGACAGCCTATGTTTTATTTGATAAGATAAAATTAACAAAACATACTTGAATTTATAATAAATTAGTTGATTGTCTTGAAAAATGCTTGATTTACGGGCATATTCGCAGGTTTGCAGATTGATTTTACTACTCATTTACTACTTTTAACGAATTGAGCCTTGATATGCAAAAAGCACCTGCGAAGCTGCCGGATAGACCGCTACACCACCTTACGCGGCACGTTGAAAAGAAAAAATAAAATAAGCACCACCTATAAGGCGGCGTTTCTCACTCCTACACAGGAGAACAGGAACGCTGCTTTTTTTATGCCCTCATGTTACGCAGTAAGGGCAAACAAAGCCTTGATTTATGCGGCTCTTAGAGTGCGGAAATGAGAAAGACAAGGATTGATACCTTTTCCCTCAAAACCGCGTTTCTACTGCGTAACAAATCCAACCAAAGGAGTGATGAAGCTATGGCAGTTTTCCGCGTGGAAAAGAACAAAGGTTATACAGTTATGAGCAACCACCATTTACGCAACAAGGAACTTTCCCTAAAGGCAAAGGGCTTGTTATCGCAAATGCTCTCACTTCCCGAAGATTGGGACTACACCCTTGCAGGACTGTCCCTTATCAACCGGGAAAGTATCGACGCTATCCGCACCGCTGTATGGGAGCTTGAAAAAGCCGGATATATCACAAGGCGGCAGGGACGCGACGATAAAGGCAAAATGACCGCTATCGAGTACACCATTTACGAACAGCCACAGCCCCCGGCATTGGATTGTCCGGTATTGGAAAATCCAACAGCGGATAACCCGATATTGGAAAATCCGACACCGGATAACCCGACGTCGGAAAATCCAACGCAATTAAATAAAGATATACAAAAAACTAACTTACCCAAAAAAGAAAAATTGAATACAGATATATCAAGTACCCATTCCATTCCTTTCCATTCCCTAAATCCCTCTCCCTTAGAGGACGCGGCACAGCCGCCGGAATGGAAGCGAACGGAAGCGACAGACGCATACAGCGTGTATGAGGAAATCATCAAGGACAATATCGAGTACGACTATCTGATACAGGACAGATACCTTGACCGGGACAGGATAGAGGAAATCCTTGCCCTTATCCTTGAAACCGTCTGCACCAAACGAAGAACAATCCGTATCGCCGGGGACGACCACCCGGCAGAGCTTGTAAAAGCAAAGTTTATGAAGCTGAACGGCGAGCATATCCGCTTTGTACTGGACTGTATGCAGGAAAACACCACCAAAATCCGCAACATCAAGCAGTACATGAAAGCTGCCCTTTTCAATGCCCCGTCTACGATTGGCAGCTATTACACGTCCCTTGTATCTCACGATATGTACGGCGGGCGCACTATCCAGTCGGCAAGAAGCAAGGGCATACCCGATTACACCTGCAACGAGGGCGAAAGCCTGTAAACCAACCCAAAGGAGGATTTTATGATGACACTGAAAACAGGAGCTTTGATTTTTGATGAAACCGCTGACCGTTACGACATTCGCTTTGACGTAAACGACTATTACGGGGGCTTGCATTGCGGCGACTGCATGGAGGTTTTTGTGCGGGGCAAATGGAAGCCGACCCGCATGGAGTACGGGGACAACTGGTATCTTGTGGGTATTCGGGCGGCAGACCTTACCGGGCTGCGGGTACGGATTTAACAGGGCGGCGTGAAAACGGACGCTCTTTTTTCATGCCCGCCCCACTTTCCGGCGGCGGGCATACCACCATAGAACACGAAAGGAGGAAACCCATTGCAGGAGGAAACCAACGAAAAGACCATAGCCCTCTACATCAAGACCGGGAAGCTGACCGCGCAGCAGCTTCAAAAGGCTATGAAAGCCCTGCTTACACAGATGAAAAAGCATCATGATAAACAGAAAATCCCGCATGGAAAGCAGACCCTAAAGCAGCTTATGAAACAGAACGCGGGCGTTTCCAACATTGAAATCACAAAGGACAATATCAAAGCCTTTGAGAGTACGGCGAAGAAATACGGGATTGACTTTGCCCTAAAAAAAGACAGCACCGAAACCCCGCCCCGCTATCTTGTATTTTTCAAGGGACGGGACGCGGACGCACTGACCGCAGCTTTCAAGGAGTTTTCCGCAAAGAAGTTGACGCAGGAGCAAAAGCCCTCTATCCGCAAGCTGATTGTTTCCCTCAAAGAAAAGGCGGCGGCTCTGAACGCACAGCGGGAGAAAGTCAAGAACAAAGACAGGGGGATTGCAAGATGAACGCTATCAACTGGAAAAGGCTGCTGCTTCCCAACATTCCCTATCTGCTCTTTGTGTATCTCTTTGATAAAGTCGGGCAGGCGGTACGACTTGCGCCGGGGGCTGACCTGTCCGGCAAGGTGCTGTCGCTTGGGGAGGGCTTTTCTATGGCTTTTGCAAATCCGCTTCCCAGTCTTGCCCCTATGGATTTACTGATAGGGATTTTCGGCGCGGTGCTTATCCGTCTGATTGTCTATGTCAAAGGCAAGAACGCGAAGAAATACCGCAAAGGTGTGGAATACGGCTCTGCCCGTTGGGGCAACGCCGAAGATATAAAGCCCTACACCGACCCGGTATTTCAAAATAACGTGCTGCTGACACAGACGGAACAGCTTACTATGAACAGCCGCCCAAAGCAGCCGAAGTATGCAAGGAATAAAAATATCCTTGTTATCGGGGGAAGCGGCAGCGGCAAGACGCGATTTTTTGTGAAGCCGAATTTAATGCAAATGCACTCAAGCTATGTTGTAACTGACCCGAAAGGTACGGTTTTAGTCGAGTGCGGCAAGCTCTTACAGCGGGGCGGGTATCGGATAAAGGTACTGAACACGATTAACTTCAAAAAAAGCATGAAATACAATCCCTTTGCCTATCTCCGCAGCGAGAAAGACATTTTGAAGTTGGTAAATACCTTGATTGCCAACACCAAAGGGGACGGGGAAAAAGCCGGGGAGGATTTTTGGGTAAAATCGGAACGGCTCTTTTACTGCGCCCTTATCGGCTACATTTGGTACGAAGCCCCGGAGGAAGAAAAGAACTTTACGACGCTGCTTGAAATGATAAATGCCAGTGAAGCCCGCGAGGACGACCCGGAATTTCAGTCCCCCGTTGACCTCATGTTTGAACGGTTGGAGGAAAAAGACCCGGAACACTTTGCTGTCCGGCAGTATAAGAAATTCCTGTTATCTGCGGGAAAGACAAGAAGCTCTATCCTCATTTCCTGCGGAGCGCGGCTTGCACCCTTTGACCTTAAAGAGCTGCGCGACCTTATGGAAACCGACGAAATGGAGCTTGATACCATAGGCGACCGCAAGACCGCCTTGTTTGTCATTATCAGCGACACCGACGATACTTTTAACTTTGTTGTGAGTATTCTTTACACGCAGCTTTTCAATCTCCTTTGCGACAAGGCAGATGATGAATACGGCGGCAGGCTGCCCGTTCATGTGCGCTGCCTGTTAGACGAGTTTGCAAATATCGGGCAGATACCGAAGTTTGAAAAGCTCATAGCCACCATACGAAGCCGGGAAATTTCTGCTTCAATTATTTTGCAGAGCCAGTCGCAGCTAAAAGCCATTTACAAGGACAACGCCGATACCATAGTCGGCAACTGCGACACCACCCTGTTCTTGGGCGGCAAGGAGAAAACCACCCTCAAAGAAATGTCGGAAATTTTGGGGAAAGAAACCATTGACAGCTTCAACACTTCCGAGAACCGGGGGCGGGAGGTATCACATGGACTGAACTATCAGAAGTTAGGCAAGCAGCTTATGACCGAAGATGAAATTGCAGTTATGGACGGAGGGAAATGTATTTTACAGCTACGAGGGGTGCGCCCGTTCTTCTCTGATAAGTACGACATTACAAAGCACCCAAACTACAAATACCTGTCCGACTATGACAAGAAAAATACCTTTGACATGGAAAAGCATTTAAGGCGCAGACCCGCCCTTGTTAAGCCGGACGAACCCTTTGACTACTACGAAATCAGCGAAGCAGATTTGCGGGAGGACACCGCCCATGAATAGACGTATCAGAAAGAAAAAGGACAAGAAAATCACAGAAGCCATAAACGGGCTTGTTTTCATTGCCGAGCGACGGGAACAGCAGCGACAGGCGGCTATCCGGCAGTTTGTGAAACGGTGTGAAGCCCTGTATGAGCAGCAACGAAAGGAGGAATTGACGCAGTAACAAAGAAACCGACAACTTACAGAATACGCGCCCCTACAAAAATTCCTATCGCTAACAACTGAATACCGCTGCGCGGCAGATACATAGGCAGCGCGGGGACTTATGACCGCGGCAGTTACAAAACTGACCGCCGTTTTTTATGCCCTTTTACGGGCAAGCCGCATTTGCGGCAGAAAGGAGCTTTATGGAATTTTTTAACTCTGCTATCGACGTATTACAGACCCTTGTTATCGCACTGGGCGCAGGCTTAGGCATTTGGGGCGTTATCAATCTCTTAGAGGGATATGGAAACGACAATCCGGGTGCAAATGCTCATGTACGGTAAAGAAGCAAGCAACCGAAAACAATAGATAGACCGCCAGCACTACACTATTCCGAACCAAAGACCAAAAGATAAGCATTTTGAGAAAATCTAAACTTTTGGATTTTCCTACAATGCCGACTACGGCGGAATCCCTCCCACTCCTTATATATTTCTTTCTGTATACATTGAATTTGTATTTAGTAAAATGCAGACAACACCACGGATCGGCTTTTGGCTGGACAATTCCAACCAAACACCGCAGCAGACAGTAGAAACCATTCTGAACGTTAGGAAGCCGGTATGATTGTTACATATAAGGGGAAGAAAAATTTCTTTTAGATACTTGTTTTCCTAAAACTAATGTGATATAATAGCATCATTCCAAAAAAGGAGTAAAAAATATGCGGCAAGGTATTCTTAAATAAAACTATAATCAAATAGTGGGAACAAAGGATTATGATAGTCCCTTTTGTAGGGGCTTAGTTTTTTGTACCCAATTTAAGAATACTTTTGCCTTATCAATTTTGACATATCCCCAAAAACAGCACTCACAAACAGGT
>ENA-UEOR01000706-UEOR01000706.1-human-gut-metagenome-genome-assembly--contig:-NODE-706-length-20481-cov-7.255587_pt1 | contig 20481 bp, 21 predicted proteins | sample MGYA00242887_ERZ507890 | MGnify/ENA primary metagenome ERZ507890 (study PRJEB26167, sample SAMN06115431) | human gut metagenome | host: Homo sapiens | place: China:Guizhou | collected 2014-10-21...
CATTTTTCGTATAATCGTTTTTTAATCGTTTAGTCCCAATTCGTCTATTACTTTCAGCAAATACTGACCATATTGGTCCGGCTTTGTTTGTCCCCGTTTGCCAGTATCTTGAAATGGAAATGATTGGTGGCGAGAGCTTTGCTCTGGGGTTGCTCGTCTGTTATGATCCATTCATTTTTGGGCACTGCTTTTATTTCCATGTTCGACGTGATTTCCAGGTTCAGATTTCCGTCTCCTCCGCCGACTTTCACGGTGTTGTCCTGTATATTATCCAGTATGACAATGCAGAATGAAATTGCCGACATCACGGTCTTTTCTTTCCCGTCGGAAACGAACACCAATATCTCGTCATCCGTGATCGGGTCGGGCGCTGTGATCGTGATGGTTCCGCTCGTGTTGTCTTGCTTGTTCACCACGGCTTTCCATCCGTTCGAGCAAACTGTTTTTACTAACGTTTTTTCATTTCCCTGTGAAAGGGTGTAGGTAATTTCCACTGTTTCCCCTGCGCTGATTTTCAAGGGTAATGGTTCTGAAAAAGATATTGCGAATGTGTCCTTTTTCGGTACCTGTACTTCTGTACCATCCGCAAAAACAAATTTCACAAAATCTTCCGCGCTATTATCCACCTCCTTGAACAAAGGATCTCTCGTGGCCGTTCCTGCATCATCCCATGTTTTCCCCCCGTCAACGGAAACCAGCCAATGTTCATTTTCTATTTTTAACTGTGGGGTTACACCACTCACTTTCATTCGGTTATTTTCATCGTCAAGCAGCCATGAACCGTTTAATTCCCAGTAATATATTCCATCGGCATCTTTCTTTGCAGAGAGGGAACTTCCATTCTTCCCGTGGTAGATGGTGATCGGTTTGTTTTTGGCGAACGTGATCGAGTATCCGGTGGTGTTACCTCCTTCCGTGATGGGGGTAACTCCCGTGATGTAATCATTTTGTTGCAGCGCGTTGACGATTGTCTGCATGGACGAGATGTTGGTGTTCATCTGCGCGCACAACTTTTCGAGGGAGGTTAACCGCCCGTTGAGGTCTGCGATTTGTTTGCGTAGTTCACTGTCATCGAAATCGTCCTTGCAGCCTGCCAGAGTAACGCATAGGATCGTGAGCCATACCAGGTGCCGGTACTTGAAAAAACGAGTAAATAAATTCCACATACAGCCATACTTTTGTCACCCCGATTCCCTGAAGGTAAATTATATAAAAAGAAAAAGCGTGGGAACTCTCAGTTTATTCTCTTTTAGGTATCGCCAAACACCTTGTTACAAATAAACAGTCACCCCACGCTAAACCATATATAGTGTAGATGACTATATGGCAAGCATGAGCGTTTGTACCGTTTATCCTTGTAACTTAAAATTTGGCGATTTTAAAAGAGAGGATAAAACTAAACGCCTTTCATTAAATTGTCTTCGTCCCGATTTCTCTAAACGAATTACAAATATAAAGAATAATTAGCATTTTACAAACACTCACGGAGGTGACCGTATTACAAATTTATAATAAACGTTAGAATAAAAAGAAGGAAACCGTGTATTTTTAATTTTATGCTAATGTGAAATACGGTGATTCTCTTGCTTTTTCAGTTGTCACGGGCGTACGAATTCCCGTTCATCTGCCTGTCATGTATTGTATGATGCGATAGATGATCGAAACATGATCAGTAGGTGATCGATAGGTGTTTCCCGGAAGGGGAAAAATAAGGAAGGAGAAATGTTGAATTTTTCGGTGTGATAATGTGTGTATATTTCTCGAAAAAATATATCTTTAGCAAATTAAAAAATTTATTATGGAATGGTTGATCGTATTGATGCTGATCCTGATCGGGGCAATCCTGGTGGTATTGGAGATTTTGGTTTTACCGGGGATTAATGTCGCCGGAATTCTGGGATTTATCAGTATTATTGCCGGAGTATATTTCGGATACGCGTATTATGGCGGAGTGACGGGTCATCTGATTTTGGCGGGTACGGTTGTCTTCGGCTTCGGGATGACCTGGTATGTCCTTCGGACAAAAACCTGGAAAAGGCTGAGCCTGGATACCCGTCTGGAAGGGACGGTAGAGGGGATTGGGGATTCGGTTAAGGCCGGAGATTGCGGAGAGACGTTAGGACGCTTGGCACCTATGGGAAATGTAAAATTGGGGGATATGGTCGTGGAAGCCGAATCCAGATCGGGCTATATCGATGCCCATCGTCCGGTCGAGGTCGTTAAAGTATTGAGAAATAAAGTAATTGTACAATTAAAAACAGTTTGAAATGGAAAACAGCAGTGTTATTTTGTTGGTGGTCGCCATAGCCGGAGGATTGTTCCTGTTATGGATTATTTTGTATCTGATTCCTGTCGGTTTGTGGTTCCAGGCATTAGTATCGGATGTGAAAATATCTTTATTACAATTGGTGTTGATGCGTTGGAGAAAAGTGCCGCCTACGGTGATTGTCAGTGCAATGATCGAGGGGAAAAAGGCAGGTATCGAATTATACCGGGATTTGCTGGAGGCTCATTATCTGGCCGGAGGCCATGTGGCCCAGGTGGTGCATGCTTTGGTATCTGCTTCGAAAGCCAATATCGATCTGACTTTTCAGATTGCAACTGCTGTGGATCTGGCCGGTAGGGATGTATTCGAAGCAGTACAAATGAGTGTAAATCCGAAAGTGATCAATACACCTCCGGTTACGGCTGTCGCTAAAGACGGTATCCAGTTGATCGCTAAAGCGCGGGTGACTGTCCGGGCCAATATCAAGCGTTTGGTCGGTGGTGCCGGTGAAGAGACGGTGCTGGCCCGGGTAGGAGAAGGGATCGTGTCGTCGATCGGTTCGTCGGAATCCCATAAAGCGGTGATGGAAAATCCGGATTTTATCTCCAAAGTGGTGTTGGATAAAGGTTTGGATTCCGGTACGGCTTTTGAAATCCTTTCCATCGATATTGCCGATATCGATGTGGGTAAAAATATCGGGGCAGGTTTACAAATCGACCAGGCCGAAGCTGATCTGAAAATCGCTCAGGCGAAAGCGGAAGAGAGGAGGGCGATGGCTGTGGCCAGAGAACAGGAAATGAAAGCATTGGCCCAGGAGATGAAAGCGAAGGTGATCGAAGCCGAAGCCAATGTGCCTCTGGCGATGTCGGAAGCCTTCCGTTCCGGTAATTTAGGCGTGATGGATTATTATCGCATGAAAAATATAGAAGCCGATACACAAATGCGGGAATCGATCGCAAAACCGGCTGATGGTTCAAAAAAGAAACCGGATAAGATCGGATGATGAGAAAAACGTAAAATTTCGGTTGAGATCAATCGTTTGGTATAGAGTGACCATTGGAAAACAAAATTCCTTTGGTCACTTTGGGTATTGAAAAACACTACCGGGCAGATCGCGCAGATTATAGCGGGAAGCCATTGCTTCGCCGTAGGCTCCGCAGGAATGGATAGCGATGAGATCTCCCCGGCGGGTTTCGTTTAAGACGACGTCTTTCCCGAAACAGTCGGCAGATTCGCATATCGGTCCTACCACGTCGTATTTCTCTTCGGGTCGGTCGGAGCTGATATTTTCTATCTTGTGAAAGGCCTGATAAAGGGCCGGGCGCAACAGATCGTTCATGCCTGCATCGAGGATTACGAATTTTCTGTTTTTCCCTTCTTTGACGTACAATACTTTAGAGATCAGATCTCCGCAGTGTGCGACGATCGAGCGTCCCAATTCGAAATGAATCTGCTGATGAGGTTCCGGTTCGAAAAATCGGGCGAAAGTGGCAAAATAAGATTGGAAATCGGCAATGGGTTTTTCGTACGGTTCGTTGTAGTCGATCCCTAACCCTCCGCCGAAATTGATATGGGGCAGAAAGAGTCCGCGTTCTTTCATCTGCCGTTGGATCTCATTGGCCCGGATACACAATCCCCGGAAAACGGTCATGTCGGTGATTTGAGAACCGATGTGAAAATGCAGACCGATGAGTTCGATCTGTTTTAATTTCGCTACTTCCGTGATGACATGTTCCAGATCGTACAAATAAATACCGAATTTGTTTTCTTCGATACCTGTGGTGATATAGTGATGGGTATGGGCATCGACATTGGGATTGATGCGAAGGGCGATCCGGGCTTTTTTGCCCAGCCGGGCCGCGATCCCGTCGATCACCTGTATTTCCGGCAGGGACTCACAGTTGAAACAAAAGATATCGTGCTGTAAGGCAAGTTCTATCTCTGCATCGCTTTTGCCGACACTGGCATATACAATAGTATCGGCCGCGAAGCCGCATTCCAGTGCCTGCCGGATTTCATTTCCGCTGACACAGTCCGCTCCCAGTCCCTGCTGGCTGATCAGTCGCAGTAACACCGGATTGGCGTTAGCTTTGACGGCATAATGAACCCGGTAACCGTAAGGGGCTGATTCGGACTTTGCCGCTTGTACTGTTTTTTTCAGTAGCTCTAAATTATAGTAATAGAAGGGCGTCGGTGTTTGAACCGGTATCTGAGATAACTGCATAGTAAAGTGTGTTGTTGCTGAGTGAACTATTTTCAATGCTGAAGATCTTCCAGTTTATGACTGAGGTCTGTCATGGCTTTTTTCTTGTCTTCTTCTTTTACCAGAACCGAGATATTGTGTGCGCTGCCACCGTAAGAGATCATCCGGAGCGGAACTTCTTCGAGGGCTTTCAGAACCTGGGCTCCCAGTCCGGATTTACCGGCTGAAAAATCGCCGACGATACATACGATCGCCATATTGCGGTCGACCTCGATCGTGCCGTATTTTTCCAGATCTTTGAGGATTTCTTCCAGATGTTCCGTACAGTCGATAGTCAGAGAGACTGCCACTTCAGAAGTTGCGATCATATCGATCGGGGTCTTCCAGGCTTCGAATACTTCGAATACTTTCCGGAGGAAACCATAGGCCAGCAGCATATTGGTCGATTTGATCTTAATCGCGGTAATCCCGCTTTTGGCAGCGACGGCTTTCACATTTTTGGCCGGACTGTCTTCGGTGATCAGTGTACCTTCGTCGTCGGGGCATAAGGTGTTTTTCAGGCGTACCGGGATATTTTCTTTTTTCGCCGGTTGTACGCTGGACGGGTGAAGGATCTTCGCCCCGAAATAAGCCAATTCGGCAGCTTCGTCGAATGACAGATGCCGGATAGCCTTCGTCCCTTCGACGATACGGGGATCATTGTTATGAAAACCGTCGATGTCCGTCCAGATCTGGATCTCTTCAGCCTTGATGGCTGCCCCTACCAGTGCGGCGGAATAGTCGCTGCCTCCTCTTTTCAGGTTGTCGATTTCGCCGTAAGCATTCCGGCAGATAAAGCCTTGGGTAATGATCAGGGGGTGGGTGTCCGGTTTGGCCAGTTCGCGTTTCAGGTTTTGCCGGATATAAAAATAATCCGGTTCGCAGTCTTTATCGATACGCATATATTCCAGGGCTGACAAAAGCGTGTTGTTCACTCCGCATTCTTCCAGGTAATAATGCATCAACGTGGTAGACATGATTTCCCCCTGTGCCAATACAGCCTTTTCCTGAAGAGGATAGAAATCCTTGTTGATAAAAGAACGCAGATAGGTGAAAATGGTTTGAATGAAGGTTTTACCTTTCTGAATATAAGCTTCTGTTTCGAATAATTCTGTGATAACGATATAGTAGTTTACTTCCAGATTCTGAATGATATGGAGAGCAGCCTGTTTTTCATTCCGGTATAAGCAGTTAGAAATTTCAACCAAGGTATTGGTAGTCCCGGACATCGCCGATAAAACCACGATCTGAGGTTCGCCGTTATCGATCAATCCGGCCACTGCACGAATTCTGTCTGCACTTCCGACGGAGGTCCCTCCGAATTTTAAAACTTTCATATTTGTCAATTTTATAAACTCCAGTGTTTTTCTTATTTCCGGCTGCAAAGGTGCTATATTCAAATTGATAAAACAATACTTTGTTAAGAATTAAACAACGTGATTAATTTTTGTAGAAGCTGGCTGCCACCCAATTCTTGTCTTCCCGGTAAGTCATGAAAGTCAGACCTGATTGTGCCGCTCTTTCCTGGATGAGGGGAAGGTCTTGCAGATAAAATCCGCTCATGATCAGGAGGCCTTGGGGGAGGAGTCGGGCGACGTAATGGGGCATGTCTTCGAGAAGGATATTGCGGTTGATATTAGCCAGGATCACATCGAAAGGTGCCTCTGCTTCCAGTAACCGGGCGTCTCCGATTTTGATGGTGATGTTGGTCAGACCATTGGCCCGGATATTTTCCATCGCATTGTTGTAAGCCCATTCATCGATGTCGATGCCGGTGATTTCCCGGGCACCGGTTTTGGCAGCCAGGATAGACAGGATACCTGTTCCGCATCCCATGTCGAGTACCCGTTTGCCTGTAATCCGCTCCTTGTTGTCCAGGATGGTGCGTAGCATGAGGGCGGTGGTGGAATGGTGACCGGTACCGAAACTCATTTTGGGTTCGATCAGGATTTCATATTCGATGCCGGGAACCGGAGCGTGGAATCCGGCCCTGACTAAGATCCGGTCGTCTACCACGATGGGAGTGAAATTTTCTTCCCATACTTTGTTCCAGTCCTGGTCTTCGATTTCCTGTACCGAGGTTTCGATACGATAGTTCCGGGTGAAAAAATCGAATATTTCCAGCCGGGTGATGGCTTGTGCATTATAATCTTTGGCAGGAATGTAGGCCGTGAATCCCTGGTCGGTGTAGGAGAAACCATCGTAACCGATAGTACCCAGTTCGGAAATTAACGCATCTGCAACCGCTTCTTCGTAGGGGGTGATGTCGAAAGTAACTTCAATATAATTCATGGTTTTATTATTTTATTCGATTGTCATTCTGATTCTCCATTCTTTGGGGTAATAGTTGTTAAGCCGGTTGCCCAGGTGTTTGCACCATCCGAGACCCTGTCCGCGATAGGTAACCAATAACCATTCTGCGGTCTTGGGCGGCACCGGAATATCTTCTTTTTTCAGAAAGGTCAGGGCTGTCATCCGGTCGGTATCCAGGAGGGCGCAGTTTGCTTTATTCAGTCCCTGCCAGAGAGCGAGTGAAGGCAGAAGTTTGCTTTTCCGGTTGATGATTTCTGCTATTTCACAACCTTGGTAGAGGATGCGCAGATTAGCCTCCAGTAGTTGTATAAATTCGCTGTGTTGCTCCGGGATTACGCCTACGATATTGTCTTTGGCATAGGGGCGGTAATATTCGGGTGTCCGGATATAAGCCCGGATGTCGCCGGGGAGAAGGGGGGGGGTATGTTTCGTATTTTTCCTGACTTTCCCGGCTCTGAATTCTTCGCCTTCGGTTTTTTGTACCACTCCGGTAAAAAATCCTTCTCCCGGAATCCGGTGAGGGTAGAAATGATAACAGTGAGCGGTTGAGTTTCCCGGGACAATTCCTGGAAAAAGAGGTGCGATTTCAATGGAACGGGCTCCGTATTTCCGTATCAATCGTTCCAGGATGGCTTCGTTTTCTCCGGGATTGTAAGTGCAGGTGCTATACACCAGGAAACCACCGGGTTTTAGGCAAGGCCAGATGTCTGCCAGAATCCGTTGCTGGCGTTCACTGCAAAGCTGCAGGTTGCTTTCGTTCCATTCCTGAATGGCACCGGGGTCTTTTCTGAACATGCCTTCTCCCGAACAGGGGGCATCTACGACGATGATATCGAAAGCGCCTTTCAGATGGTGAAAGTCTGCCGGATCGTTGTTCGTGACGACTACATGGGAAGTTCCCCATTTGATCATATTTTCTTTTAAAATACCGGCCCGGGAACGGATAACTTCGTTAGCTACCAAAAGGCTGCCGGAGGAAAGCCGGGAAGCGATCAGGGTAGATTTGCCACCTGGAGCGGCACACAGATCCAATACTCTTACCGGATGAGCCGGTAGTATTTGTCCGAATATATGATATAAAAACATCGAAGAGGCTTCCTGTACATAGTAAGTCCCGCTATGTAGGCAAGGGTCCAGGGTGAAAACGGGGCGGCTCTTCAAATAATAGGCCGATTCGCACCAGGATACGGGTAAACCGATTTGCTCGTCGGGGAATAACCGGGAGATGGGGACGGGTTTTCCCGGGTTCAGCCGGATACTGACAGGAGGCTCTGTTTGCAGGGCTGCAAAGAAAGCTTCCGACTCTTCCGGTAAAAGTTTTCTCATGCGTTCTTCGAACAGAGCGGGTAAAGTGTTCATGTTTTTCCGTATATTTGCAAATAATTGTGTACAAAGATAAGTGATTTTGGATAAGTTATGATTGAAGTCAAGGAAGATTATAGTTTGAAACCATATAATACGTTTGCTATTGATGTCAAATGCAGGTATTTTGTCGAAAGTGACGAGGAGGAAGCGCTCCGGGCTTTTGTGGCTGATTATGAATGGCAACCGTCGGAAGTGTTGATTTTGGGAGGAGGAAGTAATTTCCTTTTTACGGAAGATTTTACCGGTACTGTTTTTTATCCGGCGATGCAGGGAAAAGAGGTGATAAAGGAAGATGAGGAAGAGGTGTGGGTTAGGATTGGAGCCGGAGTGGAATGGGACGATTTTGTGGCCTGGACAGTGGAACAGGGATGGGGTGGAGTTGAAAATCTTTCTTTTATTCCGGGGCATGTCGGAGCAGCTCCGGTGCAAAATGTCGGAGCCTATGGGATGGAAGCCGGCGAGCGGATCGACCGGGTGGAAGCGATAGCCCTGGATAAAGCTATCCAGGTGGAAATTGCAGGAAAAGATTGCCGTTTCGCTTATCGGGATAGTATTTTTAAACGGGAGTGGAAAAATCGGTATATCATTACCCGGGTGGTATTCCGGTTGTCCAAAAAACCGGAGTTTCGGCTGGATTATGGTGCCTTGCGGAGCGAACTTGAAAAGATGGGGGGAGAAGTGAATTTGACGAATATCCGGCAGGCGGTGATTCGGATTCGCCGTTCTAAATTGCCGGACGTGGCGGAGATTCCCAATGCGGGGAGTTTTTTTAAAAATCCCGTGGTCAGTCGGGAACAGGCGGACCGGCTTTTGGCGGAATATCCCGGAATGCCTGTCTATGAGGTCGACGATGCTTGTTGCAAGTTGGCTGCCGGCTGGATGATCGAACAATGTGGTTGGAAAGGACGTACATGGGGGAAGGCCGGGGTACATGACAAACAGGCTTTGGTATTGGTGAATCGGGGGGGAGCCAGTGGTATCGAGATTACCCGCCTGGCGAATGAAATCCGGAAAAGTGTATTCATGAAATTCGGGATCTGGATAGAACCTGAAGTCTATGTGATTTGAATGAAGTTAAAAACAAAGCTATGGTGACGAAGTATGCAGAGAAAGTAAAAATTTACAACCACTATACCAATTACAAAGGCAGGTTGTTTGTGAAAACTTTGTGTGATTTGTTCAACGATGCGGCCGAGGTACAGACCGAACTATATAAGGTGGATGTGGATACCTTGAATGCACAAGGGTTTACCTGGATGTTGCATCGTCTGCATATCCTGCTCCATAAGATGCCTTTAAAGGAAGAAATCGTGACTATCGAGACCTGGCCTTCGGGGATCGACCGTTTGTTTGCCTTGCGTGACTACCGGATGTTCCGGGAAGACGGGGAGGAATTGGTGCGGGCAACTTCCGAATGGATGTATATCGATATGAAACGGAGAAGACCTTTGCGTTTGCCGGAGAATGTCATTGCCATGAGTACGGAGCATAACATCCCTAAGTTGGTGTTGGCCCCTTTGCTGGATGAGAAGGAATTCGGCGGAGAGAGACAGGGAATACGCCATTTTACAGCGACTTTCGATAACATTGATTTTAACGGGCACGTGACTCAGGCTTCGTATGTACGCTGGATTACCAATTCGCTGCCTTTCGGGTTTCTAAAAGAGCATGTGTTGACAGAAATTGAAGTGATTTATGCCCATGAGATTATGCCGGATAGTCAGATTCATTCCGCTTATCGCATGGAAGAACGGGGTGAAAATGAAGTGGTGGTTTGGCATGAAGTGAAAGACGAAACCGAGCACTTGACGCATTGTCAGGCCAAAACGGTATGGATGAAGCAGGGATAGAGTTGCTGAAACTCAGCAACTCTTAAAAAGGCAAATCGTCGGCTTCAGGCATCGGGGGGATATCTTCTACACGATATTCCGGTACGGGAATATTTGCCGGATTCTGGGGGGCTACTTTTTCAATCCGCCAGCCTTCGAGATTGGTAAAATAAGATACTTGTCCTTTATTTTCCCATTTTCTGCCCCGGATATTGAAATATACTTTAATATTTTCGTTTAAATCGATATTTTCGAGCAGGTCACACCGATCTTGTATCAATTGTACTTTTACGAAGTCATTCCATTGTGAGTTTTTTTCGTTCTCTACTTCGATGACAAATTCCCTTTTTTGGAACCGGTCACTGATGTGTTGGGTTTCTTCTTTGAAAATCAGTTTCCCGACTATTTCGTAATTCATGTATGTGGAGTTTTTTTGATTTAGCTAATTAAAAAGTGAAACCCGGGGGTATTACCTCGGGTTCACATTGAAGTTCCCTATAGGGAGATTATTTTTGATCAGCTTCTTTAGCGTCCGGTGTAACGATGTCTAACAGTTCGACTTCGAAAATCAGGGTTTCGTTCGGTCCGATGGAGCCGTTTCCTCTTGGGCCGTAAGCCTGATCCGACGGGATAAAGATTTCCCATTTCGATCCGACAGGCATTTGTTGTAAAGCAGTCGTCCATCCCGGGATTACCCGATTCAAAGGAAATTCTACCGGTTCGCCTCTTTTGATAGAAGAATCGAATTCAGTTCCGTCGATCAAGGTGCCTCTGTAATGTACTTTGACCATATCGGTAGCTGCCGGTTTTGCACCTTCTCCTTTTTTGATGATCTTGTATTGGATACCGTTAGCTAAAGTATCTACGCCAGATTTCTTTGCATTTTCTTCCAGGAATTTCTTTCCTTTTTCTGCATTTTCCGTTGCTTTTTTCATAGCCACTTCCTGCATGAATCCGTTCAGGAACATTTGGATTTCGCGTGGGTCTTTTCCCACTTCTTTTTTGGCTATAGCTGAATTCAAACCGGCGATCAAAGCTTCGCGGTTAACCTCGGAGAAACCCATTTGTTGCAGGCCTGAGCCGTACATGTAACCGATATAAAAACTGGCTGAGTCGGCCGTTGTTTTCAAAGAAGCAGAAGTTTGTGTCATGGAACCGCTGTTGTTACAGCTGATAGCCATTGCACCTACTGCCAGAGTAAGTAGTAAATTTTTAGCTTTCATGTTTTGAATTTTATTGAATTAAATTTTAATGTTTTAGATAATAGCCAACAGTTCGACATCGAAAATCAGGGTTTGGTTCGGTCCGATCGACTGACCTGCGCCGTGTGTGCCATAAGCCAGTTCGGAAGGAATATAAAGTTGCCATTTCGATCCTACAGGCATCAATTGCAGGGCTTCTACCCAACCGGCGATCACTCCGCTTACCGGGAATTCTGCCGGTTCGTTTCTGCGGATAGATGAATCGAAAACAGTACCATTGATCAGACGACCTTCATAATGACACTTTACCGTATCCGAAGCTTTGGGTTTCGGGCCATTGCCAGCAGTCAGGATTTTATATTGTAATCCGCTCGGAAGTGCAACTACGCCTTCTTTTTTCTTGTTTTCTGCCAGGAACTTTTCGCCTTCAGCTTTTGCCTCTTTTCCTTTTGCTTGCTGGAGTTTGTCGAAATAATCCTGTAAGATATTATTGGCTTCGTCCGGCATGATTTCCGGCATCTTACCACTGAATACGACATTCAGACCGTCGATAAATGCTTCTGCATTGATCGTGGTTACTCCGGAAGAAATCAAATTGCTGGCAATGCTAAGTCCTAAGCTGTAGCTGACTTTGTCAAGTTCGTCTGTGTATTTCTTTCTCTTCACCGTTTTTTAAAAAAACGAGTGTGGGTGCCGCCTGTACTTCATATTCCGACGCAAGCTCGGAATCAAAATTAACATTTATCTTTGCAATTTTCAGCTTGCCCTCATACTCTTTTTCAAGCTCAAAGAGTACGGGTGAAAGTCTTTTGCAAGGTATACAGCTGTCGGAATAAAAATCCGCAAGCACGAGTGTATCGGCTGAAAGAACTTCGCTCTGAAAATTGTCTTTGCTTACTCTCTGCGGCATTTAATCACCAACCTTTTCAACAATCAGGTCATATGTGCCGCCTCTATCTCGTCCATTACGCAGAACGGAGCAGGTCTTACTTTCATTATAGCAAAATAAAGTGCAATTGCAACAAGCGCTTTTTCACCGCCTGACAACGCCTCAAGATTTATAACAATCTTACCCGGCGGATGAACAAGAATATCAATTCCGCTTGTCAGAATATTTTCCGGATCCGCAAGCGAAAGTGACGCTGTACCGCCGCCGAAAAGTTCTTTGAAGGTGTAGGTAAAGTTCTTATTAATCTGATCAAAGCTCTCGACAAACACTTCCTTCATCTGCTTTGTGAGGTCAGTAATAAGCTTTTCAATCTCTTTCTTTGACTTTTCAACATCATTTACCTGTGCGCTCATAAATTCATATCTTTCGGAAACTTCTTTGTACTCTTCGATAGCGGATACATTTACATTTCCCAAAGACCTGATTTTTTGTTTAAGCTCGTTAAGTCGCCTCTGCGCCTGTTTTGAGTCATCAATTTCAACAGCACAATCTTCTGCCTCTCGTCTTGTCAGTTCATATTCTTCCCAAAGCTTTGAGATAATATCATCATACTGCTTCTGAATGTTGATTTTTCTCTCTTCAAGTCGGGCAAGCTCTCTGCCCGAGGTTTCACGCTCTGATGTTTGTACTGAGCTCATGTCTTTTCAAGTTTATGCAGTCAACAAAGTGACTGTGTTGTTCAAAAAGACAGTTTCATTGTTGTGTGAAACTGTCATGTCTTTTCAAGTTCTTTTGCAGGTTTTTTCGTTTAAAGAGGTCACAGTTAACTTCAACTGTGTTGAAATTGTGCAATCAACAAACAATCGTCCATGCTTCGTAAATTTTGTCAAACTGTGCATAAGGCAAGCATGCTTGACCTTGTGTGCCATATGACCAGCCCCAAGAGTTTTTGATGATGAGTCCGGTTTCATTGTAGCCTACAACTGCTACTGCATGTCCACCATAAAAGTCTGAACCAGACCAAAAGTCTGTATCATATGACTTGACTGGCAAAGCAATCAAAGCAGGCCCATGTGCAACAATAGTTTGCTTCAAAATGTCAAGACTTCCAATTCTTGCAAAAGTGTCAATCTTGTTTGCATGTCTAAGCAAGTCAAATGCTTCACGAGGTGTCATGCCTTCAACAGTTTTGTCTGCTCGTCTGTCATAACACCACTCAAAGTCAATGTTCTTGTTTTCAGGCATGCCTTTTTGCATCTCTTTGAAATGCAGCATTTCCATTGCAGCACAACTAACACAAGAACCATGAGACCCTTGGTCAAACACTTTTGCAATGTCTGCAATCAAATATTTGTCAGGCAATTTGCCAACATTTGGCACTGCACCACAAATCAAATCTTTGGGCGACTTGCCACTTTCTATAAAACCAAAATTACGCATAGCATGTTAGATTACGGTGTTTGTCTATGTTCTTTGCGAAACTGCACTGTGTAAATGCTATCAGCTTTGTATGCATGCACAGAAAACACATAAATTGAGTCTTTTACAATTTCAGTGTTGCTCCACGTAGTCAGCATCATAGAGTCACTGGTTATCAACCATGACTGTGGCCATGACTGCCAGTTTGTTTGCATGTTGAGTCTGTTTGCAGTTGCAATGCTGTCAATTGCATTGAAGTTTGAGTTGTCAAACTTTTGCTGATACCATTGTGTTGCAAATGACTTTGATGGTTTGCATGATGTGAAAGTTGAAGCACAACACAACATGCAAACCGACACAAGCAACAACATTTTAGTCAACTTTGAAGACTTCATGGCTCATCAAAATTGAAATGACAGTTCGGTTGATGTGTATCCGGAGTCAACGCCATCACCAACTTTTGTGAAGTTCTCAAATGTCACATTGATTGCATTTGTTGCTGCAAGTTTTGCTGAGTTTGCGCCAGATACGCTATAATGAACCTCAACATATGATGGGTCAGTTGTTGAACCTGCTTTGTATGCATATCTGATTTTGTCAAATGCATTGTAAGCTTTTGCGGTGTCAGAGTTTGCAGCAAACAATTGTTTGACAATGAATTGATTGCTTGCATTGTTTACAGCAAGCTCAAATGCAATTGCTACAGCTGAGTTTGCGCCAGCATCTGTTGCAAGCAAGCCGTGGAAACCACCAAAACAGTTTTTTGCTGCAATTGTTGCAATTCTGTACCAGCCTGCGCCGTTAGAAAGTGAACGACCAATGTCGCCTTTTGACTCGTCAACTTCATTGAAACTGCTATCAATGAGGTCTTCAAAATTTGCTTGAGTCGGCTTTGCGCCTGTCACAAAGTACGACTTTAATGTTGCTATGTCTCTTTTCATGATGTAGAAGAGTTGAAGTTTTTATATGTACATGACGATGTCAAATCAATTGCATTAGAAGTTGACGAACATTGTAGAAATTGTGCAATAGCTATTGAAGTTGACGAACATTGTAGAAATTGTGCAATAGCTATTGAAGTTGACGAACATTGTAGAAATTGTGCAATAACTATTGCAGTTGACAGTCATTCACACTCAACATCAACACAAAAAGAGCTCAATCACATTCACATGCAATTAAGCTCACAAATCAAATTGAGAAAATGTTGAAACGGAAAATTGTTGTCAATTTGCAAGATGCTGCAAACAAATCATTGACTTGTACAAAGCATCTTGGTTTTGCTGAAGTTCATTAGAATGTAACATATCAATGAAATTTGACACAACAGACTTTGCAGCAATTACATCAACAGTTGGATTGCTTCCATTGAAGTGTTGCCACAAATCATCTCGAGTAACATATTGCAAGTTTGCTGCAAGCTGAGGCAACAAATAGCATGCAAAAATGTTTGTGTCTATGATGTACGGCTTCAACAAAAAAGCGTCATGTACATGTTGTTTAACAAACATTGAATGCATGATTGAAAGTTGAAACTTTGCACCATGAACAACAACGATTGATGCACACTGAATGTAGTGTGACAACAATTGCATTGCAACTTGCGGTGCATAGCCAACTTTACATGCTTCAATGTCTACATTGTATTCTTTGCAAGCAGTTTCATCATATTGAGATTGCTTGATGTGCAATTGCTTTTGCCATGCAACATGTTTTGTCGACACATCATCAACAAACACACAATCAATCTCAACACAATCATTCCACAACATTGGTTGTTGCCATGCTGGCATGCTTTTGTGATAGCCATTGCTGTATGCTTGCACAGACATGATTGAATGTTTGACAGGCCAAACTCCAACTGCTTTGCAACAACTTGCAAACACTTGCAAACAAGCAAGAACATCTGCAAATGCATCATGAGCATTCTCAAATTCATGGCCAACAAAGAACTTGTAAATTGACATCAAGTTTGCTGGGATTGCACCTGCTTGTGCAAATGGCTTTGACAGTCTTTGAGTGCACACAATGTGCTGAGTCAACATGAAACGTCCATGATTGCATCGAACACACTCATAATCAAGCATTCTTGTGTCATATCTTGCATTGTGAGCAACAAGACATGTCACATCAAACTCAACAATGGCATTTTGCAATTCTTGCAATGCTGCATTCATGTGAATGCCAGTCAACATGCAATCTTCATATGATTTGTGATGCACATCAAATGCTTGTTGAGGCATCTCATCATATGATGCTGTGTCAGAACGCCTTGGCAAAATGAGATGATTGACTTGCTTAATGATTTCAAACTCGCCTGTTGTAGTGTCAATTGATGCTACAACCCAAGCAAGCTGAACAACAAAAGGCTCAACTTGCAAATTCATTTTTAATGAGTCTGTTTTGAAGTCTGACACAAGACCAGTTGTTTCTGTGTCAAATGCAATGATGTTAATGTTGCTCATGTGATGATGTTGAATGTTTGATGATGTTTGATGTTGATGTTGTTTGTTAAATTGTTCGACATGTATCAAACTTTTGCAATGTACTTGTCAACAAGATGCCATTTGTTGCGTTCCTTGTTGTAGTTTGCATGTCTCAACCACAACTCATTTGCCAAATCTTGAATGTTGTCACATTGCACAATTGCAGACTTTGCATCTGAGTCATATAGATGCGGCTTCTCTCTAAACCAGCAATATAGAGGCACAATGCCAAACAACTTGCACCACACAAATTTTGCAGCAAACAAATTTGTCTTGGAATTTTGGTATACTTTGTATTGTAAGCGTTTGCGTTTTGGCTGCCAGCCACAGCATTCAGTCAATGACAATTGCAAAACTACAATAAAGCACACAAGATACAGTGCTACAAATAGACAATCAATCATTTCTTCAAACCTGTACAAAGTTCATACGCAATTGCTGGATGATGCTGATAGTCAACAATCTCAAAATCTTCAATGTTGACTTGCTTGATGAAAGCATCAAAAGTTTTTGAAGTGTTTGACAGCCACTCAGTTCTGCTTGGCATGTGCCAGTGTTCTTTGTGAATGACAAGTTGCGGCATGTCAAATGGTGTTCGCAACAATTGTTCTTTTGCTGCATCAATGTGATGCTCATATATGTGAACATCATTGCCAAACCAAACAAACTCACCTGGCAAGCAATTTGTAATGACTGAAATCAAATGCAGCAACAATGAATATGACGCAATGTTGATTGGTACACCCAAACATGTGTCACAACTTCTTTGTGTCAAACTCAAATCAAGCCATTGAGTTGGCACATGCAAGTTGTCCATGATTTTTGCGACAGTGTCGTCGTCATTCAATTTGGCGATGTCAACATTCAAAAGTTCTTTGTGCAATGCATGTGACAAGCGTTCTTCAAATGTTGCAGGTCTACAATTGAATTGAAAAAGCATGTGACATGCAGGCAATGCTTGTTTTGACATGTCTGCCGGGTTCCAAGCAGACACGACTTTGTATCTGTCAGCAGGCGTTTCCAAAATGCGCTTGATGCACATTGCAATTTGGTCTACTTGACCTGCAAAGTGACGCCACTGATGACCATAGATGCTGCCGCAATCGCCATGTTTGCTTGCAAAGGCGTCATCAGACAATGCTTTGCACCACTGTTCAAATGTCATTGGCTGTGCGCCTGCAGGAAAATTGTGACTGAAGTTTCGCAAATACCAGCGATAGCAATCTTCATGCCAAAACTTTGTGACACCATTGTCATTCAAGTACTTGATGTTTGTGTCGCCTCTCAAGAACCAAAGCAACTCAGCAATCATGCCTTTGATGAACATGCGCTTTGTTGTAAGCAATGGGAAACCATGCACCATGTTGAAGCGCATCATGTATCCAAAGATTGACTTTGTTCGTTTCATGTTTTGACGTGCAGGTTCTTTGAATGACCCAGTTGCTATGATGTGTGCAAGCAAATTTTGGTACTGAATGTCGACATGATAGTCTCCATATTGCACGTCAACGTGCCAATTTGCACACTGTGTATCTACATGCCAAGAGGGTCTTTCTTCTTGACCACTTGCATTATTAAAAATGTCCTCCATATTGTTTATTGCGTTGTTGAGTTTGAAATGTGTTGTATGAATGCAATGTATTTTAGCATCACAAAAATTCCTTGAAAAAGTCATCATCTGCAAAATTTGCTTGAACATTTGCTTGAGGCGTTTCAAGTTGCAAGTCTTGCAAACGTTCTGCAAATGACTTTGACTTTTTGAGTTTGCCAAGTACTCTTGTGATTGATGAGTCAAGCACATATGTTGTGCACCAATCTTTTTCATGTCTGATGCCTCGACCAATTGACTGAATGACTGCTTGTGCAACTTTCATTGTATACCACTCTGGATGATTGTCTGCTTTTGTTTTGACAACCAAGTCTGCAAGTGATTGCCATGAAAGTTTTGCAATGATTTGAAAGCGACATTTGTCATCATCAAGGCTCACGCCTTCAGTCATTGAATATGCTACAATGACATGGTTTGTGTTTGAACGTAGCATTGCAACAAGGTCTTTCTTTTCTGCTGTAATGTCATTGTTGCTGTGCAGCGGGCCGAACTCGTACAGGGCGGTCTTGAACCGTTCCGACGAGAACATATACGCCATGTTCAGCGCGATGGCCACCGCCTCACGCGTGTGCGAAGCCTTCATCTTGTACTTCCAGCTGTCTTGGGTGTCACTGTATCTGCCGAAGGCGATGTACCATTTGCACCGGATGGATTGTAGCCTTGCCCAGTACGGGTCGTCACACTCTACGGTGAAGGTCAGGTTTTCTTCCGTGAGGTAGGGGTTTGCCATGATCCGTATTTTCTTTCCGCTGCGGGTATAGGCGGTCAGGTCCTTGGTGGCGAACGGTATGTGTACCCGGAGTTGCTGGAAAGGCATGATCTTTTCCAGCGACATGAACTTGAATTCTTCCTCGTAACCGTCTATCCTGGCCCAGAAAGTCACGTTTTTCAAGGCTCTGGGACTATAGAAACGGAGTTGGAAACAGTGCTCGTCGTCCATTCCGAACTGAAGAGGCCGGCTGACGTAGAAGCTGCGCTGGCCGGAGTCGAAATAAACATCCTGGGATTCATTGTCATTCAGCAGGTAATACGTGTTGTTCGGGTTATAATCCGTTTCGGCCAGCCGGACGGGCAATTCGTTGTTTGCCACGTTTCCTTCTCCGGAAACCGGAAGTTCGTCCTCTTTGCAGCTGCCCAGCAGTAAAAGCATACCTGCTAAAATCAACAGGCTGGTGGAAAAAAGTTTTTTCATCGTCTGTCTTTATTAGAATTACATTTAAATTTGAAATAATCACTCTTTTGGAAAAGGGTTGCAAAAATAATTGTTTTGGATCAGACGGACAAAGAACCTGTATTTCATTTTGTATGAGTCCCTGTTTTTTATGTTCTTTTATTGTAATACCCCATGTTGAATCTTTGCTATCATCAAATTCAATTGTATGCCCGCTACGTGTAACAATAGTTTTAATGTGGTTGTCCGCATTACCTCCTTCGCCGTTGTTTTTGTGGAACATGCTTCCACTGACATAAGGTCTGCACGGGTCTCCCAGTTCAAAGTCCACCATTACCTGGTCTCCAATCTCGGGAACAAATAAGAATCCCCGGTTTTTGGATACCGTTTCGCTGCTTCCTGCATCAAGACTCCGTACCCTTATCCAGTTTGTGGTCTTGTTTCTGCTTTTCTGCCATGCAAATTGCACCTGTACACGACCTAAGTTTTCCGGGTCGGCATTGTCTGTCACTTCCGCCAGCATGGTACGTGCGACCGGCATCCGCATCTCCTCCGTCGGGATGTATTCCATGCTTGCAGGTATGCCTTTGAACGAGTTGGCATAACCTCCGCTTACTTCAATTCTATGTGTTATCTCCACGATGCGGTAACGTCCCATATCCCGACGCTTGCACATGTTTGGCGGAATCTGCACTACGACTGGTTCACCGATACGTACACGGCATGTTTTCGTATTTCCTGTCATCCAGACAAGTGAGGCGACTTTACGTCCTTTTTCCACTGCTGTGAAATGTTCAATATCCAGCGGGTGACCGGTGGCTGTGTGGCTGTACATGGTGGTCTGCGAACGGTACATTCCCTCTGAAGTCTTCATGGCATTGGCCAAATAGGTGTTGATTCCCCTGACGGCTTCCGAATCGTCCCCGAACATATCCATGTGGCTGTCGGACAGATAATCATGTCTTGAGAAATGGAATGGAGCAACACACGATGAGAAATGCATGGAGTCCATGTCAATGTCATAGACAAGTTTCTCGTCCTTCTCCTTGTACGGGTTGCCAAAATAAAGCACCTGTCCGTTATAATAAAACCATTCTCCATATTGCCATGCCAAACGGCGCAGAAACTCGTATGCGCTTTCCTCCTGCATCTGTACGTAAGGTATCCTGCTTTTGAATGCCGGATTGTTCACTATACTGATACCGTTTCCGTATTTTTCCACCACTTCACTTACGATTTCCCCGAGTGTGGCACCCGTGAATGAATCCATGGTTCGCCCGGATTCAAGCAGTATGGTCGTGCCGTATCCCCTGTAGTGTAAGGTCCCGGATACACCTTTGTCACCGTCCATTCCGATTGAGGTAATGATGCCCTTGAATATGCTTTCGTCCCCACTGAATTCATGTTTCATGCGTATGACGACCGTTTTTCCCTGCATTGCTATCATTTCCTCGCGTTCATGGTGCCACACATTTTCTTTGACAAGCGGACTGCAAAGCACTTCGATGTCAAAATAATGATGTTGACCAAACTTCTGAACCAGACTGATACGGGTGTAGTTGCGGTTCTCGCCGTCGATGCTCACTGTTGCGTGAACTTGGTTCCAGTCTTCCCATCTTCTTCTTCAAACATCGGATTTTCTGCTGCATCAACATACAAGCCAAAGAATTTCAAAGCATTAGCATAATTT
>ENA-UEOR01000719-UEOR01000719.1-human-gut-metagenome-genome-assembly--contig:-NODE-719-length-20290-cov-12.579083_pt1 | contig 20290 bp, 23 predicted proteins | sample MGYA00242887_ERZ507890 | MGnify/ENA primary metagenome ERZ507890 (study PRJEB26167, sample SAMN06115431) | human gut metagenome | host: Homo sapiens | place: China:Guizhou | collected 2014-10-21...
TGCACTCTTAGCTCAGTTGGTAGAGCAACTGACTCTTAATCAGTGGGTCCAGGGTTCGAATCCCTGAGGGTGTACAAAATAGAACATAAACTAAAGAAAAGCTCTGAAAAATCAATGATTTTTGGAGCTTTTCTTTTATGAATCCCCAACGAAATATAGAAATCGGTTTTGAAACTGTATCCAAGCTTTTCTATTTTATTGTACCACAAGGCAAGCTTTCCACGTTCTTCTTTTAAAAAAGTAACGAATTCAGGAGTGAGTTTCGTTCCTTCGGCCGTAAGATCATCGTAGGTATAGGAAAACGTTTCCCCTGTAGCTTTATCATACCAGCGACGACGTCTTACATGGAGATAAACAGGTTTGCCACGCAGAGGAAAGTCCTGAATCATTTTCTTATCAGTAAAACTATGTGAAATCACGGTTCCACTCTTGTAATCAGAACGTTCCATGTAGTTTTTTCATCAAGCCAAACTTCGATTTTGACAGAGTCGTCACGCCAACCGGAAATCTCGAAATACGGCATTAAAACTTCGGGAAAGATGACGCGTAGTAGCTTTTCTAAAATTAAAACCTCATTGTTCAGGCGTTTGTTTCCATGAGTATTTTGGGCGACTTGTCATAAGAAAAATACTCATGGAAAGCAAAGTTAGAACACCAGAACAATAGGGCTTTGATTATAGGGAATTCACAGTATCCATTATATCTTATTTTTATAATTTTTACTTTGTATTCTTCCAAATATGATAATTATCAAGATGATGCCATTCTACAGTAATAATAATATCATTTGATTTTTTTATATTATTATTTCTTGTGTCTTTTATGGAATCAAAAAAAACACGGAAAAAATGCTGATCCAATTTTACTTTTATTCTTCTACAAGGTCTTTTATATAGAACGTCCATTGGAATGAGCTCATGAAAAGGTACATAAGATAAGATTGTCTAATAAAAAATAGTAATTATGTATACAACTATAAAAGGGAAGGCAGGAATGCTAATTTTGGTGATGTTATTGACTTGCGGAGCTGTAAACGCTCAACATTGGCGTCACTGTTGTTATTATCCTTCTAATCGGGTTGTTACCGTTGTGGTTAAACCGGACATGGCCCATTATGTCAGTAACCGATTAAACCGAAAGGAAAGATTGGCAATGGCTATGGCTTACTTGAAAACGAACAAATATCTGACGATTAAACAATATGCTAAGATGACGCAGCTCAGTAGAGCAGCGGCAGAAGCTGAACTGGATGCTTTTGCCATGGATAAGAAAAAGCCCATACAGCTTGTAATTAGAGGGAAAAAGAAAGTATATACCAAAAGATAACAGGATATGAGAAAGAATTGGAAACTACTGATGCTGGGAGTAACAGTCTTATTTTTGCTGCAATCCTGTGTGACTGTGCGTAAGGTTCGTCATCCCCATCACCACCACAGGCATTGCATGGTCATTAACCCACAGATTATGGATATGACTAAGTTAAATACATTTTCCATCTATATGGCAAGTGAATCTCCAACTGTTTATGAGCATAAAGGATGACAAGGAACTGGTGGAGCTAACGGCTAAGGATCCGGAGAAAGGTTTCCGTTATCTGATGACAAAATATAAGGAAGCGGTTTACTGGCATATCCGAAGGTTGGTTGTAGCCCATGAAGACGCACAGGATGCAACGCAAGAAACTTTTATAAGGGTATTCCGGTCATTATCCGATTTTAAGGGCGAATGCACTTTCTGTTCCTGGGTATACCGTATTGCCACCAACGAAGCCTTGCGCCTACTGGATCGGTATAAAAAAGAGGAACGGGTGTCATTGGATGATTCTTCGAGTGAACTAAGTAATCTGATGGCTGATGAGTTTGTCGATTATAGCGATTTGGAAGCTGTCAAGCTACAGAAAGCCATTTTATCCTTGCCCACCAAGCAACAGTTGGCTTTTAACTTACGATACTATAATGATTTGGGATATGATGAGATTGCCGGAATTATCGGTTCAACAGCTGATGGTGCAAAGTCCAGCTATCATATTGCCAAAGATAAGATTGTCAAATATATGAATGCTAACAATTAGATGTATGAAAGAAGATTTTGATTTCGACCGCATAGGTAAAAGTCTGCCCTATACCGCACCGGGCGGTTTCTTGAATGATATAGAAAACAACGTATGGGAAACTATAAAACTGGAGATGAAGCCTTTCAAACCCAAACGCAACTTTCGCCTCTGGTATTCTGTGACGGGAGGACTTGTGGCAGCAAGTATTGCATTATTGGTTGTCTTCAACTTATTACCCCATGATTCAAGTAATAATTTTGAAGATGTAGAAAGGGCTTTTGCCAATCTGAGCAGCAGCGATCAGGATTACCTGTTTGTAACTTATCAGAATGACTTGTTTATGAATGAATAAAAAAAGAGACATGAAGAAAATCATAAAAATTCTTGTACTTGCAGTAGCAATAATTACTTTTAATGTAAGCACTTACGCCCAAAAGAATGAACAACAACGTATGACCCGTGAACAGTTGGCTGAAGCCCAAGCTCATTTTATTGCCGATAAAATGGAAATGAATGATACGACGACCAAACTGTTTGTAGAAACTTTCTGTCAATTCCAGAAAGATATTTGGGCACTGGGTTCCCGTCCTAAAACAGACTCTTCCCACCTTTCGGATAAAGAGGCAGAACAGGCTATGAACGAAAGATTTGCTCACAGTCAAAAGATACTTGATCTACGGAAAAAGTATTATTTGAAGTATAGCAAATTTCTGACACCCAAACAAATTGAGAGAGTATATGAATTGGAAAGAAGAATGATGAACCGGCTGTTTCACCGTTCTCAAAATAAAGATAACCGTAAATAAAAGATGAAGATTATAAAATTAAAAACATTTGGCATATTTTGTTTGTCGTTCCTGATGACAACAGTCCTTTCTTCATGTAACAGAGAAGAGATTATAGAGCAACAGGAAGAAGTGTTTGATAGTGAAAATCCAACCATGACGGTTCTTGCTGAACAGGTAGCAGGGACTGAAGGGTATGATGAAAATGGAATCATAGCAGCGAATTTCCAAAGTTCACAGGATTTATACAGTATCTACAGTGGCTTAAAGCTGAACCTCCAGTTATCCGGAATCACAAAAATAGAACTGGAAAGTGTCGATGGCTATGCCTTGGCCGGAACTGCCGGTATCCAATGGGGTGAATCTGTGGAAACACTTGCCGGTGAAGTGGAAAACGCCAATTCTATCCTAGTATTCAATGCCTCGGACGAAAACGGTTTGGTTGCAGGAAAAGATTATTACATCCTGACCTTGCCCTGCGACCTTTATGGAGGATATCGTTTATCTATCTACCGGGAAGGGCTCGTAGCACATTATTTCGGTGTACATCAGACCGTGGAGTTGGGTTCGTTCATCAGTCCCAATGACCTAATAGAAAGTGAACTTGAGTTTGACGATCCGGATGCACCGCTCGTAGAAGAAGAACGGCCGGAATTAGATGCCACGACCACAGCTCTTCTCCGTCAATATCAACAGAATCAGACAGAAGAGAACAAACAGGCTTTATTGGACCAGATGGGTATTCGTTACGACAAGGTTATAGCTCGTAAAAAAGCCAAACTCCGTGAGTTGGAGAGAGAAGCTTTAACCTTGGATGTAGTAGAGGAAATGCAGGAGATTGTGGATGAGATGGTGGAGAACCGAGACATCCGACTCGAACAGCAATTCTTGCGACTCATCGATCCCCGAAATGATGACGACCCCACCGATGCGTGGATGGTGTTGCGGGGTGCATCCGCCCCCAATGCTTATATTGGCTATGCACCGGTAACCAATGCGGAATATGAGATCTTTAAAGAAGATTTCACGTATGACGCAGGACAGGAAAACTATCCAGTTGTGAATATTACGGTCGAGGAAGCTACAGCTTATTGCGACTGGCTTGCAGAGAAAGACCCGACGCACAGCTATCGCCTGCCGACAGATGAAGAATGGATACTGGGAGCCGGACACATGCCGAAGGATGTATCGATGAATGCCGGGCGTGTGGAGACGGGATTGACCGAAGTGGACGCTTACAGCCAGACAACAGGTGCTTGTGGGGGTATCGACTTTTGGGGTAACTGCTGGGAGTGGACTTCCTCTACGGATGCCAACGGAGAATATATCATCAAAGGCGGCAGTTGGGATTCAGAACGTGACGATTGCCGCAGCGAAAAATCCGATGTGGTAAGAACCGGTACACAAAGATATGACAATGTGGGTTTCAGAGTAGTAAGGATAGATATCATTTAATTCTCTAACAATATTCCATTATGAAGAAATATTTATTAGCAATGGCGGTTGCCATTGTGACGATCACTGCTATGTCTGCACAAAAGGGTGACAAGGACAATAAAATCATGGTCTCTCTCTATCAGACAGACAAGAAGAACGGATATGAGGGATGCTCCACAAACCGATGCGGCATCAAATTCAATATTCAACTTCCCGGTGTGACAAAGATAGAGCTGGAAAGTGTCGATGGCCTTCCGCTGGCAGGTGTGGCAACCACCTATAAGAATGCTCTGGGAAAAACAGAAATCGATGATATGGCACATACAAGTACCATCGTTACATACAGCTCAAGTGAAAAGTCCGGTTTTACCCCCGGGAAAGATTACTATATTTCCACCCTGCCTTGCGACCTTTATGGGGGGTATAGGCTCTCCATTTATCGGGAAGGTCTTGTAGCACATTATTTCGGTGTGCATCAAAAAGTGGACTTGGGTGAGTTCATTAGTCCCGATGATTTGGTGGAAAGTGAATTAGTATTTGACAAACCCGATGCCCCACTCGTAGAGGAAGGACGGCCTAAAATGGATTCCAAGACACATAAGCTATTTGTTCAATACCGGAAAAATCCGACGAAAGCCAATAAACAAGCGTTGCTGGACCAGATGTGTGTACGTTACGATAAAGTGGTAGCCAGAAAGAAAAACAAACTTCGTGAGTTGGAACGTGAAGCCCGTACTTACGGTATTGTGGAGCATATGCAAGGTATCGTGGACGAGATGGTACAGAATCGGGATACACGAATCCAGCAGCAGTTCCTTCGTTTCATTGACCCTCGAAGGGATGAAAATCTGCAAGATGCCTGGATGGTGTTGCGTGGTGCTTCAGCTCCCAATGCTTATATTGGGTATGCCCCTGTCACTAATGCCGAGTATGCTGCATTCAAGTCTGGGTTTACTTACGAAAAAGGGCAGGATAATTATCCGGTTGTGAACATTACAATAAACGATGCCAAAGCTTATTGCAAATGGTTGACAGTACAAGACGGCAAGCATATCTACCGCCTGCCCAGTGAGGAAGAATGGATACTGGGAGCCGGTCACATGCCAAAAGACGTGGCTATGAATGCCAATCATGTCGAGTCAGGACTGACAGCTGTAGATGCCTACAAACAATCCACAGGTGCATGTGGAGGCATAGACTTTTGGGGTAATTGTTGGGAATGGACAACTTCAACTGATACTAACGGGCAGTATCTCGTCAAAGGTGGCAGTTGGGATGCCAAACGTGACGATTGCCGCAGCGAGAAATCGGACGATGTAAGATCCGGTATGCAAGGTTATGCTAACGTAGGCTTTCGGGTGGTCAGAACAGATGCTTCCAAATCCATGTAATTCAAAATTACAATCAACTTTATAATTAATTTGTAAAAGAAAATTTAGTATGAAAATAATGTTTTTAGTGATGGCTGTTGCCATCGTTACTACCTTGCAGGTATATGCACAAGAGAACAGTCGTCAGATGTCTGTCCAGCAGCGGACTGAACAGCGCATCAAACAGTTGGTGGATCTAACCGATGAACAGAAAACAAAAATCCGTGAATTATATGCGGATTTCAACAAGCAGAAATATCCCCGTGAGAAACGTAGAGAAGTCACGGAAAAATTAACGGCCGACGTTTCCCCTCTTCTGACAGTCGAACAGCAAACAGCTTACAATAAATGGTAGAACAGTCAATTGTCAATATAGAGAAAGGAAAACGTAATATGTCAAAGGAATGAACAATTGGGGAATGGAACTACAACGTGTAATAATTACTGGTGTTTTTTTGTACATGAGTGTTTTCGTTGCCGCATCTCAATACAGGTATACGGATTCCGACTTCAGTTTCAATGTGTGGTCTTATAATAACATCACGCTTCCTTATAGGGAAACGGTGATAACAGCCGATGATACACACCGGAAACCGGTATTGGTAGTCTATCTGCATGGCGGACTGAAACGTGGAAGCGACAACGCCAGACAAATGACAGAAGATGCAATCTATACGATTGCCGATTACCTTTATAGAAGCCGTATCAATGCCTTCATGATTGTACCTCAATGTCCCGACTCCCTTACATGGGGAGTTCGGACAAATGAGGCAATCAAAGCTCTTGTTGATGAATATGTAAAAAAGGATAAAGTGGATGCGGACCGTATCTATTTGATGGGAGGTTCAATGGGAGGAACGGGAACTTGGATGATGACATCAGCCTATCCTGATTTGTTTGCAGCCGTTATGCCTGTAGCAGGCAATCCGGAATCGGCGGATGCTGTCTTTGTTGCAAGCACTCCGGTTTATGCGGTGATGGGAGCTGATGATGATCTGATGACTGTTCCGCCTGTCAGTTCTTTTATGGAACAATTACAAAAACAGGGTGGAGAAGCGCGACTTGACGTAGGAGAAGGTTGGTCACATATTAATACCTGTACCGACAGCTATACAGACAAACGTCTCAATTGGATCTTCCGGCATGTGCGTTCGAGTGAATGAATGGTATGCAAATTTCAGATGTAGCTCGTTGAAAAAGACACTATTGGCAGCCGTTTTATTGATAAAATTATAGCTCATTTCTTTGATGGGGTGAACGGACAACCTCGTCTTTAAAAATCAAAGTATTTTTCTTAAAGAATACCACAATGTGCATATTTTATATAAAAATAAAAATCGTATTATTTTGCCTGTATTTGTTTGCTTGTACTGATAATGACAAGGTGTATTCTATCACACTTCCAGAACAGGAGTCTGAGACAGAAATTCCATACAATTATACAGCTCTTTTAAATAAAACAATATCCGTTCCAACTGAATATGTTCAGGAAGCAGTTTTGAAAGGAAGCGTTGTACAAATTGATTATGACACCCAAAATTACGTGGAAGGAAACGGGGAAACACGTTCGAATACGGCCTACGTTTATTTACCGTATGGCTACGAGGAATCATCCGAAAACTGCTATAATGTTTTCTATTTTGTACATGGGCATGGGGAAACGGCTGCTTCCTTTTTCCAAAACGAAAACGGAATGTTGCGAAATTTGCTTGACTACATGATGGGTAATGGTGATATGGCTCCGACTATTGTTGTCTCAACAAGCTATGTTTACGGAACTCCTGTTGATTACTATCCTGATGCGGACCCTTATTGTAAGGCTCTACCACAAGAACTGGTCAATGATTTGATTCCGATTGTAGAAAGTCGTTATCACACATACACTGAAAACACCGATATTGCCGAAATAAAAGCGTCAAGAGGGCATCGGGCTATCGGAGGCTTTTCAATGGGGGCTGTGACTACTTGGTATGCGTTGGAATATACTCTTGATTACTTCAAATATTTTATGCCGATAAGCTCTGACTGTTGGTCATTAGGACGTTTTACAGGGATGGATTTTCCCAACGAGACAGCAACCCATCTAGCTAACATCATCCATTCTTTTGCTTTACTGGAAAACGATTTCTACATTTGGGCATGTAGCGGAACGAACGATGTTGCCTATGATAGGATATGGACACAAGTTCAAGCTATGGCACAATTCACGGATGTGTTTTCTGTTAGTAACCTGACTTTCCACGAACAAGAAGGGGCTCGGCATGAGTTTCGTTCTTTAGCGGAGTATTTATATAATGCGTTATCATTCTTGTTTCCTAATTGATAAGAAGACAATACTGAAGTTTGTCAAAGATGACAATATTCTATTACTTTGCAATACTTAATTTCCTTCCCACTTTTCTCTAAATTCCCATAATTGGTCGATAGTAGGATGAAAAGTAGGATTCTCCCAATTTCTGCCGATCATTGCAACTAAGGATTCCAAATAAGTCTTACCATTGATTATAGTAGTACACTTATTTAATTCATATTTCTCGGTCGGATAATTTTTAGTTTCAAGCATTTTCTTTGCCCAGTTCAGCAATTCCTGAACAGATTCATTGTCATAAGTATGTTGTGTCATATCTTTATATTTTTCGCAAAGATACAAAGTTTATTAATTCATAAATAAAGTTGCCCATTTCTTTTCATTGCCAATATTCGAATTATTATTCATACCTTTACAATATTAAACTAAATTAGATTAATCATTAAAAAAAATAATCATGAAGAAAATTTTTATTCTGGTATGTTCGTGTACCCTATTGGCGGCGTGCGGAAATAGTTCAAAAACAAACAAAGGTACAGATACCACAATCGAAGTTGTTGATATGCATAATGCGGAAACTTCGCTTGATTACGAAGGAACATACAAAGGTGTTTTCCCTGCGGCCGACTGTCCGGGCATTGAAACAACCTTAATATTAAATCCAGACAAGACATATACGCTTCACTCCGTATATATTGATAGAGATAGTTCGTTCGACGATAAAGGTACATATACTTTAAAAGGTAACTTGTTAACTCTAAAAGAAGAAAACGGAGAAATATCTTATTATAAAGTAGAAGAAAACAGGGTGCGTTTATTAACTGATGACAAACAGGAAATAACAGGAGCACTTGCCGATCACTATATATTGAATAAAGAATAAATAAAAACTTTCTATTATATTAAATTCGGCAAATCGGTAATAAGAGCGATAGACATATCCTTTTATTACCGATTTGTCTTTTTCTGATTCTAATTGGAGCAAAGAACAAAATCAAGATATTTTATGTTTATATAAATAGAGATGAACTTAAAAAAAGAACAACTTATGATTTATAATTTTTTATTCCCTACAAAGCCAAATACAGCAAAAGTTTCTTTGTTCCTATTGGCGGTCCGGATAATCTTCGGAATATTATTAATGAACCATGGTATACAAAAATGGAGTAACTTTCAGGAACTGTCAACTGCATTTCCTGACCCGTTAGGTATAGGTAGTCCCCTATCCCTCGGATTAGCTATTTTTGGCGAACTTGTCTGTTCAATGGCTTTTATCATTGGCTTCTTATATCGGCTGGCAATGATTCCGATGATTTTCACAATGGCGATAGCTTTCTTTGTGATTCATGCGAATGATATATTTACAGTCAAGGAGCTAGCTTTCATTTATTTAGTTGTATTCATTCTTATGTATATTGCCGGTCCTGGTAAATATTCAATAGACCACATAATAGGAAACGAACTGCAACGGCGAAAATCGAAGTAACACAAATATTGAAAATAATAACCTTGATTAATTAAAAAATATTATATTTGCATACATATAACAGAGGCATTATAAACATTTTTTATTAATTAAAAAACATTTCGACATGAAAAGAGAGAAACTTACTTTAGTTGCAGTGCTACTTAGTGGCAGCCTATTGTTCAGTTCTTGTGTAGGTTCATTTGGTTTATTCAACCGTTTATCTTCTTGGAACCAATCTATTGGAAGCAAATTTGTAAATGAACTTGTATTTCTAGCTTTCAACATTGTTCCGGTTTACGGAGTGTCCTACCTGGCTGATGCTTTAGTTATTAATTCTATCGAGTTCTGGAGTGGTTCCAATCCGATGGCTAACGTAGGTGACGTAAAGAAAGTAAAAGGAGAGAACGGCAATTACATGGTAAAGACACTTGAAAATGGATATTCCATTACTAAAGAAGGTGAAACTGCCTCTATGGATTTGGTTTATAACAAAGAAGCTAATACATGGAATGTAGTTGCAAACGGTGAAAGTGCTGAACTCATAAAGATGAACAACGACGGTACTGCCGATTTGTTCTTACCGAACGGCGAAAAAATGAATGTAACTTTGGATGCTCAAGGCATGATGGCAGCTCGCCAAGCTACAATGAGTAACCTTATGTTTGCAGCTCGCTAATAATTAAAGAATAAATATGTAAGAGATGAAACTTTCTCAAACGAGTTTCATCTCTTTTTTATTATCATTCCCCACTATATTACTATTCTATGCTATGAACAAGATACATATATTAATCCTTTCAGTAATAACATTCACCTGTTTTTCATGCCAAAAACAGAACCCCAAGACTCAATTGGAGGAGATAGCTATCAATTTCTGTGAATCTTTTTATAATTTCAATTATCCGGTTGCCGAAGAATGGAGTACTCCGTCTTCACTATCCTATCTTAGTTTTTTAGCATCTAATATTCAGCAAAATCATTTGGATCAGCTCAAAACACAAGGAGCGGCAAAAGCTTCTATCATTACTTCGAGTGAGATAACTCCTGACTCTGAAATGGCAACAGTAATCTGCCAAATAAAAAATGCATTTATTATCAATCCTATCAATGGAAAAGCGGAACGGTTTTCTTCTCTGCAAGATACACTCCAACTAATAAAAGAAGGCAATAAATGGTTGGTTAGAAAGGATATCCCACTGCAAAATGGAAAGCAAAATCACGACTAAATTTAGGATGAATAATAGGAAAATGCTCTTTTTTAGTCTCAAAAGCCGGATTGACAGCCTTCATACCTCCATCAAAACGAAGAATAAAGAAGTCTAAGTCAAGACGAAGCCCTAACCCGTAAGCTACTGCTATCTGCTTATAAAACTTATTAAACTTGAAAACTCCACCCGGTTGATTGGCATATTCACGAACAGTCCAGATATTACCAGCATCAATAAAGACAGCTCCCTGAAATTTCCAGAACAACTTACTTCGATATTCGATACTGGCATCCAATTTAATATCTCCGGATTGATCGAGCAAATTTCCCTTACCGGCAAAAGACCCCGGACCTAGATCTCGTACACTCCATCCGCGAACACTGTTAGCTCCACCCGAAAAATATTGTTTCTCAAACGGAATAGTTTTTGCGTTCCCGTATGGAACAGCTATACCTATACCGGCATGAAATGCAAATGAATTACGATAGTCAATCCTGATATTTTTAGAGAAGTCAAACTCTCCCTTGATATATTGTGCATAAGGTATTCCAAGAATGGCATACTCATTATTAGCGTTTTTCCTAATTCCAGTCATCTTCGACAAAGCATACATTATATTTCCCGCAGACTCGAAATTAAAACGAATGGAATACGAGTTGGAAGCGATTGTATTATTAACAATAGCCCCTCCTACACTATTATAGTTATAGCTATATCCCATATTTATTATCAGGCGGTCTTGATAATTATATTGAAAAATATCATTTTGACCTTTATTTATATAGTCCTCTTTAAATCTTTCTGAAATTCGCGGCAAATAAAGGAAAGCAATATTAATCAAATCAATACGATGTTGTATTTTTTGACGTTGCGTCCACTTATAACTCCATGAAGCAGAAGCCATTGTACGCAGAAATTCAGGACGCATCTGATAGTTATATTGCAAGCCGAATTCAGTAGTTGCCCTAATTTTTCGTTTAAAATCAGAAGACACAAAAGGGAATAAAAAATTAGGGAAATTAATACTTGACTCTACTCCGAATTCTGTATAGTTATTATTTGCATACCCTGCTTGAAGTCCGGAGATCACTTCATAAGCGCCACGAAACTTTATCATAAAGGTTTCTGATCCGCGAAAAAGATTCCGATTTTGGAAAGAAACAGAAGCTGCTGCTCCCAAGTCACCGGCAGAGTTGGTCCCTTCTACCTCAAAAGCTATAGATTTATGCTTACTTTTAGTCAGCATCACATAGCAGTCAAGCTTTGTCGAATCTCCAATCTGCGTTTCCACAAAACGGATATTGGTATATTTCAATGCCGGCAAGCGTCCAAAACTGGAATATGTCTGCTGTACATCGCGCTCATTATACAAATCTCCGGGAGCAAAACGAAGATTATCCGTAAGCACCTTAGGACGCAAATACAGTTTATCTTTATAATAAATCGGATACCCTTTATAATTAATAGAGTCATTAATCTCCACACTGCTCAATGCCGACGACTGCAATACATCATAATCCGTAATAAAGTTAATCTTGTTAATCCAATATTGTTGATGTGCCTTTGCCGAATCACTGACATGAGTTTTAAATGGGTGCAAGTGTTGTGTCAAATCTACATTATAAGTATTTCGTACCGTATCTGCGGTATAGCCTATATAATCCTTATTGAATTTATAGTAACCATTCCGGAGTAATTTATCCGTGATTCGTTGCCTATCCGCATCCAACACGTTGACATCAAAATACATCTTCTCCTTCAATAAACTTTTTGCTGAATCTTGTTTCAAAAGAGCAGCTATTTGAGGATCGTTGATATCATATTTTATAGATTGAACGATGTATGGTTTTCCGGCTGTTACATCGTAATAGAGTTTTATTTTCTTCTTCTTTATTTTAGTGGAACGCTTTACCGTTGCTGCCATATATCCCATATTATGAACAGCCTTTGTGATTTCTTCTTCAGAACGCTGCGCTTCTTCTTCATTATATATCACAGGAGCATCACCTATCCTTCGTAGAAATTTATTCCCCCATTTGGTAGAATCACGTCCCGAAAGATTATAAACATATAACTGTGTTTTAATCAGGCTGAACCATTTGGCATTAGGATTCTGACGAACATACATTCGTAAAGATGAAGGCCGTATATTCTTCTGGTCCGTACGAATCTTGACTTCATCCAACAGGTAAGAACCCTCCGGCACAAACTTTGTGGATGTGCACGAAGCAAGTGACAAAATAGCGGCAGAAGCAAGCAAATAAAGAAATTTTTTCCTCATACGGTTTTACATCGATAGCATAAAAAATGCGCTCACAAAGATAAATTATATTTTCCGATGAGGAAAATAAATTAAGAAAAAGAGAGGAAAGTAAGGATAGATTGGAAATATCTTTATAGCTTTGTCACAAAATAAAGTTTATGGTATCGTTAAGTAAAAACAAAATAAAGTATATTCATTCGCTTGAGCTAAAGAAAATACGTAAAGAAGAACGAGTTTTTCTAGCCGAAGGTCCTAAACTAGTAGGCGATTTACTCGGACATTTCCCCTGTTGTTTCCTGGCAGCTACCGCATCCTGGATTCAGGAACATCCTGATCTTCGTGTAAATGAAATAGCAGAAGTTTCTCAAGAAGATCTTTCACGAGCCAGTTTACTGAAAACTCCGCAGCAGGTGCTTGCTGTCTTTGAACAGCCCCAATATACTCTGACCCCGGGGGTTGCCCGCCATTCCCTTTGCCTGGCATTGGACGACGTTCAGGACCCCGGAAATTTGGGGACTATTGTTCGTTTAGCTGATTGGTTCGGCATTGAACATATTATTTGTTCGCAAAACACAGTGGATGTTTATAATCCCAAGACCATACAAGCCACTATGGGGGGGATTGCGCGGGTAAAAGTACATTATACCTCTCTCCCTGATTTTATTCGTTCACTCGGTGAAGATATACCTGTATTCGGAACTTTCCTTAATGGGAAAAATATGTATGAACAGCCATTAACCGCCAATGGTTTGATCGTAATGGGAAATGAAGGAAATGGAATAGGAAAAGAAGTAGAAACTTTAATAAATAGAAAACTTTATATTCCCAATTATCCACAAGGAAAAGAAACCTCCGAGTCACTCAATGTAGCCATAGCTACCGCAGTAATCTGTGCCGAGTTCCGTCGACAGGCTGCATGGAAATAAAATCAAACGGATAAAATAAAACAGGGAATAATACTTCCCCCTTCTCTTTTAATTCTTTTAATGACTCTTCAAAACACCGGGAAGATTGATTTAGAATATTGGAAGGATTAATTTGAAACACCGGGATATTTTTTAAAATCATCCCAGTGTTTTTTATTTCTTCAAGCTGGTCAGCAGGAAGCAAAACAATTACTCCCGGCATCCATTCAACCGACTCTATTTCTTCCGTTAGTGGAAATGTATCTCGAACAACTCCTTCATCGGTTATTTCCACTACCTGCTGTTTTATAAAACCAACATCAGGCATGAATAAATAATGAGATGCAAATCGTTTCATATCACTAACGAGTTTGACGTCTTTGCTGTTGCTGCCTGCGCTGATTCATTTGCCGTTCCTTTCTTTGTTCTATTCTCTCTTGCTGGATATGTTGCTCCACCTCGATCTGTTCCGGTTTCTTTTCACGTTGAGTTCCTGTACGACGACGGTTCATTTCTTCCGGCGTCAAACGTTGGACATCCTCTTTATGTTCTTCGGCAACTTTATGCAAGGAATCCACCACTTCTTCCTCCGAAATCTTTTTCAGAGAATCCGCTTTCAGAGCTTCTATCTTATTCAGGGAGTCACGAACAGCAAAAGCGAGAGTATCTTTGCAATGATAACGAGTCATAGTGAAATGGTCTGCTAATAGCGTTCCCCCTTTCTGCTCGCCTAACATCGGATAGTAAATGAAACCTCTAATTTCCTTCATAGCTCCCAGCGTATCAGCATATAAACGTATTTGCTGAACTCCCGGGCGGGTTATAGTCTTCAGATGATTTATCGTATCTTTTTCGTAGATAACCTGCATACCCATAGCTACCGCTCTCAAAGAATCAGCAAGCATTGGCTCCAGAAAACGATAATTCACTTCCCAAACCAAGGTATCACGGTCTTTATAGTTAGTATCGGTAGGCAATACGAACGAATAACGGTTATTCATCATCTCGCCGGTCAAACGTATCATACGCAACCAAGGCCATACATCAAGACTATCACCTGGTTCTGTCATTTTCGGTTTCTTATCTCGCAAAGCTATTAAATGATTAACTTCGTCCTGTTGGTCTTTCAAGCGTTTCTTTACTTTCTCATAGATTTTCGATAAAACTTCTGTGTTGCGTGTGTACCAAACCATAGATGAGTCGAATACAGCCTGCGTAGTTCCATACTTCTTAAAAACAGCATCAATATACAACGCTTTTTTATAGTTCTCACTGTAAGGCAGGTTATCTCCCATGGACTTTGCCAAATGATAATCATATAGCAAACTCTCCATTTTCGATTCCGGGATTACGTCATTAGGTCTTTTCACTTTACATCCCGCTACCGCAAGCGCAAGCATGCAGATGAAACACAGATGAAACCGAAGCTTACTTTTCATGATTCTCAACTTCCTTTTTATCGCCTTTATCCAATGAATGATATGACTCATTCAGATATTTACTATAAAAGAGTAATAAAGCAATGATACCACAACTAATGGCAGCATCTGCAAAATTAAAGATCGGGCTGAAAAATATAAAATGCTCTCCACCTACGAATGGCAGCCATGCAGGCCAGTTTGTATCTATAATCGGGAAATAAAACATATCCACTACTTTACCATAGAACCAGGTGGAATATCCTCCGCCCTCCGGCATGAAACTCGCAATCTGTGAATGAGTGCTTTCATTGAAAATAACTCCATAGAATACACTATCTATAATATTACCTAAAGCACCGGTCAGAATCAGAGCCACACAAACGATATATCCGGTTTTGAAGCCTTTCTTTACAATTTTATATAGATACCAACCGATTAATGCAACTGCAACAATACGGAAAGTAGTCAGGAATAATTTCCCGAAAATCTCCATACCGAAAGCCATTCCGTTGTTCTCGGTGAAATAAATATAAAACCAGTCCGTCACACGTATGCTTTCGTGCCAGTACATATGAGTTTTAATCCAGATTTTAATGATCTGGTCGATAATCAATACGGAAAAGATAACGATCAGAGCGATTGTTCCCTTCGTGAATAGTTTCTTCATGCGTTCATTATAAATTAAACATAACGAGCTACAAGTGCCGTGCGTCAACATTGCGCAGCTACTTGTAGCTCGTCACCCGTAGCTTGTGTAGCTATCTATTATTTTTTACCACTGTTCTTAGCTTCAATGCTCAATGTCGCATGAGGAACAGCGCGCAGGCGTTCTGCCGGAATCAGCTTTCCGGTTTCGCGACAAATGCCATACGTTTTATTCTCTATGCGTACTAAAGCTGCCTGCAATCCCTGAATAAACTTCAGTTGGCGTTGTGCCAAACGGGTCGTTTCTTCTTTGGAAAGCGTATTAGCTCCTTCTTCCAACACTTTATATGTAGGAGATGTATCGTCAGTATCATTACCGTCCAATCCCATCAAACTCTTTTTCAACTGTTCATAGTCACGTTGTGCTAGTTCCAGTTTCTCCATAATAATGGCACGGAATTCTTCAAGTTCCGCATCTGAGTATCTAGTCTTTTCTGCCATAATCTTACAATTTTAAAAGGTTAATCAATATAGTATTAGTCTTTTATCACATTCACAAACAGTGAGAAATCGTCAAAGCTAAGCTCTGTACCGTCTTTCACCTCATCAACAAGTTCAAGAGATGTGCCTAAAACCTGGTTACAAATATAAGTATTATATTCATTTACCGCATCATCTGTTTGTGTATTTTTCGAGATTGTTATTTTTATTTTATCTGTAATCTCGAAACCGCTTGATTTACGTATATTTTGTATACGATTTACCAATTCACGGGCAATACCCTCACGACGTAACTCTTCGGTAACTGTAACTTCAAGTGCCACAGTCAACTTGCCTTCATTAGCAACCAACCAGCCCGGAATATCTTCACTGATAATTTCCACGTCTGAGACTTCGATAACGGCTTCCTCTCCATTCAGGTTCAAAGTATATTTTCCATTCTTTTCCAGTTCGGAGATTGCTTCCTGCGACATTTCTGCAACGGCAGCAGCTACGGCTTTCATTTGTTTTCCAAATTTCGGCCCCAGTTTCTTAAAGTCACATTTCACTTTCTTTACCAAGACACCGGCCGCACCGTCTACGAACTTGATTTCTTTCACATTCACCTCGTTCATTATCAGGCTTTTCACAGCTTCGATATGTGCTTTCTGCTCTTCGTCCAGCACCGGCACCATGATACATTGTAGCGGTTGACGGACTTTTATATTCACTTTACGACGTAATGCCAATACCATAGAAGTAACGTCCTGTGCCATTTGCATACGGGTTTCCAATTCCTTATTTATCATTTCTTCCTGATATTTAGGGAATTCAGCCAAGTGTACGGATACTACATTATCACGTCCTGTTGCTGTAATCAAATCCGTATACAGACGATCTGCATAGAATGGAGAAATGGGGGCCATTAATTTAGCAACCGTTTCAAGACACGTATATAATGTCTGATAAGCAGACAGTTTATCTTGTGTAAATTCACCTCCCCAGAAACGTTTACGGTTCAGGCGAACATACCAATTGGATAAGTTATCGTTGACAAAGTCGGAAATCAAACGCCCTGCTTTAGTCGGTTCGTATTCGTTATAACAAGTATCTACTTCTTTTATCAGCGTATTCAGTACAGACAAAATCCAACGGTCGATTTCCGGACGTTCTGCCATAGGCACATCAGCTTCTTTATACTCAAATCCGTCTACATTGGCATAAAGTGCAAAGAACGAGTAAGTATTATATAAAGTACCAAAGAACTTACGACGAACTTCTTCCACTCCTTCTACGTCGAACTTCAAATTATCCCACGGAGAAGAATTGGTAATCATGTACCAACGTAACGGATCGGAACCGTACTTTTCAATAGTCGTGAACGGATCGACAGCATTATTAAGGCGTTTGGACATTTTATTACCATTCTTATCGAGTACCAGCCCATTAGAAATAACCGCTTTATAGGATACACTATCAAATACCATAGTAGCAATAGCGTGCAATGTAAAGAACCAACCACGTGTCTGGTCTACTCCTTCAGCGATAAAATCAGCCGGATATACCTGACGGCTATCCAACAGTTCTTTATTTTCGAACGGGTAATGAATCTGCGCATAAGGCATAGCACCCGAGTCGAACCATACGTCGATCAAGTCGGATTCACGTTTCATTGGCTGACCGTCTTTCGATACTAATATAATATCATCTACATAAGGACGGTGGAGGTCAATCTTATCATAATTTTCTTCAGTATATTCGCCGGGTACAAAACCTCTATCTTTGTAAGGATTGGACTTCATAAATCCGGCAGCTACCGATTTTTCTATTTCATTGTATAATTCTTCTACTGACTCGATACACAATTCACCTGTACCGTCTTCCGTACGCCAGATAGGTAGCGGAGTACCCCAATAACGTGAACGGCTCAGGTTCCAGTCATTCAGATTTTCCAGCCATTTTCCAAAACGTCCCGTTCCGGTAGATTCCGGTTTCCAGTTGATAGTCTTGTTCAGTTCCATCATACGCTCTTTGCAAGCTGTAGAACGGATAAACCAGCTATCCAACGGATAATAAAGTACCGGCTTATCTGTACGCCAGCAGTGCGGATAGTTGTGGACATGCTTTTCTATTTTGAATGCCTGATTGTTTGCTTTCATCATCATAGCCAGAACAATATCCAGAGATTCGGCGGCTTGGGCAGCTTTCTCATCATATTTTCCGTCTATCATAAACACAGGATTGTAGGCGTTTTTCACCCATGCACCTTGATATTCCTTGTATTTTTCTACATCCACACATTCTTTTACAAAATTCTCGTCCAGTTCATCCAACAGGTAGAATTTACCAGTCAGGTCTACCATTGGACGAGTTTCGCCTCTCTTATTAATCATAAAAAGCGACGGTATTCCCGCAGCACGTGCCACGTTTGCGTCGTCTGCACCAAATGTCGGTGCGATATGGACAATTCCCGTACCATCTTCTGTAGTTACATAGTCGCCCGGAATTACACGGAATGCCTTATTACTAGCCTTCCAATCACCGTCTTCTGACACTTCAACCGGTTTTACCCACGGAATCAGTTGCTCATATTCCATGCCAATAAGGTCAGTACCTTTGTATTCGGCGATTACTTTAAATGGAACCAGTTTATCTCCTGCCTTATAATCTTCCAATTTCAAGTCAGCAGCTTTGGGGTTGAAAAGAGCATTCAACAAAGCCTTTGCCAAAACAACCGTGATAGGTTCTCCGGTATAAGCGTTATAGGATTGCACAGCAACATAATCAATTTTCGGTCCTACACAAAGTGCTGTATTTGAAGGCAATGTCCAAGGAGTAGTTGTCCATGCTATAAAATAGGGAGTTCCCCACTCTGTCATTTCCGGTTTAGGATTCTTCATCTTAAACTGAGCAACCACTGTCGTATCTTTTACGTCACGATAACAACCCGGCTGATTCAATTCGTGCGAACTTAATCCTGTTCCGGCAGCCGGAGAATATGGCTGGATAGTATATCCTTTATATAACAGTCCTTTTTTGTACAACTGCTTCAGCAACCACCACAATGTTTCGATATAACGATTATCATACGTGATATATGGATGTTTCATATCCACCCAATACCCCATTTGATGCGTCAAATCTTCCCATTCTTTGGTGTATTTCATTACGTCTTTACGACAAGCTGCATTGTAACCGGCTTCTTTACATGTCGGAACATCCGGGATCGTGTCAAGACGCTTATCATTCATAACTGCAAGAACCTTTAAATCGCCGGACTCAACGTAGTTAGCAACCTCAGCGTAGGAAACTGCTACTGCATCGATGTGCTCGCCGAGAAGGTCTGTGATCGCACCTGCTGCTCCATCATAAGCAACGTGTTTGAACTGAGCGCCTGTCTCTTTTGCAAGACCTGCTGCTGCAAGGTGCCAGATCGCGCCGTTACCGGAATTGCCCATGGAGACCTCGTTCTCCTTCGCGTAGTTGATGAAATCCTCGATGGTGTTGAAACGGTCGTCCTTCGCGTTTACCGTGATGGCAGAGCATGCGCTGTTTACCATCATGATCGGTTTGAACATGGAATATGTAAGACCAGCATTTGTTCCCATAGCCTCAAGAGTTGCAAGCTCTACTGTGATCATGGTAACGGTTGTGCCATCAGCCTTAGCGTTTGCGCCAGCAAGCATACCGGTTGCTCCGCCGCCGCCGGAACGGTTCTCTACGGAGATGTTTTTGAAGGAACCCTTCGCTGCGTCTGCTAAAGCACGCATAACTGTATCGGTACCGCCGCCTGCATCGTAAGGAACGATGATCTTAATGTTCTTTTTCGGTACTGCTTCTTATTTGTCCGGTTATGCCAATCCTAATTTGGTCGGACACCTCCCGATAGCAGCGGGCGTAACGGTGTGCATCTTCCTGTTTGCCTTGTGAGAGTGCTATTTCCTTCA
>ENA-UEOR01000758-UEOR01000758.1-human-gut-metagenome-genome-assembly--contig:-NODE-758-length-19853-cov-25.666970_pt1 | contig 19853 bp, 15 predicted proteins | sample MGYA00242887_ERZ507890 | MGnify/ENA primary metagenome ERZ507890 (study PRJEB26167, sample SAMN06115431) | human gut metagenome | host: Homo sapiens | place: China:Guizhou | collected 2014-10-21...
CTGTGAAAAAGGAGAAATTATATTTTGGTGAGGTTACCTCACTGAAAATATGTCAATAGAAGAAAATACATTACATTCGTAGTCGCCGTTTGATGCATCGTACCAATACAGTAGGGCAGTTTCCGTTCCATCTACCCGCAGGATGACATCCTTTTTTGATAAATCAACGAATGAAGGCCAAACGGTAACTGAAGACATGCAGGCCGTCAGCATACAAAGCAAGGAACACACGCAGAACGCGATGGCGAAGTGTCGGAACGGTTTCATATGTTTTCTCTCTTTCCTCTTATATGGCGGTGTCGAAGCTCTCACCCCTACTATATACAACACCGTTGCAGCCGTTTTGCAACGGACTTTTTGTATTTTTGGAAAGATTGTGGTATATGCCAAAAAGCACACGTGTTTTTTGGCCGTTATGCCCGGGGAACGGAGCCTCTGTCGGGATAAATGCCGCAAAAGAGAACGGCGCGACCGAAGCCGTGCCGCTCTCTGAAAACGAAGGGTTCTTATCGCTTTTTAATTATCCGGCGTTGTGATTATCTGGCTGCATTGTGCCCGGCCTTATTGATCCTCGGCCCGGCGCTTATAGGACTCGTATTTGGCCTTGGCGGCGTCCTCCGCCTCGGCGAACAGGACCTTGGCGTTCTCCGGGAAGCTCAGCTCCAGGGAGGAGTAGCGCACCTCGCCCTTCATGAAGTCGTACAGGGCCATGCTGGGCTCCTTGCTGTCCAGGGTGAACTTGTGGGTCTCGGGGCTGTAGCGGTACAGGTTCCAGTAGCCGGAGGCCACGGCGTCCTTCATCTCCTGCTGGACGCAGCCCATGCCCTTCTTGATACCGTGGTTGATGCAGGGCGCGTAGCAGATGACGATGGAGGGACCCTTGTGGGCCTCGGCCTCCCGGATGGCCTTGATGAGCTGGGCCGGGTCCGCGCCCATGGAGCACTGGGCCACATAGACGTTGTCGTAGGTCATCATCAGCATGCCCAGGTCCTTCTTCTTGGTCTTCTTGCCGCTGGCCTGGAACTGGGCCACGGCGCCCACGGGAGTGGCCTTGGAGGACTGTCCGCCGGTGTTGGAATACACCTCGGTGTCCACCAGCAGGACGTTGACGTCCTCGCCCATGGCGAACACATGGTCCAATCCGCCGTAGCCGATGTCGTAGGCCCAGCCGTCGCCGCCGTACATCCACATGGTCTTCTTGGACATATCCTTGCGGCGCTTGAGGATCTCGTCCACCACGGCCTGCTCCTGAGCGGAGAAGCTCTGGCTCTCCAGCAGGTGCAGCAGCTCCTGGGTGGCGGGGGTGGAGGCATCCAGATCGTCATAGGTCTCCAGCCACTTGGCGATGGCGGCCTTGACGGCGGCGTTTTCGGTCATGTCGTCCAGCTGATGGACGTAGTCCGTGACGGCGGCGCGCAGCTGCTTCACCGCCAGGCACATACCATAGGAGAACTCGGCGTTGTTTTCAAACAGGGAGTTGGACCAGGCGGGACCCTTGCCCTCCTTATTCTTGCAGTAGGGCACGCAGGGCATGGCCGCGCCCCAGGCCTGGGTGCAGCCGGTGGCGTTGGCCAGGAACATCTTGTCGCCGAACAGCTGGGTCAGCAGCTTCACATACGGGGTCTCGCCGCAGCCGGCGCAGGCGCCGTTGAACTCCACCAGGGGCTGGCGGAACTGGCTGCCCTTCAGGGTGAACTTGTCGAAGCGGTCGTTCTTCTCGGGGATGGTTTGCAGGTAGTTCCAGTTGGTCTGGTCCAGGGATACCTCGTGGGCCGGGACCATGCGCAGGGCCTTGCCGCTCTTGGGGCAGGAGGCCACGCAGCTGCCGCAGCTGGTGCAGTCCAGGGTGGACACGCCCATGGTGTACCGCAGGCCGGCCAGTTGGGGACCCTTGGCGTCGGTGAGCTCCAGACCGGCGGGGGCGTTCTTCACCTCGTCCTCGTTCAGCAGATACGGACGGATCACCGCGTGGGGACACACGAAGGAGCAGCGGTTGCACTGGATGCACTCGTCCTTGTCCCACACCGGCAGATGGGTGGCGATGCCGCGCTTTTCATACTGGGAGGTGCCCAGAGGCATGGTGCCGTCCTCCATGCCCCGGAAGGCGGAAACCGGCAGATCGTCGCCCTTCTGGGCGTTGATGGGCACCAGGATGTTCTTGATGACGTCGGGCACATCGGCGCGGGGCGGCTGGATGGCGGCACCGGACAGGTTCTTCCACTCGGGCTTCACCTGCACCTGCACCAGGGCGTTGATGCCGGCGTCCACGGCGGCGATGTTCATGTTGACCACCTTTTCACCCTTGAGGCCGTAGGTCTTTTTCACGGCGGCCTTCATGTGCTCCACGGCGTCCTCCACGGGGATGACATTAGCCAGCTTGAAGAACGCCGCCTGCAGCACCATGTTGGACCGGTTGCCCAGACCCAGGGCCTGGGATTCCTTATTGGCGTCGATGATGTAGAAATGAATGTCGTTTTCCGCGATATAGCGCAGGATGTCGCCGGGGATGTGCTGCTCCAGCTGGTCCTCGGTCCACTCGCAGTTCAGCAGGAAGCTGCCGTGGGGCTTCAGCTCGGAGATGATGTCGTACTTGGTCAGATAGGTCTGGTTGTGGCAGGCCACAAAGTCGGCACGGCTGACATAGTAGGTGGAGCTGATGGGGTGCTTGCCGAAGCGCAGATGGCTCTTGGTGATGCCGAAGGACTTCTTGGTGTCGTACTCAAAGTACGCCTGACAGTACATATCCGTGGTTTCGCCGATGATCTTGATGGAGTTCTTGTTGGCACCCACGGTGCCGTCGGAGCCCAGGCCCCAGAACTTGCAGCTGATGGTGCCCTCGGGCTCGGTGAGCAGGGGAGCGCCCACGGGCAGGGACAGGTGGGTCACGTCATCCTCGATGCCGATGGTGAAGTGGTTCTTGGGCTCCTCCAGCAGCAGATTGTCGAACACGGCCTTCAGCTGGGCGGGGGTGGTGTCCTTGCTGGACAGGCCATAGCGTCCGGCGAAGATCAGGGGGCGGTCCGCCTCGTTGATATAGGCGGCGCAGATGTCCTCATACAGGGGCTCGCCGATGGAACCGGCTTCCTTCACACGGTCCAGCACGGCGATGCGCTTCACGGTCTTGGGCATGGCGGCCATCAGGTGCTTGCGGGAGAAGGGACGGAACAGGTGCACCTGCAGGAAGCCCACCTTTTCGCCCTTGGCGTTCAGATAGTTGACGACCTCCTGGGCACAGCCGGACACGCTGCCCATGGCCACGATGACGCGCTCTGCGTCAGGCGCGCCGTAATAGTTGAACAGGTGATATTCCCGGCCCGTCAGGCGGCTGATCTGGGCCATGTAGTCCTCCACCACGTCGGGGAGGTTGGCATAGTCGGTGTTGTTGGACTCCCGCAGCTGGAAGTAGATATCGGGGTTATCCACCAGGGAGCGCATCCGGGGATCCTCGGGGTTCAGGGCGTTGGCGCGGAAGCGGGCCAGGGCCTCGTAATCCACCAGCTTGGCGTATTCGTCATAGCTCAGCACGTCGATCTTCTGAATCTCGTGGCTGGTGCGGAAGCCGTCGAAGAAGTGCAGGAAGGGGATCCGGGCCCGGATGGCGGACAGATGGGCCACGGCGGCCAGGTCTGCGGCCTGCTGGACGCTGCCGCTGGAGAGCATGGCAAAGCCCGTCTGGCGGCAGTTCATCACGTCGCTGTGGTCGCCGAAGATGGAGAAGGCGTGGGTGCCCACGGTGCGGGACGCCACATGCAGCACGCCGGGCAGACGCTCGCCGGAGATGCGGTGCATGGTGGGGATCATCAGCATCAGGCCCTGGGAAGCGGTGAAGCTGGTGGCCAGAGCGCCGGCCTCCAGTGCGCCGTGACATGCGCCGCAGGCGCCGGCCTCGGACTGCATCTCCACCAGGCGGACGGTCTGGCCGAAGATGTTCTTTCTTCCGTTGGCGGCCCATTCGTCGGTTTTCTCCGCCATGGGGGACGACGGGGTGATGGGATAGATGCCCGCTACCTCGGAAAAGGCATAGGCAACATAGGCGGCGGCTTCGTTGCCGTCACAGATTTTCAGGAGCTTGCTCATATAGGTTCCTCCTCACACATTTTTGCGGCGGCCCCACACAGACCGCCGTCCGACCTATACATACATTTTTCATTTTAGCACTTTGAATCGGGATGTCAATGATTTAACAAATGATTTCATTGAATTTTTCCGTAAAATCCAATCGGGAGTCGTGGAAAGAAACAAAAAGCCATGGAGCCGGTAACTGGCTCCATGACTTTTACATAAAAATTATTATATTGGCGAGAATTATTTATTTCAGCAGCTCCAGCAAGTTGCTTGACGCGTTTCCCCAAATCCAATTGTTCCTGTTGTTCCTCAGTGCCACCTAATTCTAAAATGCTTTTTTCACGTTTCTCTATACCAAGAAATTGAATTAAGCCATTATTACGGTCATACTCAGAATCAAGGTCTTCAAGAGCAATTTCATTAGAAGACAGGACATTGCCATTTTTATCAAGAATCCACTTGCTGTATTGAAGGGAATCCTTGAATGTTGAATCATAATAAACTGTATCATAGGAACGGGCATACTTCCTACGATATATCATGGCCATATGTTCGTAATTACCAAATTTCAAAGCTGGTAATACTACATTCCATAGATAATGAGATGTTTCTTTATGTATTTTATGTTTTTTGAATTCGTTAAATCCTTGCAAAGCATAGTCTTCAAAACGATAATCATATATGTTTGTTATTAAAATTTGACTTTTCAATCTTTCACTAAGATAAGATTTATCCCAGCGCATAAAACTTTCTATTTTCGGATACAATTTTACTCCAAGCATTAATAAAAACATTCTTACAGTTTCTATTCCAAACTCTTTAGTAGCATCCTTATAAATATCTAAATCAATATAGTGGATGTCGTTAACCCCAGAGAGATAAAGTTCAAGATTATGACTGTGAAAATACAATTCATGCGACCTACATAATATGCCATCCTTATCAACTAACAAAATTTTCTCTTTAACCTCTTGTATAAGTTTCTGACCTTGATACTTTTCTTTAACCTTTTGGTAATAACGTAAAATAACCATAAAGTCAGAAGACAACTCGTCATTCTCAATATCTATTTCATCACTCTCAAACTTTCCAAGAATTACCTGACGTATATAGTCATACTCATCTGGTTCCTTCAAATCAAGTTCCATAAAGAACTTTTTAGCCATTTCGTTCTGTAGATACTCATTAGCAACAAAATTATAATCGGATTTATTGTCATCCTTTAAAGGCAGATAAATATTTGGTGAAGTCACATCAACAAAAGGCTTTACCCATTCGCCTTTTTGTGTTTTGATGATGGGAGCCTCTCTGAAAGGAAGAGACGATGCTAATTTATTACTATCTTTATCCGTCAACTTCCACAATTTTGGTGCTGCAGTTCTAAGAAATGTGTACATCCTTGTGACCCATTTCAAATCCTGTGCTTTCATAAAGTCAAGAGTAATATCCCTGGCAAAGCTCTCTGAAGTATATTCTCCAAGTTTGTTGTATATATTGTTATCCTGTTTAATGATATTCTGTGCCAACTCCCATTTCAAAAAATCAACATCCTTAGGATTCAGCATTTTATCTTCTTTATTATTATAGTAATCATGCTTATAGGCTTTATTTGTGAGCATTACCAACTGTTTTTGAGATAATAATTCTACGAGTTCTCTTGGTGAACCTTTATATGCTTCCCTCATAGATAGATACTTTCCATTTCTTGACAACAGGATTCTTTCTGTTTCAAGTAGTTTCTTGAACGCATTAACAATTGGTTCCTCGAATCTTTCATCAAGAGATTGCCAATAATGCCGCACATAGTTAGGAATAATCTCCGTAATATTTTCATCTATAAGCAATTTCTTGTGTTTTACACCATAATCACGAAGATGCACTACAGCCTTTGCAGCTAATTCTGCCAAAAGGTTGATAAGTTCTTCATTTATGTTTTCATTTGGTTTTAGATTCTGTCGATTATCTGTTAGAAGAAATGGAGCATGTGAAACAAAGCATGTTTTAAATGACTCCTTTGTTGGGAAAAAACAATAAATATTCTGAGTAATATTAGTTATCAACTTTTTCTTTTCAGAATCATAGTAATAACCAACATTTATTAGGTGTTCTGTACTTTTACCATCGTTTGTTATTACAATTTTTTCTGAAAACAAGAACACATTGCTGGTCTTTGATGGCTCATGGAGGACATAATGTTCCATAGTTATATTATCATCATAATCCTCAGAGTCAATTATTTCTTTTGAATACTTGGTTTCTTTACCAGTACCATTTTCTATTCTGTCAATTCTCCAAACTATACGATGAATATTATGTAAGAAAAGAATCGGATTCTTAAGATTCTCCAATCGTCTCAAAATATCCTGGTAGGATTGTTCACCATTCTTAAAAGGAAACACAAACAAGGTCTCACCTTCCTGCCGTTCTGGATGGTCGTATGGCAGAAGTGTTGGTACTATGTAGTTCTCAATCTTAAATTTGAAAATATCATCGTAAATCTCAGGCGTATCAGTATATTGGAATACAGCTTTAAATCCAACACCAAATTTACCAATTTTATTCTGCGTGTTTATTTTTGAAGAGTCACCGATACCTGTGATGGAGTTAATGTCGCCAACAGGCTCTTCATCTTCTAATGTAATATTGAAATGCTTCTTTCCATTATGCTTGAACAGCATTTGGTCTTGTCTTAAAATTATATATACTTCCGTTGCTTCCGCATCATCTGCATTCTGCAATAACTCATATACAAAATGTGCAGATTCTGGGTATTTATCTATGATACTACTCCATACACCACGGTAAGATCTCTTGTTGAAAGTTTTAAAATCCTCCATACGAGAGTTGTGAAGTATTTCGAATAGTTTTATTTGATCTATAGTAAGCGATGCCATATTTAGTATTGGTTTGATTTTTTATTTTAGCACTAATAAACTCATAATTACTGTGAGCTCCATATTAGTTAATTATCTATCTATTGCGGAGTCCACAAATTTAACTATTATTATTTGTATATTGCCGTGATAAAAAGATTTTGTAATTTGTTCTTTCCTTTTTCAATCTTTAACGTTACATGGTGAGGTAATTTCTAAAGAGAAAACATACCTATTTGCAAGTTTCTTTGTAGATATTATAAATTGACGGGATTATAGAAAGTATACTTTAATGTAACATTTTTAGTTAGTATAATTATAATACTCAATAAATAATATCAAACTATTTCGGTTTGTATAACCAAAATCACAATTGTGTTGCGCATTTCTTACTTGAGAATCTTGGTTAATACATTTGTCACAAAATCAATCAATACTTGAAATGATACAGACTCCGGTTATAGTGACATTTGCCAATCAGAAGGGAGGTGTAGGAAAGACTACCCTTTGCGTCACCTTTGCCAACTATCTGGTGACAAAGGGCGTTAGAGTTGTGGTAATAGACGCGACTTTCAGCACTCCATTATGAAGTGCCGAAAAGCCGACATCAGAAAATACGGCGAACAGGATATGCCATACGAGGTATGGGCATACGAAGCCAATGACAAGGCGATGATAACTTCCCTTATGGAGAAACTGCACAACGATCCTGAAATTGACGTTGTGCTTATGGACTCTCCAGGTAGTCTGAAAACGGAAGGGCTGATACCCTTGTTCGTCAACTCGGATATCATTATTGTTCCATTTCATTATGACCTGGTAACCGTTCCGTCAACGGCCAGTTTCCTCATGTTTGTTGACCGGCTGAAAAAGGCTGTCGGTGAAAGGATGAAAGCCAGACTCTTCATCATTCCCAATCTGAATGACGGAAGAATCGGCAAGCGTTCCGAACTGGTTATCTGGGACAATGCAAGGGATACCTTCTCCAACTATGGATATGTCACTGCGAAGATTCCCAAACGTGCGGATATGGAACGGTTCAGCACTATGGCGGCACTTGATATGCAGGCCACTATCGTTACACCGGTCTTTGACAAGGTCTATCAAAGTATCTTCGATACACTTCAACCGATAAGGGAAAAAGAACTCAAAGGCATACAGCTTACGGAAAATCTGAATCCCAAGCCTAAGAAGAAAAAGAAATATGATCCCAATATAGTCAGAACAAAATCAGCATCATTGATGCGGAATATATAGAGAATTATTAGAAATCAAATTGATTTACAATTTATTTAGTATGCACAATTTTCAATGTATCCTTCCTGTTCATACACCCTACCATAGTGATGAATCATTTCAACCAACCCATTCAAACGTGAATCTATAATATTCAGATTTTTATATCTAAGATATTGAGTATCATACAGTCCCGCATTTCCAGATTTCAACCTCTCTTCTATATCTTCGGGAATAAGGAAACCTGCTCTGTCGCCCAAAAACTTATAAAACTCTGACTGATATATACATATACCTGCCAGATCAAAATCTCCGAAATGTATATATCTATTAGGAATTTTGATAAGCCATTCCCTTAAATCTGCCGACTGAGGGTATCTGGAGACAAACAAAACTTTATTATCTCCAAACAGATATTTCTGACTCCGTATACGACAGAAGTTTTCACCATTTTCCACTCCCACCACTATCACGTCTGACGGTATATAAAATTCATCAGGGTTTTGTATGAAAACAGCACTTCCTTCCGGGGGGGATATAACAAACTCACTATTCCTTATTCTTGCATGAATAGGTTCGTAACAGTTGACAAGAAAACCCCTGAAAGTTCGAAGCTTTACAGTTTTGGAGTCGCCGGTTTCCTGCACAAGCGTACTGCGCTGCAAGTCTTTGTTATCGCCAGAAAAGATTTCAATCCATCTTTCGAGAGAAGTGCCGGATGTATAATTATCTGAAATATATCTGCTGAATGCCACAGAATCCGTAAGGCGATAGGAAATTCTGCTGCCACTGGTTATTCCGGTTATAAGACCCTCTATCCTAAATTCATCAACTATCCATCGCGGAAGTGAGCTTGAAGGAAGAGTTCTTCCTTCAAGTATATAAAGCAACTTTTTCGCAATAGATATTGTAAATCGTTTTTTGTTTATATCCATATTATTACAAGACATTTTTATTTCCGTGTAAGCAATGACACTACCCTTGTATTGCTTTTCGCATCTTTGCTTAACAGATAAGTATATTTATAATCCTCAACATTATAAGTGGTAGGCGAACTGTTGATAAGTAATATGTTGCGACAATTGGCAAATTCAAGTATGCCTTTCACATTATTAGGATGCAACTTACCGATTTCATCCATCATACAATGTACCTTGAAATCTCCGAATTTCCTTGAGACTTTTTCCTTGAAAACATTGATAAGCATGATGTTCACCATAGCCTTAACCAGTATGTCTGTACCATCGGAACCTACATTCGCTATTTTCTCTACCCAGCCTGTGTCGTTATCATTTTCGATAATGCGGAACTGCAGATTAAAGGTATCAGAAACGACAAGACTCTTTCTGGAAGGCTCATCCTTTAGCAGTTTGCTGAAAGCATTAAGATATTTTACAGCCCTGAGATTCACGTTCTCGCGCGAATCCTGTGAGAATAAGTCCATTCCACCCATGTTGAAGGTGTTCTCATCATTAAAATTCTTTATTTCTATAAGAAGCTGCATAAGCTTGTCGTTACTCGGCAAAGGCCTGAGTTCGATACTGCGGATAACTCCTGCGAAATTACGTTTGACAAAATCGTCATTAATATCTTTAATGGTCTTATTAATAAGACTTTCGCTTTGGGTAAGTTCTCCTGTTTCCTTTGATATGCGTCTTATTATGTTTACATACCTTTCACTTATGCGGTTCTGGTATTCGATAATTTTATTGTTTTCCACAAACTCACATAAATTGGATGCAAAATCCATGTAATCGGAATCACACGACAATGACTGAGGGAAACTGAAAGTATTTCTTGCAGTAAAATTACTGTTAAACAGATTGATCGATTTCTTGAAATTCTCAGTATCCTTGCCAAGAGAAACAATCAGACTTTTCAGCTCTTCCACTATCTTACCGCAAGGTTTATTGGTAGGAAGTTCTTCGGGAGTGTACGACTCCGGCGGACAGAAGCCTTCATCTTTGCGGAAATTCTCAAGAACGGAAAAATCGTTCTTTATGGCATCACGTTCGGCTGTCTTTTCCTTTATACTGTTTTTTACAGTTTCATACTGACCGGTGAGCTTGTTTTTCCGCAATGCGTATTTTTCTTCAAGCTCATCTAAATGCATCTCATTGTTCTTCTTGTTGTCGCGCAACTCCGGCTCACGATCAAACAGTTCTCTCTTATCTTTTTCATAATTCCACACAAACGACTGTTTTTGTGATATATAATCCAACTCAGACTTTATTGTATCAATTTTTGATTTATAGGAATTTATAACCGATGTATCAGCTCCCTTACCGTTTAACTCCTCATTCTGCAACTTGTGAAGTTCTTTTTTTCTGTTATCCATATCCATACGCCGGTCGGACAGTTCCTTGTGTACTGCCTGTATCTCAACATCAACAGCACTGCGTTCTTTCTTTTCCGCCTTTCTCTGCTCGTCAGAAATCTGAAGAATCCGCTTTTCCCTTTCCTGTTTCAGAAGTTCTTCATTGTTACAACATTTTTGTCTTTCCTTTTCCTTGCCTCCAATAAATGTTTCTATCTCCTCAATCCTGTTTCTTTTCCACTCCGATTCTTTGCGTTCCCATGAAGCCTGTTCTGCCTTAATATTCTTTATCTGAAGAGGATATTGCTGTAACTGGATTTCAAGAAGATGCCTTTCGCCCGATATGGCTGAAATCTGTTTTCTGTACTTATTCTTTATCTCTTCAGTACGCTTTGTTTTTTCTTCATTCAGAAGGCTTATTTTTCTCGTATATTCATCTCTTTCGGAAGATTTGGCCTTAAATTCAGCTTTAAGCTGTTCCGGTGAGCGTAACTCACGCTGCACTTCAGCTAAATTAATTTTTACGCCATAGAAAGAGCTTTCCCCATCGGTTGAGAGTTCAGGAGAAAGATTCTGATTATAGAGTATAAGTTTTTCATCGGCAATCTTACCTATACTTTCCTGCCATCCTGACCTGTTCTTGTCGAGCCACTCGCAAAAAGAGCCTTTGCTGTTGTTTATCAGGACATTCAACGATTCTATTTCTGTGTCCACCTGTTTCCTGCAGCGTAAAATCTCATCAATTTTCGCATCATACTCTTTTTCAACTACCATAGTTTCCGCATCCGACTTCTGTCTAAGGCGGTCGCACTCCAACTTCAAACGGTCGACTTTCACAGCGGTATCCTTTTCTTCGGAAGATATGTTTCTCAACCGTTCCTCACAGTCACCTATCTCCTCCTTGAAATGAACAGTACACTCAACCCTTGTTTTCTGTTGTTTCAGATTGGATATTTCTTCCAGTAACTGCTCCTTGCTGTCGGCTAGTGTTTTAAGTTTCTCTTCATAAACAGAGCGTATTTCTTCAGTCTGACTGTTGCTTTTCTTTGTCAATTCTGAAATCCTTTTACCAAGTTCATCTTTAAGGCATAATACCCTTTTGTTGATTTCATTCTCAAATCTTGCAAGATCGGCATCAATGCCCTGTTCCATCAAAGAGTATTTGCTTATTACATCCCGGTATGTACTCGTGAGTTCATTATATACCTTATTCAGAGACTCCAGTTCGTATTTCAGTGCCGGTTCCCTATTTACTCTTGATATAACCTCATCAATGTGTTCCTGTTCATAATATTTACGCTTTTCCCTTATCTTCTTAAGGTCAGATTCTACAATGCCGCTTAACTTTACAAGTTTGTCGCGCTCACTGTCAAACTTGTATTTTTCTTCCCCAAGTAAACGTGTAAATCGTTCGGCTTCCTCTTTAAGTTGCAGAAGCAATTCCTCCAATTCGGGAAATTTCAGACGTGCCACCCTTTCAGAGTAGTTAAGCTGCTGTCTTCCGTTTTTAATCTGCTTTTCAGCAAACAAAAGCATTCTATAACCTTTTATTACTATATCGGCCTGTTTTCTGACAGGTACCACACCATTCTTATCCTGCTTTATCCACAACATTACATCGGAATATTCCTGTTCGAAAGTTTCTATCTGATTCCGATAATAACTCAGGTCGACAACAAACTCATTATCATCCATTGACTGTATGATGGTATCCTTGATAAAATCGGCATCAAGCTTTGAGTTAAGGAATACATTCTGAATTGTACGCGGTATATTCTGATATCGCGAACTCTCTACAATTGCATACTTACGGAACTGAAGCAAATCCGGCTTTTTGCATGTGGGTTTTGGCCCATCCTACGTTACTTCTGAAACGCGTGGTCCTATTGCTGGGTAACATTTCCTTTACATCGGTTTCCGTCAGATGAAACTCTCTGATAAGTGCGTTTTGTATTTCTGTCATTGAATGGACGCTGCCGTCTTCTAATTTCCGAAGAAAAGGCAGCATGCAGGATTGGAAGTCCGGTATCATTGTTTATCGCTTGTTATATAGTGTCCAAAAGTACGAATATTTTTTCAGAAATCCATCGTATTTTTGCTACAAAAAGCATTTGTCTTATGATTTATCGGTAAAAGCGATATGTTGCGTAAAAGGTGGAAGCCGACAAGAGGTAGTCCGGTACGGTTCCATCAGAAAATTGCGTTTTCATTTGCCTCTGCGCCCGCCTTTCACTACCTTTGCATTCATAACAGGCTTTTGGGATGAAATACGGAAAGATGAGTAAATATATATATGGCCTTGCTTTTGCCATGGCTTTTTTATGTGCATGCCGAGGTGAAGATGGAAGTTGTTCGTTGTCCTTTCAGCAATTGAAAGTTGAGAAGACCGTACCATTGGACAGCAGCGAACACTCGCCTGCATGTAAAGTTATCATAGAGGCGGACGAGATAAACGACACGACCCGTGCCGCCCGGAACATGAACCGGACCATTGCCTTTCATCTGTTTGGAGGAATGCACCGTTCGTTCGCCTCGGCTGCCGATTCGTTCTGTCTGACGTACGCGGAGCAATACCGGAGAGATTTGACCGATTTGTACAAAGCCGACCGGCAAAGCGGCATCAACTCCTCGTGGTACGATTACAAATACCGGATGGCCACGGAACACAAAGACGGACTGAACGGATATTTGTGTTATCTGATTCATAAAGTAAAGTACGAGGGAGGAGCACGGGAGTACCGGGAGGAGCAATGTTTGAATTTCGATACAGAAACAGGTGAGTTGGTGAAGTTGGAGGACGTGTTGCCTCCTGCTTCCTTGGCCTTGCTTCCTTCCCTGCTGACAGAGGAACTCCTGAAAACGTACGGTTGCCGCAACCGGAAGGAATTGCAGGATAAAGGCATACTGCGGCTTACCGACATTTACATTCCCTTGAATTATGAACTGGGAAAAGAAGGTATTACTTTCATTTACAATGCCGACGAGATAGCTGCGTACGAAGTCGGGGCTATCAGGCTGACTTTGCCGTACAGTAGGTTGGAAACCCATACGAAATAAAAAATAAAGATATATGGAGCTGATTTTAAAATACTTTCCGGAACTTTCGGAAAAACAGACAGAACAATTCCATCAGTTGGACGCGCTCTATCATGATTGGAATGCTAAAATCAATGTCATTTCCAGGAAAGACATCGACAATCTGTATGAACATCATGTATTGCATTCCTTGGGAATTGCCGAATTCACTCGTTTCAAATCCGGCACTGAGATTATGGATTTGGGGACGGGAGGCGGATTTCCGGGAATACCCCTCGCCATCATGTTCCCCGACTGCCATTTCCATCTGGTGGACAGTATCGGTAAGAAAATCAAGGTTTGCATGGAAGTGGCTAGGGAGCTCGGGGTGGAGAATGTGACTTTCCGCCATTGTCGGGCAGAGGAAGAGAAGGCCAAATTCGATTTCGTGGTAAGCCGTGCCGTCATGCCGTTGGCAGATTTGGTCAAGATTATACGCAAGAACATTTCTCCCGTGCAGCACAACGCCATCCCCAACGGCCTTATCTGCCTGAAGGGGGGCGAATTGGAGAAAGAGACGAACCCGTTGAAGAACCGCACAATGGTTACCCCGTTGAAAGAGTTCTTTACGGAAGAATATTTTGCCACCAAGAAAGTGGTGTACGTTTCACTTTAAAAGTATAGGAAAGATGCTGGACATAAAAAAAATTCCGGTAAACATGCTGGAGGAGAACTGCTACGTCGTGAGCGACGACACCCGTGAAGCCGTCGTCATAGATTGCGGTGCCCTTACCGATGACGACCGCAGGCGGATTACGGATTATATTGAAGACCGTCGTTTACAGGTCAGGCACCACCTTTGTACCCACATGCACTACGACCACTGTTTCGGGGCCGCCTTCATGTGGGAGACCTTTCATGTCGGTCCGGAGTTCAACCGGGCGGACGAACCTATATATAAAGGTATGGGAGCGGAGATATTCGGACCGTTGGCACAGGTGATGAAAGAAGGGCTTACTCCGGCGGCTGCACGTTACTTGACGGAGGGGGATGACATCTTGTTCGGACATCTATCAAGTCTTTCTGATAGAGCACTTCCTGGATATTGGTATTCTTTTTAATCAGTTTCTCTATTTTGGCGATGCTGTCCGAATTGGCATAGTCGGAATGCAGCTTGATTTCGATGGAGGCAGTGAAAGGATTGTAGCCGAGGAACTCTTGCGGGTCCGTACCCATCGCCTCAGTCTGCTCGCGGAGTGCCTGCTTCTTGGAAATGTATTCCGTCTGCTTCACAAAAGCCTCCTTGTCCAGCCTCTTCTGAAGCTTCAGGATGTCGCTCTCCTTCATGTCGTCACTGACAAGCACGGAGAAACTGATGTTCTCCTTGACGTACACGGAAAGATTATGAGCCGCGAGCACAAAGAATACAACCAGCCCCAACAGCAGTAACACCAGCGTCGTACTGATGCTGGACGTAATGAACTGCATGTCAAAATAGGATACCGAGTTATTCTTTCCTTTCATTATATCAATTATAAGTTACGAGTTACAAGCTACAAGTTATGTAAATCAGTCGCTATTAATCATTAATCCCTAATCCCTTTTCTCACCCTTTCTTCCTGAACACGTAAATCATGGAACTGCTGCGTTCCTTCTTCACCAACGCGCTGAACCAGGCCAGTGTACCGGTCACCATTCCCCGCAGGAAAGTACACGAGTGCCTCATGTGCTTTTCTGTCAGCATGGAGACGTAGAAGGCATCGAACGGCATGGGATGCCGCTCTGCCATGATGAAGCCATGCTTGGAACCGAATTGCTGGATGGTGCCCGGTGTGAAGTGCCACAAATGGCGGGGCACATCGTAGGCAGCCCAGTAAGCCCCGTATTTCTTTGCATCGAAGGAAGAGCAGTTGGGCACAGCTACAATCAACACCCCCTTTTCAGTCAGCAGGGAGTGCAGGGTTTCCCACGTTTCGTTAAGGGGTTCCAGATGTTCCATGACATGCCATAGGGTGATGACGTCGAAACTGCCCGGTGCAAAATCTTTCAATGCCGTATGGGGTTTCACATCCAGATTGAAGTGTTCTTTGGCAAAGGCACGCGCCTGCGCACTCTTTTCCACAGCTTCCACCTGCCAGCCGCGACGCTGCATGGCATCGGCAAAGTAACCGGTCCCCGTACCCAAATCCAGCAGACGGCCCTCCTTGCGGTGTGCTTCACGGACCACAAGACGTGCCTTGCGTCCCAGCATATAGTTGCGCACCCAGTGGTACACGGAGTTCATCGCCCCCTTGCGGGTATCGGTATGTGAAATGTAATCAGGAGTTTCGTAGTAACGACCGATTTCAGCCTCCACGGGAAAGTCTTGCGTGAAAAGGAAACCGCAATCCCGGCAGCGGCATAAGTGGAACATTTCGCCCGAGGCATAATGGTCTACACATGTCAGGGCACGCTCCAAATGCGTTCCACCACATAACGGACAAGCTTTTATAGTGAGTTTATTCATCGAACGTTCTGCCAATAAGGAAGTGCAGCCCGAATGAAACAGACCACACCATACCTAAATTTGGTGCAAAATAACAAATAAAAAGTGATTTATAGGGTTTCCATTAAGGAGATTTAAGAAAACAAACGCTTGCTCCGGCCAGCTGGCGGAACGAATGACCAACTGTTCGATATTAAGCGGACAACTGTCCGATAATGAACAGTTTTCGAAAGCATCTATTCATTGATTATCAACAACTTAAATCTTTGGCATGGGAATTGACTATAATTAGGCGAAGGCGTTTGAGAAAAAGATTAGTTGGAATGCAACTTTTTAATCGGGAACAACGTCTAAAAGAAACAGAGTAAGTAACAACAATTAAAAATAAAGATTATGAAAACTACAAATTTATTCAAGGCAGTCGCATTCGTAGCAATGACTATCGTAAGCGTTATGAATACAGAAGTGAAAGCTCAGGAAAACAACTTCATCACCAATGAAGAAGTGAAAAACGAATTAGTAGTTGCCAAGACCATCTTTAAGCAAGACGGTGCACAACTTTACCGGCACATCCGTTATGAATACTCTTATGACGACCAGAAACGCCTGACCTGCAAGGAAGCCTCCAAGTGGGACGGTACAAAAGACGAATGGACACCTTACTTTAAGATGACATACCAATATGGCAATGATGAAATCACCATGTCCTACGCACGTTGGAACGAGTCTCACAAGGCTTATGACAAAGACATGAAGAAAAGTGTGTATGAATTGAACGATGAAAACATGCCGGTAGCTTACAAACTCTACAATCAGGACGCGCCAAAGTCCGAATTGACCCTGGTAAGCTACAACAAGACCGACTACGTAGCGAATATTCTGGCCATGGCAGAATAAAATTTAAAGTTTATAATATGAAAAGCACGAGCCGTGAGGCTCGTGCTTTTATTCTATATACCGGTGTCATCATACTGATGTCATCGAGACTTTTCTATCCCGTCAGCCGGCTACCTCTTCTCCTTTCAGCGTAGCCGAACTGGATTCGGTAACCTTCACCATCACAAAATCGCCCACACGGTGCGTGCCACGGTCAAACACCACCACACGGTTTTGTTCCGTACGGCCGAACAACTGGTCACGACTACGTTTGGAAACACCTTCCACCAGCACCTCGTACGTCTTGCCCACGCAACGGGCATTCGCCTCGGCAGAGAGACGGTTTTGTAAGGCGATGATTTCATTCAGACGGCGAATCTTCACCTCCTCGGGCACATCGTCCGGCAGGTACTTGGAAGCATGCGTACCGGGGCGTTCGCTGTACTTGAACATAAAGGCGGAATCGTATCCGCACTCCTCCATCAGCGAGAGGGAAAGCTGGTGGTCCTCCTCCGTCTCACTATGGAAACCGGAGAATATATCCGTAGATAAGCCACAATCGGGGATGATGCGGCGGATGGCTGCCACGCGGTCCATATACCACTCGCGGTCGTACTTGCGGTTCATCAGCTTCAGGATGCGGCTGCTCCCACTCTGTACCGGCAGGTGGATGTGCTTACATACGTTGGGCATGTCGGCAATGACCTGGAGAGTTTCGTCGCTCATGTCTTTAGGGTGCGAGGTAGTGAAACGGATACGTACGCCCGGCGCTGCCTCTGCCACGGTGCGCAGCAGCATTGGAAAAGTAATCGTCTCTCCGTCCGGCTTCTCGAAGCGGTAGGAATTGACGTTCTGTCCCAGCAGGGTGACTTCCTTATAACCCTTTGCCACGAGGTCGGCCACTTCATTGAGGATGCTTTCCACATCACGGCTACGCTCACGGCCACGGGTGTAGGGAACGATGCAGTAAGTACAGAAATTATTGCACCCACGCATGATGGAGACGAAGCCGGAGATGTGGTTTCCGCAAATGCGCGAGGGGATGACATCCCGATAGGTCTCTGTGGTGGAGAGCTCCACGTTCATTGCTTTCTCACCGGCCTCTACCGAGGCAATCAGTTCGGGCAGAGTAAGGTAGGCATCCGGCCCCACCACCAGGTCCACATGATGGTTGGTGATTAAGTCGTCCTTCACACGCTCTGCCATACAGCCCAGCACACCCACTATCAGGCCGCGTTTCTTCTTCTTGAGCGAGTGGAAGAACTCCAGACGGTTCAGAATCTTCTGCTCCGCATTGTCGCGGATGGAGCAGGTGTTCATAAACACTGCATCGGCTTCCTCCAGGGTGTCGGCCACCGAATATCCCGCCATCTGCATGACGGATGCAATCACTTCACTGTCGGCCACATTCATCTGGCAGCCGTAAGTCTCGATAAACAACTTCTTGTTGTCATCAGCAGTTGCAGATTTAAAGTCTGCTCCCGTTACTTTTTCCATAATCAGTTCGTTTAAAATCAGTTTATATCATAAGTTGGTATCTGTCATTCGGAGCGCAAAGATACTTCTTCCCTCCCAATAAACGGATGAAATGAAAGAAAAATGCCATTACAAGTTGTCAATCTGCGCCTTATCAGCTAATTTATGTTAAGAGAGCAAACATTTTCCGAGTGTTAATTTGGCATAGAGCAAATTAATTCACAAATTTGTGGAATGAAAGAAACATTAGATTTTTTCATAGTTAAGGTTTAGGTTAAAAAAATTAAGGGGAGCTGTGAAGCTGCCCTTTTTTATTACCAATTCCTTGGCTGTAATCAGATTAAATAATTAACTTTGCCCAAAAGCAAAGATAAGAGATAATTGCACTATCTTTGGGTGGAAAATCAAAAAGAATATGGAAGATGTCTTCAAGTTTCTGTTAGTTGCGGCTGTCATAGTAATCGGACTCGTCAAGCAGTTTAAGAAAGAAGCAAATAAAAATGCTGACAAGAGTCCCGACATACCTATGCCCGACGTTGACAACCCACTGCCCGAATACTGGGGCGGAGATACTTACGGAGGCTTTATTCCCGAAGGCCCCAAGCCGGCAGAAAAGCCCAAGCCGGTATCCAAACCGTCTGCCAAATCCAAGCACACTTCCATAAAGGCTTCCCCTCCCTCCCCGGCATCCCGTCCGCAGGAATCCGATGAAGTAACGTCCGAATACGGCATCCACTCGGCAGAAGAAGCGAGGAAAGCCATCATCTGGTCAGAAATACTTCAACGGAAATATTAAAGACAGTCGATAATTGCAGAACCAATTACGAGCCCCTTCAGAATCTTTACACGAAAAAATAACTATTTATATTATGGCACTCAATTACATTTCGGCAGCAGAAGCTGCGAGCCTGATTAAACATGGCTACAACATCGGCTTGAGCGGATTTACCCCCGCAGGAACAGCCAAAGCCGTTACGGCTGAATTAGCAAAAATCGCGGAAGCAGAACATGCAAAAGGAAACCCGTTCCAGATAGGTATCTTCACCGGTGCTTCTACCGGAGATTCCTGCGACGGTATCCTTTCACGCGCCAAAGCTATCCGCTACCGTGCTCCTTACACCACCAACGCCGATTTCCGCAAAGCCGTGAACAACGGTGAAATAGCCTACAACGACATCCACCTTTCACAGATGGCTCAGGAAGTCCGTTACGGTTTCATGGGAAAAGTGAATGTTGCCATCATCGAGGCATGCGAGGTTACTCCCGACGGTAAAATCTACCTGACGGCAGCCGGCGGTATCGCTCCGACTGTCTGCCGCCTGGCCGACCAGATTATCGTGGAACTGAATGCCGCCCACAGCAAGAGTGCCATGGGTCTGCACGACGTCTACGAACCCCTCGACCCTCCTTACCGCCGCGAAATCCCCATCTACAAACCGAGTGACCGTATCGGCCTGCCCTACATCCAGGTAGACCCGAAAAAGATTGTCGGCGTAGTGGAGACCAACTG
>ENA-UEOR01000767-UEOR01000767.1-human-gut-metagenome-genome-assembly--contig:-NODE-767-length-19704-cov-10.543945_pt1 | contig 19704 bp, 8 predicted proteins | sample MGYA00242887_ERZ507890 | MGnify/ENA primary metagenome ERZ507890 (study PRJEB26167, sample SAMN06115431) | human gut metagenome | host: Homo sapiens | place: China:Guizhou | collected 2014-10-21...
ACGGAAACTGATTTTTACCGTAATTCGGTACGCATGGGAAAAGAATGTGAAAAAGACGGCGGTTATTGGGACAGCAACGTGGAAATGACAGCCAGAGCCTTTGCCTGTACTCGTAAATTCAGGATCAAATCCGGGATATTTGGTAAATGTGAAGAAGTCGTCTAAAGAACAATACAAACGAAGGTTACTCAAACCCACCTGCTTCAACAAATTCTTAGGCAGGTTATAGCCCAACTGTATCTGCTTGATTTTAAAATATGAGCCGTCGAATACAAATTTGGAGCTCTTTAAATACTTATCATAATTGCTGGGATTGGAACGGGCATATTTTGCATTGTCTCCCACAGCAATCCACCGTCCGTCATAGAATTCCTTCAAGGTATTCGCTTTCATACGGGAAGTACGGTTATAGCCGGCAAACACATCATTGCCATGAGAACCGGAACCAAAGATTGTCAGGTCAAGGCCTTTCCAGGCAGCTGTCAAAGTAATACCATAAGTAAAGTCGGGAATGGCAGAACCGATCTCTGTCTGGTCGGCATCTCCAATAATGTCATCATCATTCTTGTCTTTGAACATTGGGTCACCCGTTTGCGGATCAATACCCGTGCACTCATAACCGCGCATGTACCAAATGGGATGTCCTTCTTCAAAATAATTCATAGTGCCGATACCTGCACTTGTTGTACTGGCAATACGCTCCAATGTTTCATGAAGATAAGTTACTTTATTCTTCAAAGTAGCGATGTTAGCTTTTACACTATAACTGAAATCTTTGATATGATCACGCCATGAGAGTTCAAACTCAAATCCGCTGTTCTTGACATTTCCCGCATTCATAGGTGAAGTAGTGTTACCCACAATCAAAGAAGGAGTAATACCGGTTACAATCAAGTCTTTGGTTTTCTTCTCATAATAGTCAAATCCGAAGCTCAAACGGTCATTCAGCATCCGGAGGTCGATACCCAAGTCTATCTGTTCGGAAGTTTCCCACTTCAAATCATAGTTACCGGTTGCAGATGGCAACGAACCTGTTTCATAAGACACATCACCTGACATCGGATAATTGATTCCAGACAAAATCGTAGCATCATACATATAGTCTGCCAAACCGGCGATACTACCATTCTGTCCCCAACTTGCACGCAACTTCAAATGAGAGATTGACTTGAGGTTTTCCATAAATTTCTCGTTGGAAAGTACCCAGCCGACAGACACAGCCGGGAAATAGCCCCAACGTTTCTGCAAAGGAAGGATAGACAAGTCGGCTGCATCCGCACGAAGGGTGAATTGGGCAAAATACTTGCCTGCATAGTCATAAGATGCCCGGCCAAAGTAAGAAAGATTGGCATACCTCCGCTTCTCTCCACCACTTACCGTACGAGTGGCAGTACCGGTCCGAAAAGCAAAATAGGCATAATTGGGATCCAACTTGGTAATACCCAAATCAACCTTGTCGCCGGAACGGCTACCATTGATTCCTCCCGTCACTCCAAAGGAAGTATTGGAAGAATAGGACATACCAAGCATCACGTTTACATTGTGCTTATCTGCAAATGTCTTGGTATAGTTGGCAAAGTTTTCCCATTGCCAGTACGTGGTGTTGGAGCTTGTCGCACTTACCGATACATAGTCCTGATAAAGGTCAGAGCAAGTAATGTTAGGCATAACATAGCCGTAGGAATTGCTGTAAGTATAACGGTATCCCAAACGTGAAGTGATGACCAACTCTTTGATCGGAGTAAAATCCAGATAAGTGGAACCGCTGAATACAAAACCATCCCTTTTCGTTGTGCCACGGTCACGCATGATATACGGATTGATATTATTGGAGTCGCCATAAGGGGAAATGGAATAATAATCACCATTGGCATTCTGAAGCAGAGTATGTCCCTGATTCATATAGTTAATCATAGTGTCGGGCAGTTTGTCCGGTGCATAGGTGACCGGCGTCAGAGGGTCAAGCTGAATGGCAGACAGCATCAGAGAACCGGTTGCCGAACCTTCGCTTACAGACTGTACATGATAACGGGAAAATGAATTGTTTGTCGTGAACTTCAACCAATCCTTTACTTTATAATCTGCATTGACAGTGCCGGTAATGCGGTCAAAAACATCCTTATTGCCAACAATGGGACCATTATTACTTAAATAAGAGAGTGAGGCGAATAATGAGCCATTATCATTGGCACCTTGGAAATTGACATTGTGACGCTGCATCATGGATGATTCAAATGTCTCTTCTATCCAATCGGTATTTGTCTTTCCATCCCAATACCTATCTATTGTTTCTCTGGGAATAAGATTACCTTCAGTCATATAATTGACATATTCCTGAGCATTCAGAATATCAGGAGTACGACCTAAAGACTGGGAGGACAACTGGAAATCATAAGAAATACGACGAACTCCTTTTTTTGCCTTCCGGGTGGTAATCAAGACAACACCATTACCGGCCTGGGCACCATAGATAGCAGCAGAAGCAGCATCCTTCAACACCTCCATACTCTCAATATCATTCGGATCGAGGTTACTGATGTCTTTCGTACGCAAACCATCGACCACATACAAAGGATCTGAACTGGCATTACTGCTATATCCACGGATACGAATGGCGGGATTCGAACCAGGAGCCGCAGATGCAGAAATAATTTGCACACCGGCTGTTTTACCCTGCAGGGCCTGCTCAGCATTGGTTATGGTACGATTCTCAAAATCTTCTGCTTTTACGGAAGAAATTGCCCCCGTTACAGAACTTTTCTTCTGTACACCATATCCTACAACAACCACTTCATCCAAAGTCTTGCTATCTTCCTTCAGTATAATATTCATAGTACCTGCAACGGCTTTCTTTTCCTGAGTCACATACCCGATATACGAAAAGACAATAGTGGAACCCTCATTCACTGACAAAGTATAATTGCCATCCAAATCAGTTATAACACCATTTGTCGTTCCTTTTTCCAATACACTTACACCAATCATCGGTTCATTAAGCTCATCAGTAATTCTGCCAGATACATTTACTTGTTTCTGTGCAAAAACAGATGTCATACCTACCAAAAGGAACAGCACTAAGGCCATTAACCTTTTCTGTCGAATTTGTGTTACAATCGTTTTCATTTAATATTATTTTGGGTTAACAATGAATTTAAAATATCAGTTTGAAAGAGTAATCAGTACCAGCCCCACAACAAAGAGCACAAACATGGTTGCAATCATAGGTACAGTCCCCTTTGGAGCGCCTTTGAACTCCTTCCATACAAAGAATCCCCAAATCATGGCTACCACCGGTGCGGCATTACTCAATGCATAGGCTATAGCCGGATTGGCAGAACCAGCTCCCATAAAGCTGACTACCATACCACTCATCCAAATAAAACCTCCCAACATACCAATCAGATGTGTACGGGTGTCACCTTTCAGATAATCCTTCATTGTCACCTTGTTTCCCTGAGCCGGATGACTCATAGCAAACGTATTAAAGACAGGAGTCGTGATAAGGACACCGGCAGCAAAACAAAATACACCGGTATAGGGAGTCAGTGTTCCCGTACCACCCGTTACATACTGAGGATCTAGTGATTTTACAACCAAGCCATAGAAGAACATAATGGCCAACCCCGCTACAATAGCCAATAAGATACCTTTTTTAGGAGTAGACGCCTGACTTGCCGACATTTTTCCATAAGCCTTGCCACAAATGCAGATGGCTATCACAATAACAGCTACTCCTATCCAAAGCAATGTCTGGTTTCCAGGGTATACTTCGCCGGCCAAAGATATCAGTAGATAATTAAAAATTATACCGCCTATCCAAGCTAAGCCTCCACCAATGGGAAAACCTATCGACATCCCGGCTACAGCAATGGCTGCTGTCAGAAAGATATTACCGAAATTCCATACAATACCGCCTAGGAGCGCATACTTCATACTATTCCAGTCCATTACTGCCAAATCCCCAAAGAAAGTACGGCCTTCACCTCCCAAGCTACCCAATGTCAGGACACCTAACAGAGCTGTGAAAAATAAACCGAAAGTCAAATCCCAATAGAAAAGCTCAAAACTCCAGCTTTTCGATGTCACCATCTTCTGCGTATTCGCCCAAGAACCCCAACAGAGGCAACAATAGACACAACACAGAATGGCTCCAATATAGTTGTCAACAAGTATCATAATTTATTTTCTGTTGTTTACCGTGTGTTTACCTATTTATTCATGCACATATAGATTCCACCCCAAATAACCCTCGATGGCCTCATTCAGAATATCCTTTACATCATTACGAACCATAGCCACATGATGTTCAAAACCATTCCTGCAAATATGTTTCATCAAAATCTGTAAGTTATCCACTTTGGTAACAGCTATACATCCATCCATTCCGTACGGATCATCCGTGATTTCACCAGTACCCAAATAAGCCTTGATAGTACCTTTAGTATCATCAGTGGAAATACGGAAGAATGTGAAATCACCTTTAGTCACTTTGCCATATACAGCACCGAATGTATTGACCTTACCTAGCGTACGTCCCAGAACGCCAAGTGTACCAAGCTTTAAGTCATTTCTGACAAACGATTTCGGGAAATTACCGCAATGAGTACACACACATTTATTCCGGTCTTCCGCAAAATTATTGTTCCAGTCAAGTAATGCCGATTGACCTTGCGCTGCCAATGTCAAAGCATACATGGATACAGCACCGGCAATATCAACCTCACAAGCGGCAGGTAGTAGTTTTTCACCCAGCATACTCATTGTCACACAAGCTGCACAACCATAGTTCTGTTCCAAAGAGTCCCAACACTGAACAGCCACAGCATCAATCTGATTGGCTTCAATCCACCGTTCCACAGCCACGCCAAACTTTGCCTGAAGCACCAGCTTGTCACTGTATTCTTTAGGAACTACTGCATAACACTTAATCTCTTCAAGTTTCTTCAGCAGTTCCACATCTGTATCCTCAATCTTACGGGCAGCACCGAGTATTTCAGAAAGATCGACTGGAACGACTGTAATACCACTCTTCTGCAACAGTTTTTCACTGGCACGTACCGTCTGAAAACCGGCTGGTCGGGCACCGATAGCCCCGATACGTGCATGGCGCAAACCATTGACCACACGACAGATACCGGCGAACTTATTAATATCCTTAGCCAATAGTTCAGAGTATATAGAATAGGTATGCAGCGTAGTATCTGTAAAAGGAATACCATATTGATACAAATTATTGCAAACAGAAATTTTACCACAGAAAGCATCACGGCGGCTGTCCAAGTCCACCTTGTCATTCTCGTCGTCACAAGCTTGTACCAAAATGGGAACATTCAAATCAGCCACACTGATAGCATTGATTATTCCAATCTCAAAGCCAAAGTTGGGTAAAGAGACTATAATGCCGTCAATACGGTCACGATTTTGACGGAACAGTTCGGCACACTTCAATCCGTCTTCACGGGTTTCAATACTGCTACTGCCAGTAGGAGTAGCATCTTCAGGTAAAATTACATAGTCATAGCCTTCGTCTGCAAGTGTTCTCAACAGCTGTTTGCGAACATCTTTGGCCAATTCTGAATTAAAATAAGCACGGGTGCCGATAATTATACCGAAGCACATTCTTTCCTTGTTTTTCATCGTAAATAGTTGGTGTTAAAATTATACTTAGAAGATATTTATCCATTTATCGATTTACACCTTAATTATTACAAAAGACTTCGTATATTTGTTTCATTTACTTTATAAATCACAGGACACGATGCGAAAAAGCCTGCTTATATTCCATCTTTTGCTTATATATTTGATCTCGTCTCATAACGAGATACAAGGTCAAGGATATCCCCCCACAGATTCCTTACGGCAATTGGCTGCCACCTGTGAGGGTAAGGATAAGCATGATCTACTGATGCGTATAGCCATGTCCACCAACGATATCGCCGACTGGGACGCTACGCTCAACGATGCTATCGACCGGTGCGATACTCCGGCTATCTGTCAATCAAGATTGAATCGTATACAATGCCTCTTTAATTTCTACTCCGTGGATTCGGCTATCATCGAGGCGCAGGAAAGCCTTCCTTTTATATTGGATGCCAAGCAATACAGTTTCTACTTCTCCACCTATAATACTTATATATCCGGATTGTTCAAGCAAAGACGGTTCGACGAGGCCCGTGAGGAAGCCACAACCATGTTCGAGACGGCGCAACAGGTTAAACAACCGGTAGGCATGACGATGGCCTTGCAGGTACAAGGCAGCATGTATTATAAACTCGGCTTGTACGACCAAGCCCTCACCTCGCTGGAAAAAGGGATCGCTATATGCCCCACTTACGAGAATGGCGAGAACCAAGTACTCTACATCTCGGCCGTTCTTTACGAATGGCTCTTCATGACCGCCCTGAAGGTGAACGACACGGAACGCATATCCCGTTACGCCGACAGCTATGCCGCCCTTGTCAAATGGAGGGACGAGCATGGGAAAGTGGATCCTACCGGACATTATCCTGTCACCTCCCGCTCTCTCCAAGCCTTCTCTTTCCTAAAGAAAGGGCAAATAAAAGAGGCGAGACGATTGTTGGATGAGGCAGTCCGGTTTATTCATCCCCAAATCCCGGCCAACGCCTATGAGCATTTTTACGAAGTTCGCCGAGAATTACGGGAAATGACAGGAGATTACCAAGGGGCTATCAAGGATATGGATATCCTGTTAGCTGCTCATGAGGGCGACCTATCTTTCTATATGGACGATTTGTTGAAGAAAGCGGAACTTCTGGCTCATTCCGGAGATCCCCGGTCCTGTATATCTCTCTATCATACGTATATACAGGCGAAAGACTCGGTAAACCGGTTGGATATCGCCTCTCGGATGGATCAACTACGGACTATTTACGAGGTAGACCGGCTCAACCAAGAGAGGCAATACGCAAGGAACTGGATGTTCGCCGCCTTTACCGGTTGCTTGCTCCTTGTCCTTTTGCTAGCGGGATATATCATTTATTCCCAATCTCTAAAAGCAAAGAATCAAGTGCTTTACAGACGTATACAGGAACAGATCCGGCAGGAGAATAAGGCGGTGGAAACCATTAAGCAAATACCCGAGAACGATCTTTCCCGGGAATTACGTTTATTCATAAACTTGAACGAGTTATTGAAAAAAGAAAAACTATACACCGATCCCACCTTGAACCGGGATGATCTGGCACAACGTTTGGGGACCAACCGTACCTACTTGATGGAAGCCGTACGTACTTACAGCGGGAATATGACCGTCCGCGAATATATTTATGACTTTCGTCTAAAGCATGCCGCCGAACTGCTCTCCTCTCCCTCCGCCCTCTCGATCGATCAAATATGCTATGACTCCGGGTTCGCTTCCCGCTCGGTATTTTACCGCCTTTTCCGACAGAGCTATGGCCTGTCTCCTAACGAATATCGAAAACTTGCGGAGAAAGAAAAAGAAAATTAAAATACTATATTTCAAAAACTTGCGCCACACGGACAAATGTTTTGCGCCACACGGACAGCTTTTAGGATTACTATTCGCATATTGAAACGATATCTGTTAATCCTAAAAACAAGCTATATATGAAGACAAATTATTTTTTTCTCCTTTTCTTTCTTTTGATTCTGATGGGATGTTCGGATGACAAAGACATTCCGGATATCCCGGCCTCCACAGAGGACACCTATGAAGGAGTACACGATCTGATCAGTTTCACGAAAGAAACCGAAGATTTCACGTATGGAGACCTGACTTTCCACATCAAGACTCCCGACGGGAACATTATCCAACGGAAAGCCAAGCACCGGCGATTATCCGGGACTTCCCTATTCACTATGGAAAAAGGGCTGAAGGAGGGTAAATATCAGCTACTATATATGGAATATACCATCCAATCGGATTGCCCGGACATTGACGGGCGGAATGGGGAGTTCGGCATGGGGTGCTACATTACCGTCAGTGAGAATGGGATCTCCACCGAAACCAACCGTGACGAGCGAATCGGCCTGTATGGGAACGGTACGCCGGAAGATCCGTACCGGATAACCTCTGCCGATGATTTGGCGAAGATACAAGAAGCGATCCTCAACTTCCACAACAATGGTAACCTTGTTAATTCCTCCACCTGCTTCGAACAACAAAATGACATTAGCATGGCCAACTATAATGACCAATGCGGCTGGGAGGGCAACTGGTACCAGATCGGATTATCAGCCAGTTATCCTTTCACGGGCTATTATGACGGCAACGGCTATACGATCCGGGATCTGAAAATGTTAGATAAAAACGCCGTGGGCGCTAGTTTGTTCGGCTTCGTAAATCAAGCCATCATCTCGAATCTCACCATCGAGAAAGCCACCATAACCGGCTATGGAGCGCTATCGGCTATCGTAGGAGCCGTTACCACCAAGGGGGGAAGCATCAATAAGACATTTATAAAAGGGTGCGTAGTAAAAAAATCCACCATCGAAAGCCGTAGCGATGGCGTAGTCACGGACGGCATGGCCATAGGCGGGATCGCCGGCATGGTAGACCCGAACGTAAATCTCTGGATAGATTCCTGCTCGGTAGAGGATTGCACTATAAACGGGGCGATTGCCGTAGGAGGAATCCTTGGCGGAGGAACAGTGTACTCAATGACACAAATCACGAACTCCCACAACCGGAATACCAAGGTAACCGCATCTTACAATTGTGCCGGAGGAATCGTTGGGTACGCCGATACGCTCTATGTATATTCATGCAGCAATAATGGCACTATCAAAGGTGCCGCATCCACAACCGCTCCTCCCGGAAACCTTCCTGCCAATTCTATATATAATGTAGGAACGGGCGGGATCGCCGGAGGAAGCGGATTGAGCACCATCATTTCCGTGAAAGGTCCGTTACTCAGTACGATCTCATCCCCTTGACAAATAAGAACTTCATTGTCAAACTTCATTCGTCTCAGCATCCGCATCATACTGTTATAATCAAATTCGATTTGCAGCATCTTTTCCTGATTCTTGGAAAAAAAATCAAGATTCTGCAATAGGATGATCTTACGACGATAGGAATTGGCATATCTCTTACGCTCATATACAAAAAAAAGTCCTTCATTTTCGCCTCGTTCCTTCCACGCTTCATACGCTGCCGTTTCCTTCAGATTGGACATATTATCAATCTTTCCACCCTTTACCACAGTAGGATTATCCGTATACATGGTAAAGACGATCTGATTCATGCCAAGCACGTTTTCCAATGTCGAGTCCTGAAAAAAATTCTGATATTCCGCGTAATAATCTGAGTTACTCTCATATTGTTTTTCCAAAAAAGAATTCACCCTTCTATTTGTATACATACTTTTAGCAATTTCTCCCGCATTCTCCACCAGTGCACTGATATTATAGCTGACTGCATTCGCAACGTTTGCCATCTCATGATACTGCCGCTGCGATTCCATGCTGTCTACAATATATAAGACGACACTGTCCGTAATGATCAGCGGTAATAAAACACAGAAAATGTATAACTGTATAAATTTTTTCTTAATAGAAAGATTATCCATATATCTTTCCAATACCTTGATGAACTTTTCGATGATATTCATATCAACCCCTCTAAATTCACACACAACAATGCGATAAAGGAGCAGATTTTTCGACCTGCTCCTCCTTCGTACAACGGGTTAAATTCAGTATAACATATACGAGACTATATTTAAAATTATTTCATGATATTTCTGCACGCTAATACTCAACCGGTGTCTGCACACCCTCTCTGCGGACCACCAGCGCAGCCACGTCACTTCCGGTAAGTTTTGCACTTCTTGCATCCGGCTGCTGACCTCCGATTGCGATGCGGTAAGATCCCGGTCTTACAACGCATTCTCCCTCCTGCGTGATAATCGCAAAGTCACGTACCTTAAGAGATATGGTCACGCGCTTCGTCTCTTTCGGCTGTAATGTAACCGTCTGTATTCCTTTCAACTGATATCCCGGTTCATACGCATCCGCTTCCTCATGCTGAATGTACGCCTGAACACTCTCATGGATCGTGTAGGAACTCTCATTTATGACATCCACACTCACATCGACGGCATCTCTCACACTGCACTGCGCACAGGAAATCTGTGCATTCTCGTAACGGATCGTTCCATAATGCAGTCCGTAACCGAACGGATAGAGCACATTCTTGTCCGTATAACGATATGTGCGATCGGACATATCATAATCCGTAAACTCCGGAAGATTTTCCGTTCCCTGATAAAAGGTGACAGGCAGCTTTCCGGATGGTGAAAAATCACCGAAGATTGCTTCTGCGACTGCCTTTCCGCCACGGGCTCCCGGATAAAAACTGTCAATAATCGCAGCAACATGCGCATCCGCCCATGAGAGATCGAGTGCACTTCCCGCCGAAATCACGAGCACAACCGGCTTTCCGACAGCCGTAACCGTCTCGAGCAGTTCTTCCTGAAGTCCCGGAAGATTGAGTCCCAGTTTATCCCCGCTGGCATATTCGTTACCGGCATCGCCTTCCTCGCCTTCGATCGTCGCGTCAAGACCAAGGCACATAACTACAACATCTGCCTGCTCCGCCGCAATGACCGCTTCCTTGAATCGATCCTTCGTCTCTGCCAGAAATTCCACTTTGTCTTTGTACAGATGACAGCCTTCTGCATATAATACACGCACATCATCCCCCACATACTGCTGAATTCCCTCCAGTGGAGTAATGTAACGGGAAGAGGTTCCGACATAGTTTCCGACCAGCGCATCTCTTGAATTCGCATTCGGACCGATGACTGCGACGGTCTGTATCTTATTTTTATCCAACGGCAGGAACGCATTCTCGTTTTTCAACAGAACAAGACTTCTTCTTGCCGCTTCAACAGACAACTTCACATGTTCCGGACATTCTACTTTATCATAAGTAATGTCTTCATACGGGGACGGATAATCCTTCATCATACCCAGACGAATACGAACTTCCATCAGGCGCTCCACCGCTTTTGTGATCGCCTCCTCGGAAACAAGTCCCTTCTCGTAAGCTTCCTGCAAATGTAAAAAGGCGCTTCCGCAGTTCAGGTCGCAGCCGTTGTTTACTGCCATAGCCGCAGATTCCTCGACGCTCTCTGTCACATGATGGTGCTCGTGGAAATCAAGAATCGCCCAGCAGTCCGATACCACATGACCTTCAAAACCAAATTCATCTCTTAAAATATCCTGCAGGAGAGTTTTGCTTCCACACGCCGGCTCTCCGTTCACGCGATTGTAAGCGCCCATGACGGCCTCAACCTTGGCATCCTTGACACATCGCTTAAACGCATACAGATAAGTGTCATACATATCATGCTTAGACGCTTTTGCATTGAATTCATGGCGGATCGCTTCCGGACCGCTGTGTACCGCAAAATGCTTTGCGCACGCTGCAGATTTCAGATGATCCGGATCCGGTCCCTGCAATCCCTTGATGTACGCGCATCCGAGTTCCGCCGTAAGATACGGATCCTCGCCATATGTCTCATGGCCTCTTCCCCATCTCGGATCGCGGAAAATATTGACATTCGGTGCCCAGAACGTCAACCCTTTGTAGATTCCGTGATCTCCTCTCCGTGAAAACTCGTTAAATTTTGCGCGGCCTTCCGTCGATACCACATCCCCGATCTGTCCGACAAGCTCCGGATCAAATGTCGCCGCAAGTCCGATCGACTGCGGAAATACCGTAGCGACACCGGCTCTCGCTACTCCGTGCAAAGCCTCATTCCACCAGTTATATGCCGGAATATTAAGTCGCTCGATCGCTGGTGACTCATAGAGCATCTGGCTCATTTTTTCCTCAACCGTCATCTGTGCAACCAGTTTCTTTGCATATTCTTTTGTCTGTTTACTCATTATTTCATCTCCTCATCTTAAACACTTTCTATCAATCCATCGACTGGCATGTCAGCCATTCGAAATCAGCATAATTTGTACTGTCACTGCCGTTGGAAGACGCATATACACCGACTGTGCATCCTACAAAGCCTCCGGCTTCCTCTGTCGTGTAAGCAAGAAGATCCAGATTTTCCGCAACGGATACATATCCTTTGCCTTCCGAAATCCAGACACGGGCACACTGATTGCGGCACTGCAGGCGGATCTTTAATTTTCCTTTCTTCTCCAGCCGTGTCGTTGCCAGCGTCTGTTCATCTCCGTGAATACAGCTGGTAACCACAAAACAAACTTCTCCATCCACGCGCACCACTTCAAACCGGAGATGATTTTCATTATTCTGGTAAAGCACAAGTCCCGCCGTCTCCGACTCATTTTCCGGATAGAATTCCATTCCGGTCTCTGCGACAAAGCGGTAACTCTTCTGTCTTACACCAAGATATGCACAGTTTGCTCTCTCGGAAATCTTTTCTTTGCGAAGGTACATCCGAAGTGCACCCTCACGTTCGGTCAGCGAATAAATTCCGGATGTCCAGTCCTCGATCGCCACCAGCCGCTGATCCAGCTGTTCTCCCCAGAAATGAATGACATCGGAATTCGTAATTTCTTCCGCAAAGCGATGCTCAGGCATATCGATCGTAAATTCGTCCTCCAGATGTCCGACTCCCGGAGCGATCACCGGCCAGCCGTTCTCCCAGATCACCCTGGCAAGGAAAGTCTCACGCCCCATGCTGCTATGCTTTTTGCAAGGTCTTGATGCAAGCATTACAACATACCAGTTTCCCTTGCCGTCATCAACCAGATCTCCATGTCCCGCATAGATGACCGGATAATCCATACCGAGATTGCGGTGTGTGAAAATCGGATTGCGCGGACAGCCTTCAAACCACTGGAACAGCTTCTTACTGCGTGCCACCGTAATACTATGTTCCGGACCGGTTCCGCCTTCTGCGTGGAGTAGATAATAATAACCATCGATCTTGTAAATATGCGGACCTTCCGGCCAGATACATCCCTTTACCGCACCTTTCCAGATTGCCATGCTCTCACCGACCAGCTTCATGGTCTTAAGATCCAGTTCCTGAATCCAAATCTCCCAGTCCCCGTTATAGCGAACGCCCTCCGGATTCGGACGGGTTCCGCAATAATAACATTTGCCGTCATCGTCGAAAAAAAGGCTCGGATCGATGCCCGGGGCATCGTCGCCGAGATAATACGGCTCGGACCACGGTCCTTGCGGATTCTCCGCTGTGACGATAAAATTGTTGCCGTGCGTCACATTGGTCGTGATCATATAAAACAAACCATCATGATAGCGGATCGTCGGCGCATAAATACCATCTGAGATATCCGCTCCCGCCACAGGAAGCTGCGACGGACGGTCTAAAATATTACCGATCTGCTCCCAATGTGCGAGATCTCTGCTGTGAAAGATCGGCACTCCCGGTGCATACACAAAACTTGAATTGACGATATAATAATCCTCTCCCTTTCTGCAAATGGAAGGGTCCGGATAAAATCCCATTAAAATCGGATTCTTAACTGTAACCATTTTACTCCTCCTTATAACACGTAACCAAATCCTAAAATTGTAAACTTCTTGTCTCTGTCTTCTTCTGCGACTTCAATGCGTACCGTATGGTCGGCGCTTTCATCCTCATTGAACACGATCATCGCGTTGCAGTGCTGCCAGTTGTTAATATGCGGATCCGCCGTCATGCGACGCTCACCGTCCACATCGACATACGCCTTTCCAACGTCCACTTCTCCGGAATCCTTAAAGATCAACACAAGCGCTTTGCAATGGATGCGGATTGTAAAGACAGCATTCTCCGGCATCGTTGCATCGTACATCCAATTGTACGGAAACTCCGGTGTCAATTCTAACCGGTCATCCATCTCCACACTCTGGAGCTGATCATCCGTTGCACAGAAGCCACCGGCGTCGATTTGGGCCCCGGCATAGACATCTTTCTTATCCAGAAGCCGTACATGCTCAAAGCTTTTGCCGATTGCCGGCTTCATCTGCAGCTGCTGTGCAAGCATTCCCTCCTCGGTCAGGCCGCTCTCAAAAGCGTCAAGTCTTGCATGTTCGCTCAAATCACAGCTCTCAAACAGATACTGTAAACAGTCTGCCATAATGGTATGACCGATGTTGCTCGGATGAAACATATCGTAAAAGAACTGATTTTTTGTCAGAACCCTTCCCTCGTTCGGTTTCTTCGTAAACTGCTCCACCACGGTATCCTTGATACTGACCATCGGCAGATCATACAGTCTGCCGACCGGACTTAAGCGATCCTGCAGATTCCAGTCATTGGCAAATACGGAAAAAAGCAGAACGACCGCCGGATTCCAATCCAGCTTTAAGATCTTGCGCACAAGGCTTTCGTAGCAATCGCCCTTCGTCTCGTCACCCTCATCGTTGACCGCAAATTCTACGACTACGATATCCGGCTTCTCGCCGTCTCTTAACACATCTCTGTCAAAGCGGAGCATTCCAAGCTCCGACGGGGTTCCTCCAACTCCCGCTTTCACAAATTTAACGTTATCTCTCATCGCAAATCTGCTTTTGAAAAGCTGATAGGACTTATAGGCATAACACTCGGTATTGATCGGTGTTGCTCCCGCCCCCTGCGTGATCGAACCTCCGATATAGGCAAGCGTTACTTCTTTTCCGGCTCTCGCCTTCTCGATCGCTTTGCGGATACGGTAGGTGTTGCCCAGATTCATGAGAGAACGCTCGATCATCGTGCAGTACAGTTCCGATTTCGTATCCACCGCTTCTTCTTCCACCTCTTCCGGAGCCGTATATCCGTCGTTCAGATAAAACCGAACGCTCGCTTTTCCCATCTTTTCCGGTGCGCTCATGATGAACTTGATCTGTCCCGGAATATAATCATCCTCTGTCCAGATATAATCCGACAGATAAATGCGCCGTTCCATTCCGTCTCCGGTCAGGCTGCATCGCAGATTGGTTCCGCCTCCGTAGAGATCTTTTTTCCCGTACATCTGGAAGATGAACTCCATCTCCTCCTTTGGATTGTCGGTCTCAACAGACACCCCGATACTGTGTACAAGCTTGCCGAATCCCTCCACCGTCTCCAACAACCGAAGCATGTTCTCATCCGTAATATTTCCGACGATCTGTGCGCTGTTGATCAGTCTTCTGTCACTCTCATAGATAAAATGAATCGCACTTCCGTCTTCCTGTTTTGCTCCGAAGATTTCTTTATCCTTCATAATGTAAAAATATGGTCTTTTCTTCTCCGGATCCTTTGGTGCTGCCGGTCCGTTCATAATCATTACCTCCCTACTTTCTTTGTTTTCTTTTCTTTATACATTTCTATATCACTCATGCGCATGCACTCTTCAAAAGATCCACTCCGGCCACTTCTTATTATTACTGCTTGATTTCTTTTGGGATTATGCTTTTCTTGTGATTTGATTATAAAAAAAACCCCCGCTTGCGTCACGAGGGCTTTTTATGGAATAATTACCGACAAACTATAGTAATTGTATTCCTGTCAATATTTTCTATCGAACGGCTATCTTCATGGATACTGTTTTTGTTTTTCCATTCTTTAAAGTCACGGTTGCCTTGATCGTTACCGTTCCTTTCCTGTTTGCTTTGATCTTACCGTTCTTGTTTACGGTAGCAATCGACTTCTTGGAAGTTTTGTAGGTTACCTTCTTTACATTGTTCTGATTCAGCTTGCTGTCAAGCTTAAACTCCGTTGTTTTTCCTTTTTTAACCGTTGCCTTTGTTTTCTTCGGAGCGATGGTCTTAAGGATTTCTTTTTCAATTCTGGCTGCTTCCTTTGTCGTCAGAAGTACATAATCGCCCTTCTTTCCAAAACTTGCATTCAGATTTCCGTCCTTAGCCTTATAGGTCTTGCTGTTGATCAGTTCATATTCACCCGTCTTACGGTTGACAACAAATGCCTTCAGTGATTTATTATGTTTCACATTCTCTGCGGAAACGGAAACCGTGTATTTCACATCACCATTCGCATTCTTAACCTGCACGATGATCGTAAGATCTTCGGTTCCTGCCGCCTCGGTAAGCTGCTTTACCACATCTGCGGTAAGTGTTCCCTTTGATCCCGATACCGTTGCATTTGCGCTGGTCACATTTCCCTGCGCATCCTTTGTTATGGTTACCGATGCCTCGGCCTTCTTATCGCCGGAAACTGTAATTTCCACTCTGGATGTCTCAACGGTTGATTCGTCCGGCTTTGTCTCAATGGTCGCATCCTGTTTTCCGTCCGGTTTCACATCCTGCTTCGTATCCGAAGTTTCTGGATTTACAGACGAGCTGCCGCCATTGCTGCCGGTCTTTCCGGTTAATTCGACCGTACCATATACGTTTGAGCCTGACCAGCCCATTCCGGTCTCATCATACCAGCTTAACGTACCGATACGCTTGCCGCCTTTTGCATCGTTGATCTGGAATTCCAGACCAATCTTGGTTCCGTTTGCCGGCTTGATATCCGTCCACTTGAAAGCAGCCTCAACCACGTATCCGCCATCGATTGTTTTTGTTGCAGACTTGACATTCTCTGCCAGACATTTTTTACCATTGAAGGACTGCTCATTGTTATAATTGATACGATACTGCTTATCGTCCTCTCCATAGGAAGCGGTCTTGCCGTTGTCCTCGTCGATGAACACTTCAAGAGAATCCTGCTCATGCGTCTGAGCGCCTGTTTTATCCAATACCGCGTCTTTTACGGTTGCATATACATAGAGATTGTCATCATCCCAGAGAACCTTTGCATTGGCAGAAGCCTCGGAGCCTTTGTTGATCGTAAGCGGGATGTTTACCGCATTGCCCCATGCGGCATCTGCATCTGCGTTAACCGAAATTGTTCCGTACGGGATCTTCTCGATGCCCGGCTTCATGGTTGCCACTGCATAATACTTGCTGCTTGACTCCTGCTTTCCGGTCAGATCATTAAAGCTTCCTGTCTCCCCGTCATTGTTTACAACAACATCGAGACTGATCTGCTGTGCAACTTTCAAACCCTTCATCGAAACCTTGACGGTTGCCTGATATCCGCCTGCGATCGCAGCAGCAGCTGTTCTTGCAACCGTCACCTTATGTGGTGTGATATCCGATGCCGAATTGTCCGGATCTACATATACCGTAACGGCATCTGCGTCATTTACGGTTGTATCTTTTACTTTTACCTGTACGGTAAGACCGTCTGCATCCCAAACCGGGATAAATTCTGCCTGTACCGCACCCTGATCGATCGTATAGGTTTCTCCTGCAATATTGCCATCCTTCGCCTCTGTAATGGTAACCTTCTGAATCGCCGGCTGAAGTTTCGTTGCATCCACATAAGCCCAATAAGCAGGCTTTGCCTTATAGTTTCCGTCAAAAAGCAGTGGGCACTGTGCAGAGCCGCTTGCTCCGCCACCGAGATTCGACTGGGAATGCAGCCATGAATTCGGCTCAATGACCCCCCAGACGGTAATGCCGGATACGTTTGCTCCTTCTGCCTTTAACGCCTTGATCGCCTCATACAGATTCTTATGGCAGTATGCCATCTTGGTGTATTCGCTTTCCTTTGTAGCCGCTGTACCGTCGTAGCTACTGCTTGCCTTAAAATCCAGCTCAGTCAGCTGCACTTTGCCGGCCGCCTGTGCATACTTCTTCGCTACACTCTTAAACTGTGCTGCTGAGAAACCGTCCACATTGTAATGTGCCTGCATACCCAAAGCATCCAGTCTGGTTCCTTCTGCAGACTTCACGTCGTTGATCAGTTTTACGATACCCTCACACTTGGTGTTGTCCGTCTCTCCGAAGTCATTGTAGTAAAGTTCTACATTCGCTGGTGCATATTTGTTTGCATACTTGAAAGCATTGATGATAAACTCGTTGCTTTCATACACATGCCACCAGCTTGAGTTATTGCCATGCCGGATCTCACTGAGCGATTCTGCGGCACTCACTTTATCGGTACGATAAGTGTTGCCGATGACTGCCTCATTTACAACATCCCATCCATAGAAGAGCCCGTCATACTTTCCGTTTGCAGCTTTTCCAAAGTAATGGTCGAACACACTGGAAATAAACCATTCCAGTCTGCGGTTCATAGTCTCTTTATTCACATATGGCTTTGTAATATCATAGTTCTCATGGAAGAACCATTCCTGTGTCTGTGAATGCCATACCAGCACATGTCCGCGGATACGGATCTTCTGATCTGGATGGGCATTGTTCCACTCAAGGATCTTATCTGCCATCGCATCTGCACGGGAAAAGTCCAGGCTGTCTCCTGCATCGTTCACAACCGGAACCTGAAGTTCTTCTCCTTCGAATGTAATGGTCTTTGTTGGTACTGAATTGCCATCAATCTGATAATTAAAAAGTGCATCCGGCTTTAACTCGTTTCCGAATGTCACCGCATTGAAATGCTTCTCGACAAGTTCCATCAACGTATCATCTGAAATCTCACTTAACATGATGGCAGTACCTGCGATCGAATCATTTCCAAGACTTTCTGTAACGGATGTTTTCCATTCCGGAATGTCCTTTTCAATCTCCGGTTTTGGCCGTGTAATCTTTTTCATCGACACACCGGTCACGCAGTACGCGCCCTTGACACAGTCACCCTGTCCATAGTTTGTACCCTGTTCAATAATACGGATCACAATCTGATCCGCGGTCTTCGGAACATTGAATGTACCGGAAAACTTCGTCCACTCTCCTGCGGTAAGTGTTTTCGTAATTTCTCCGGAAAGAACGCCTGTCGAATAACTTCCAAGATAAGTTGCTTCTCCACCGGATACATAAAACGGCGCAAAATCAACATTTCGCTGTTCTTCCGGTGCATCTTTGTATACGTCCGAAAGTTTTGCCCAGAACGAATACTGATACTCTTCACCGAGTTCCACAGCGTCTGTAATATCCTGTGCGAAACAGTCTCCCGATGTAGCGGTAGCAGGATCACGATTGATCACACCATAAGTCTTCAAGCCGCTGTCACCGATTTCGTTCTCCTCTTCCTCAACGGTGATCTTCGAATTTCCAACCGATGCATTCCATGAAGCGGCTGCCTCGTTGCTTGCGAAATCGCCGTCTTTGATGATGTTATCGCCATAGGTAATCGGGCTTCCGCTTCCTTCTTTTAATTCAAATGTTACACTGATCAGACTAACTTCCGAACCTGATCCAGTTTCGTCAGTTGTCATAAGTCCAACTGCATCAACACTACCTTCTCCAGATGGTTCCATCGTATATTCTTCGCTTCCTGTCAAACCATACTGCGTATTAGCGGCTTCTGCATCATCTCCACCATTATACACTTTTAAAGTAACGGATCCTTTTTGATCTGCAACATGAAACGTAACAGACTTCACATCCGAAAGTGCAATTGCCTCCGGCACTTTCCATTTCACCTGATCATATTGATTTGCAAAGGAAAGCTTCCATTGTCCATCCTCAAGTTTATGCTCTGCATTTCCCCAAATCACTTCCAGTTGTTCCGCGGTGAACGTCTTGGCTGTTGTCTGTGTCTCATCCGCATATACCGTCTCAATACCCCAATCCGACGGCAGCATACCTCCTGTACTCGTGAGTGTCATTGCCGCGGATAGTGCAATGCACGCCCCCATTTTCCACATTTTTCCCACTCCTATTTTCCTCCTTAAAAAGATTTTCGTGCATCTTAATAGTAACAAAATCAAAGCCGACAAAAACAGGGAAAAACTATAGAAGAACAGCCGACAAATTGCAGTAAAACAATTCGGGTTTGCCGGCTTGGATTTTGAACAAGG
>ENA-UEOR01000771-UEOR01000771.1-human-gut-metagenome-genome-assembly--contig:-NODE-771-length-19631-cov-42.421909_pt1 | contig 19631 bp, 17 predicted proteins | sample MGYA00242887_ERZ507890 | MGnify/ENA primary metagenome ERZ507890 (study PRJEB26167, sample SAMN06115431) | human gut metagenome | host: Homo sapiens | place: China:Guizhou | collected 2014-10-21...
CTGGTTCCTTCAAGCGGATTCTCAAGTATCGATGCCAACATCGGTAAACTGAAAAACTACGGTTGGGAATTTACAATGAACGTGGTATTTATGGAGGAAATCCTGCAAAGTACATAAGGAGAAGAAAAACATCAGTAAATTATGAGCAGGAAAAATTAAGACTGTTATTTAGATAATATCATGATAAATTAAAAGATATATAATTATATATAAATAATTATTGTAGATGGAGAATATTATGATAAATAATGATAATGATATAAATAATTTAAGAAAACTAGATACTTATTGTGGATATTTTGTAAATACAGACAAATTGTTAGCTTCAGCCTCAGGTGGGGCTGCAACTGCAATATCAGAAGAAATTATATGTAAGGGTGGTGTTGTTTTTGGAGCTACATATTCATGTGATTTTAAAAGTGTAGAATATGCCTGTATAACAAATGTTGAAGATTTATATAAAATAAAAGGTTCAAAATATTGTGAGACTAGTAAAACAATTTCAATAAAAGGGACAAAGAAAAGTGTATTTAATCAAATAGAAGAATATTTGATAATGGGAAAGACCGTATTATTTATAGGTTTGGGATGTGATGTTGGAGCAGTGCTAAGTTATTGCCAAAATAAAAATCTTGTAATTGATAATTTATATTGCATAGAAATTTTATGTCATGGAGCAACTTTGGCGAAAGTTCATAAACAATATGTTGAAAAATTGGAAAATAAATATGGTTCTCAAATTATTAAATTGAATTTACGTTATAAAAAACGTGGATGGACACCACCATATTTACATGCGGAGTTTAAAAATGGAAAAGTATATGAATATCCTTTTTATGAAACAGAATATGGGGTGATATTTTCTAATTATGCAAGAAAGGCTTGTTATAATTGTCGTTTTAAAGGAAAAAACCATAAAGGTGACATTACTCTTGGTGATTATTGGGGGTTAAAGCCGAATATGAGTGCATGGAATAAAAATGGTGTTTCAATAATATTTGTACAGACTGATAAAGGGCATGAATTATTAAAGGGTTTAAAAGATGATTTTCATTTAGAAAAAGCTGATACAGAATTAGCATTGAGATATAATGAACCATATTATAAATGTAGGCATTATAAGAATGATGGTACACGCTGTGTGTATAATAAATTTTTCAATTGTTTTTGGAATATAGATAATGGATATGATATGTATTCCTATATGAATAAAATGGCATTGAAAAAAAATTTTGTTTTTATTGGTAGTCCGAAGAAGATAGAATCGTTTGCAAAAGAATTATTTAGTAATACATTACCGATTGAAGAAACTCGTGAAATAATAGAATTGAAGAAAACAATTGAGAAGTATGTGCATAAAAGTTTTTTGCAGATAAAAATGTTAGAACATGGAATTATATATTTACATGCCAAAATACCAGATGTGCTAAAGGATTATTTGGAGTATAAATTTAAAACAATCAATAGTATTCGATATTTAATTGCAAACACAGTGATATTAGAAGGAATTAACTTGCCTATTGATAATTTATTTATTTTAGATGCAAGAGGACAAAGTAATGCTAAACTATTAAATTTGATAGGAAGGGTAAATCGCTTAAATGATGTGTTCGATAAAGAGGTTGGAACATTGGATAAGCTGCTTCCCACAGTGCATTTTATAAATTCTAAATATTATCGAGGAAATATGCAAAATAAGATTAAGAATTTATATAATGAGGAGACAGACGAGGTTACAAATCCCCTTCTTTTAAATTGCAATGTTGATTCATTAAAATATAGTTTTGATAAGAAAGAAAAGATAAAAAATAAAAATAATGAAATATTAGAATTAGAACATATCTATTCAGAAGAAACAACAGACGAGATTACAATACTGAAGAAAAAATTAATGAAGAATGGAATGGATCAGCTGATATCATTGAAAACAGAAAATGTTAGTAAAATCCTAAATAGAATAAAGAATTATGATTTAAAACAAAATATGGATAAGGATGTAATTGACAAGGTAAAAGAACTTCTTGTTGTTGATCTTGAGATTATAGATAAATCTTTTAAAAGATTAAAAAATGATGCGGCAGTAAGGTATTATAAGAGGTTTATTAATGTTTCGCGAAGGGATAATTTAAGTGGACAAATAGAGTCACAACTTGAGTTTTTTAAGGTACAGCGTAAGAATGGGAACAATTATATGTATATAGGGCAAGGTTTTGGAGAGTGTAAAGGTCCGTATTTATCAGAGACAAATATGGGAGATGTATATATTGATTTAAGAACCAAAACAGATGAGGAGCTTGTTAATTTGTTGATAATAAAAACAAAAATTGAGCAAGATTTTTTGAGTTATCAATATTTAAGGGCTGTTAGCTTTCTGCGAGATGTGAAAATTATTTCTAAAGATGAATTTAATATAGAAATATATGGAACAGCAGATGAGACAAAAATAGATTTGTTGAAGTTAGGAATTACAGCAGGATTATTGAAAATTCTAAATTCAGAAAATCAAATAAAGAATATTGAAAAAGATCAGTATGGAAATATTCAGGGAAATGCAGAGTTAAAAAGATTTTATATGACCTCTGACGACTATACAAAATTTGAAATTGAGAAATATATAAGAATAAATTAGCATATGATTCTGTGATACCCATATGATACCTAAATTTTTGAAAATATAAAATAATTGTGATAAAAGGCGGAATAATCGCCATTAGAAGTTCTAAAAATCAAACTTTTACAGGGATAATAAGTTTCTCTGTGGGGAGTTTGAATAATTTTCAAAAGCTCGCAAAACCTAGTAAAATGGGCGTTTGCGAGCTTGTTTTTGTCTTGTGGTACTAAAATGGTACTAAAGTGAGCTGTGCAGGAATAGTTTCATTTACGCCTGAGGCCATGTTATTTTCCACTCAAAATATTCATTTGGAGAAATCTCTCCATTATTTAATTTCGTTTTCATTTTACACCATTCCGAAAGGAAATCATTTATTTGAAAAGAATCTTTAAAATTTCTTTTATCGTGCAAGGATTCGTTTTATATGTTATGAGGGAACAGAAGAAAAATTTGGAACAGAGATGAATGTAATTAAGGATGTCATCTTTGAAGGAATACTGCTTAACATGATGAATGAGGCAATTTCATATTTGGACACGCAGGTAAAAGAAAAAACATATCTTGGACCAGATGGAACATTTGTTACAGATGAGGAAAATGCGTTTATGTTGCAAGCGGTTATTTATAATTCAAAAGTTGGAAAGACTATTGTTGAGAAAACCGCTGATTCATTAAAAAAATGGCTGTTGCAGTCAATAAGTCGTTGATTAATTATCAAAAGCCGGCGATTGACGATAAAAAATCGGCGGTTGATAGGATAAAGTCGGCGATTGAGCAGAAAAAATATAATGAACCTTCGAAGGCAAATATTCTTAAGGTGTATGATGAAATAGAGAAAAATCAGATTTTGGGAACAAAAGAAATAAAAGAAATTCTTGATTGCTCACCATCCACAGCAAGAGCAGTCATGACGAAGCTTAGAGACATGAAAGTTGTTAAAGCGGTGAATGGTAAAGGAAAGGGAAAGTATGTATTCATAGAATAAAAGTGAGATATTTCGCAGCTTTTTGATGTAGATAGAAGTGTGATTACAAAACATCTGAGCAATATTTTTAAAGAGGGAGACCAGCTATGAAAATTCAGTTTGTGCAAAATTTGCACAAACTGCGGATGATGTGAAAACATACAATTATAAGTTCTATTCATTAGCAGCTATTATTGCAAAGGAATTTGCAGAAAGTGAGTTTGAGAAATACAGAGTTATACAGGATTCACTATATGAAAGTGACTTTGATAAATTGATGAATGATATGGAAAATAATGATGCTATCCATTAGTACCTCAAAATTTCTAGTTGTAGAAACATCGTCCGGAGATTATAATTTCCATAGGTGGACTTGCAAACTATCAGATGATTATTCTCTGAATAGTAAACAAACCTGCAAGCCACCGGAACTACACACAATAATGACAATATAGAAATGCTTCGAACAATATGAAAGGCATAAAACCAATATGAAAAGACACACAAACATAATAATTACAGCCGTGGCATCGCTGATTATTGTCACACTTGCGGGCAGAGAATTCATTAAAAATCATAAGAAAGAGTCTAATGATAAATCGTCTACGAATGTATCAGAAAATACATGTGAAGATATACCTGACGCAAGTATACCTGACACAAGTATATCTGATACGAGTGCAGCTGATACGAATACACCTGACACGAGTACATCTGAAGCAGATATTCTGGATATGACCTATGAGAATAATAAAGGGCAATTTTATATATCCGAAATCTCGGATGATATTTTTGAAAAAATGCAGGGCAAATCCTACAAGGCAGATTGTACACTCCCCAGAGAAAATCTGCGATATATACATGTACTACATGTAGGCTTTGACAATCAGGTACATGAAGGTGAGCTGGTTGTAAATAAAGATATCGCAGATGATGTACTTGAAATATTTAAGGAGCTCTATGAGTCCGGATATCAAATAGAAAAAGTCAGACTTGTTGATGAATACGATGCAGATGATGAGGCATCTATGGGCGATAATAATTCATCGGCCTTCAATTTCAGATTTATCTCCCACACCACAAAGATATCGAAGCATGGAATGGGAATGGCGGTGGATATCAACACTCTATACAATCCTTATGTCAAAACAGTCGATGGGGAGCTTTCGATTGAGCCTGCAAATGCCGCAGATTATGTTGACCGGAGCAAGGATTTTTCGCACAAGATTGACCATGATGATTTATGCTATAAGCTGTTTACGGAGCATGGTTTTGAGTGGGGAGGCGATTGGACGCATTCCAAGGATTATCAGCATTTTGAAAAATAGTGCTGATAATTTCTACGGAAGCAGGTGACCTGCAGCCAGGTACAGCTCATACCATTCCTCGCGAGTCAGAGTAATATCGCATGCCACGATAATTTCCTTCAGGCGGCTTTCGCTTGAAGTTCCGGTAACAATCTGCATATTTGCCGGATGGCGCAAAATCCATGCGGCCGCAATAGTAGTATCGCTGACATTGTATTTTTCGGCTATCACATGAAGTTTTTTATTCAGTTCCGGGTATTCGTCGCTTCCGAGAAAACAGCCTTTCCATGCCGGCATCTGAAACGGAGACCATGCCTGGAGAGTGATATTGTGGAGGCGGCAGTAGTCGAGCAGACTTCCGTCGTGATCAATTGAACCGGGTGTTTCCATATTGACTTCCATACCATTTGCAACGAGATTGGAAACAGGAATGCTGAACTGAACCTGATTGACAACGAGTGGTTGGCGGACATATTTCTGTAGCAGTTCAATCTGCATAGGCTTATGGTTTGAAACACCAAAATGGCGAACCTTTCCGCTTTCAAAAAGAACATCAAATGCAGCGGCAACCTCTTCCGGTTCTACGAGTGCATCCGGACGATGAAGAAGCAGAAGATCAAGATAATCTGTATGAAGCCTTTTTAAAATACTATCGACAGATTTCAGAATATGCTCCTTTGAGAGATCATAGAAGCCTTGGCGGATGCCACATTTTGACTGCAGGTAAATATCTTCACGCTTTATGGATGGATCGTCTGCAATTGCTTCGCCGAATACGCTCTCGCTCATACCGCCACCGTAGATATCCGCGTGATCAAAGAAATATGCGCCCTGTTCCAGAGCTGCATGAATAAAATGATTCATCTCATCCTTTGTTTTTTCAGAAAGGCGCATGCATCCAACTGCAACTGAAGGAACCTTTCGTATGTTATTGCCTAAAATTGTTTCTCTCATAGTAAAAATCTCCTTTGTAATTATTTTCTAATTCCCATAATGAGTGCGGCATAGCCCCAATCCCATATGAGCTTTGCAAAGCTGTTTTCCAGATATTCGCGTATGTCATCGTCATCATATCCTGTCATGCGTGAGATGATGACAATATGCTCTCTGATGGTTTCATATGTCAACGGACTATTGGCATTGTGACTGTACCACAAGAAAAGACTTTGACGTATAGCAGTGTATTCAATCATAATCCACTGCATTTTGATAATCATGTGTTCAATAATCTTTTTAGTGGATGCTGCTTCAGGTGATATCAGATCGGAAAACAGCTCGTTTGCCAGATAATTGCGAAAAACAATGTCATAATCTGTGAGCATTGAGCCAAATTGTTTCTGCGATGTTTGCAAGGTGCGGCTTATGGAATTATTGTCTGACTGTGAATAAATATTGGAGTATCTACAAGCCTCGGTCAGTACAGGCTGAAGAAAGGCTGTATACAAACCCTCTTTACGATAATTTACTGATAAATCCTGAAGCAGCTCATTGCATTCAATAAATGTATCTTCGTCCGGGATATGGATATCTTCCATGGCGGTATTCAGTTCATTAAGCGTATGTTCGGAAAAATATTCCTGTATATGTGCATTGGTGATTGGCTGGTTTTTATGTAATTCCAATAAAATGTAAAGCCCATCAAGCAAAGCCTGCTCCACTGAAAGCACTTGGTCAGATATCAGTTTAATCAGATTATCACGGATTAAAAATGCCGTAGATAAATTATTCCGGGTCTCGGATATTACAGGAAATGTGACAGGTTTTTCGCACCACAGATCGATAACTGCCGGACAGCACGGCATGAGTGTTCGTTCTTCATGTGATGAAAACCGGTGAATTTCTCTGGGAAACAGTGCACATGTCTCTGAAAGCACTTCATCTGAGTATGTCATTACAAGATGACATAGCTTATCCTTTGAAAGAAACGGACACCGATGTTTTTCGTCCAGTTTAATAACCAGACTGCCATCCTTATGGCATGTGTAAGAGCTTAGATTGTCACTTTTTCCAGACACTTTATCAGCAGAAAGCTTCTTCCATTTGCGGTTTGTAGCGTCATCTACTGCAATTTTCCACTCCTGACAGCATGTGATACTGCATTTGTCAGCAATACATTTGAAATTGTTGTAATAGTCCGGTTGATAGTTTTTCATGTTTTTCCTTTACTTATATTATACAGATTTGTGAATAGAGCATAGTATAGCTTGTTATTATCAATCAATCACATGATGATTCAGCCATTTTCTTGAGTGGAATCTGGCGGTAAATATAATAGAACGAAGCATCCAGTCACAAGCCATGCCAATCCACACGGCAATCGGACCAAAGCCCCATACACGGCAGAGGTATATGCACAGGCTTACACGGCAAAGCCACATCGTGCAGCAGGATACAATCATGGAGAATTTCACATCGCCTGCGGCACGCAGGCCATATGGCGGTATGAAGGATGGTACCCAGCAGATTGGCTTGGCAATTGTGATAAAGGCAACCATCTCAAAGCAGAGCCTTGCACTGGCCGGTTCCATTCCTGCAAGCATTGTAATAGGCTTTGTGAGTATGAAAATAATCAGACAGCTGGCAATGATAACGACCTCAGACACCAGTGACAGTTTTTTAATGTAGTAGACAGCTTCATCCTTTCTGCCGGCACCAAGACACTGTCCTACAACAGTCATAAGACCTATTCCTATTCCGATAGCGGCAATACCATTTAAGTTTTCGAGGATATTGGTCATGGCCTGGGCAGCGATGGCCACGGTTCCAAGAGTGGATACAGTAGACTGGATAGCCAGCTTTCCAAACTGGAACATGCTGTTCTCGATTCCTGATGGGATACCGATTAGCAGGATTTTTTTAATCAGGCCCCATTCAGGGCGTATAGACATATAGTTCCTGATGAAAATCGGTTCATTTTCTCTACGAAGCTGTATGATAACGACAATCGCGCAGAATATTCGTGATATGAGAGTGGAAATAGCAGCTCCCTCAACACCCATGCCGAAGCCAAAAATCAGGATGGCGTTGCCACCGATATTCATAAAGTTCGAAATAACAGATATGACCATAGGATTGCGGCTGTTATTCTGTGCGCGCATAATAGATGCGCCGGCATCATAGAGACCTATAAAAGGAAATGATAGCAATGTAAAAAAGAAATAAACCTGTGAGTTTCTCATTACATCAGCTTCAACTGCACCAAAAATGGCACGAAGCAGCGGCTTTCTTGTTATCAGACAAAAAGCAGATAGAATAACAGACAGAAATGCCATGACAAAAAATACCTGCTTTGCAGCATGACGGGCACCTTTTGCATTGTGGCTTCCAAGATACTGTGAACAGAGGATTGCACCACCGGCGGCAAGCGCTGAAAGTGCCTGTATGACAAGAATATTGATTGAATCAACAAGCGAGACCGCTGAGATAGCGGCAGAACCTACATTGCTGACCATCATTGTGTCCACAGTTCCCATGAGAGAGGCCAACAGCTGCTCTATTATAATCGGAACCAAAAGCTTTCGAAGTTTAGTATTTGTATAAATATGATTGGTTGTAGTATGAAGGTTTGCTGTTTTTATTTTATCTGAATGTAAATTTGTCATATATGATTACCTTTATAACTATATATTTTACGTGTTTAGGTTAGTACGATAAATTTATAATGTCAATTACTTCTACTTTTTTGAACAATATTGCACAATCCTCTTTTATTTTGAACCAAAAAGTTATACAATAGTACCATAGTAAAAGGCATCAAAACCAATTCCAAATTAAATCACGAGAGGTATCAACATGAAAAAAGCAAAGAAACCACCTCTGTACAAAAGCTTCGGCTATGCCTTTGAGGGCATATTTACATGCATCAGAAACGAGCGCAATATCAAGATACACTGCACTGCCGCTATACTTGTAGTGATAGCAGGAGCGGTACTTGGGATAACACCGACTGAGTGGTGCATCTGCCTGACGCTGTTTGGACTGGTGATAGCCCTGGAGCTGGTCAACACTGCGATTGAGTCAGTTGTAGATTTGGTAACGACAGAGCGAAAGCCGCTTGCCAAGACAGCTAAGGACACGGCAGCAGGAGCAGTGCTTGTGGCAGCAATAATGGCTGCGATAGTTGGACTTATCATTTTTGTGCCAAGGATTGTTTCACTATAATAACAGGAAACGGAGGATTTTACCATGGAAAGACTTACAGACGGATTAAAGAAGATTTTACTTGCAGGAATAGGAACAGTGGCAGTGACTGCTGAGAAATCAAAGGAAGTGCTTGATGAGATGGTCAAGAGAGGTGAGCTGACTGTCGAGCAGGGCAAGGTGCTCAATCAGGAGCTTAAGCACAATATCAAGGACACAGTAAAGAAAAATGTAAATGTATCTGTTAAGCCACAGTCACCGGAGGAGCTCGAGGAGCTTTTGGCCAAGATGACACCTGAACAGATACAGGCTTTAAAGAACAAGCTTGCACAGATGGAAGAGGCTGATGTGGAGGAAGAGGCTGATGAAAGCGTTTTCGAGGATGAGGACATCGTAACGGATACCACAGCTGATGAATCACAGACAGTGGATATAAAAATAGAAGCTGAGGACGATAAAGAGGAAAGCGTGAACTAGTATGGATAGCCGCCTGAAGGAGATGACAGCGGTACTGAAGAAGTACAAGCTCACGCATGGACTTACACCCGAAAAATTCAGACTTATATTGCAGGAGCTGGGACCTACCTATATTAAGCTTGGACAGATAATGTCGCTTCACTCGGATATTCTGCCGAAGGAATATTGCGAGGAGCTTATGAAGCTCTGCTCAGATGTGGAGCCGATGCCGTTTGAGCAGGTAGAGGCTGTCATAGATGCTTCATTTGGTTGTTCGTGGAAGGATGTTTTTGCTTCAATAGATAAAAAGCCTCTCGGGGCAGCGTCTATAGCGCAGGTACACAGGGCCACACTTAAAACCGGTGAGCAGGTGGTTGTGAAGGTGCAAAGGAAGGGCATTCACGAGGTGATGTCAAAGGACATGGCGCTGCTTCACAAGGCGGTTAAGCTTGTGCCGCCCATCTCTATAAAGGGCATTGTGGATTTTGACATGGTGCTTGATGAGATGTGGACTGTGGCACAGGAGGAGATGAATTTCCTGCTTGAGGCATCCAATATTGAGGAGTTTTCCAACAATAACAGGGATGTTGCATTTGTCGCCACACCAAAGCTTTACCGCAAGTATACCACTTCACATGTACTTGTCATGGAGTATATAAAGGGCTTTAATATTGATGATAAGGAGAGCCTTTTAAAGGAGGGCTATGACCTCGAGGAGATAGGCAGCAAGCTGATTGACAACTATATCAGGCAGGTAATAGAGGATGGTTTCTTTCATGCTGACCCGCATCCGGGTAATGTCAGGATAAGGGATGGCAAAATCGTCTGGATCGATATGGGCATGATGGGGAGGCTTTCCGAGCATGATAAAAAGGAGCTTAGCAATGCTGTTTACGGCATCGCCATGAACGATATCGGCATGATAGAGGATGCGGTGCTTGCAATTGGTGACTTTAAGGGTGAGCCTGACAGGGCAAAGCTGTACAAGGATATCAAGATAATCATAAATAAATACGGCAGTCTGGATATGGGACAGGTCGATGTCGCAGCGTTTATTCAGGAGCTTTTGGAGGTAATGAAGAACAACCGCATTGTTATGCCGCACGGTTTTACAATGCTTGCTAGGGGAATTACTCAGATAGAGGGTGTGCTTGCGGATATTGCACCGGGCATCAACATGGTTGGGATTGCTTCTGCAAGGATAAAGCAGGAGATGTTTAAGAATTTTGATTTGAAGGGCGAGCTTAAAAAAGCCGGGAAGACAGCATACAAATCAGCTCACCGTATGGCAGAACTGCCGGAGAGAATGGCGCAGATACTCGAGGAATATCAAAGAGGGCAGACACGCATAAATCTTGACATGCATGCTTCTGATGAGCTTGCGAGGCTTTTACACAGGCTGGTGAGAAATATCGTCATGGGCTTATGGGTTATGGCACTTCTAATCAGCTCAAGCATAGTGTGTACCACAGATATGACACCTAAGATACTTGGCATACCGGCGCTTGGTGTGATGGGATATGTGTTTGCATGCATCATAGTGCTTTATACGATTGTGAAGCATTTCATATCCAGACGATAATAAAAAAGCAGGATTCTGAAATTAATCAGAAATCCTGCTTTTTAATTACGTTATATTATTTCGATGATTTTTTACTCTTTGCTTTTTTAGAATCCTCATCAAGATGATATTTGTCCTGATACATGGTGAACTGACCTACAAATGCAGGCTCCTGTCCTGCCTTAAGCTCATTGAGATAATCATGTGTCTCGAATGAAGAGTTGTGTGTCTGAATCAGGCATACAGCAATGTTTGAGCAGTGATCCGAAGCTCTCTCGCAGTTTGTGATGTAATCTGTGAGGAATACGCCGAGTCTGCTGTCACATTTGCCCTTCTGAAGACGTTCGATATGATGATTTCTAATCTCCTTGGTGAGATCGTCAATAACCTGCTCAAGAGGCTCAACCTTGACTGCCTCTGTTAAATCGTTTTTGCCAAATGCCTCTACAGTGAGAGTGAGAATCTCGCGCAGAGCATTATTGAGTACCGTGAGCTCTTTTCTTGCGTTCTTTGAAAACTCAAGCTTGTTGTCATCAATCTGCTTGGCAAGCTTTGCCATATTTATCGCATGATCTCCGATTCTCTCGAAGTCATTGATTGCATGAAGCATCTTTGAAATCTCGTTGTTGCCGTCCTCAGAAACATCCTTTCCGGATAAGTGAATGAGGAAGGTGTCAAGCTGATCCTCTAAGTAATCAAGTCGCTCCTCCATGACTTCAATATCATCAAATTTTGAATCTGAGTAATTGTCAAAGAGGTCTAAAGCATTCTTGAAGCTGTCTCTTGCAAGCTCAGCCATCTCGTTTGTCTTCTCAAGACATTCTTTGACAGCAAGTCCAGGTGAGAGTAAAAGTCTCTCGTCGAGTACAACCTGTCCGTCAGCGTTGTCAGTTGTGACAAGCTTCTTAGCAATCTTTACAAGAGTGTTGCTAAATGGCAGAAGAATAATAGTGGTAGCGATATTGAAGATTGAGTGGAATACCGCAATCATTACAGGAGTGATGCTGTCATTAAATAATGCAAGATCAACAGCATAACGTGCGATACAGTATACTACAAGTCCTATTGCTGTACCGAACAGATTGAAGCTGATGTGGATGATGGATACTCTCTTGGCGTTTTTGTTTACGCCGATTGACGAAAGCAGTGCAGTCACGCATGTACCGATGTTCTGACCCATGATGATCGGGATAGCCATGCTATATGAGATAGCGCCTGTCATGGCTAAAGCCTGCAGCACACCAACTGATGCGGCAGATGACTGGATGACTCCGGTAAATACAGCACCTACAAGCACTCCGAGGAATGGATTGTTAAAGGTGGTGAGCAGTCCGGTAAATTCAGGCATATCTGCGAGTGGTGATACAGCGCCGCTCATGAGCTGCATACCATACATGAGTACGGCAAAACCTGCCATGATGATTCCAACGTCCTTGCGCTTTTCCTTCTTGCTTCCCATAATCATAATCACACCGATAAGCGCTATGACAGGGGAGAAGTTCTCAGGCTTTAACATCGAGATGAACAGATTGTCACTTTCGATACCTGAAAGACTAAGAATCCATGCGGTGAGAGTGGTTCCGATGTTGGAACCCATGATGACACCAACAGTCTGGGCAAGCTCCATGATGCCGGAGTTTACGAGTCCGACAAGCATAACAGTAAGTGCGGATGAGGATTGGATTGCAATAGTGACTATTGCTCCAAAAAATAAGCTCTTGACAGGGTTTGAGGTTACCTCCTTAAGTATCTTTTGGAGATTGCCTCCTGCGAGCTTCTCAAGACTGCCTGACATAACATGCATTCCGAAAAGGAAAAAGGCAAGTCCACCGCATAACTGCAATATAGAGTAAATGTTCATGTTTACCTCCGTTTGTAAAAATAATTTGTTTTACTATTTGCTCCAGTTATACATATTTAGTTTACACAAAACACATATAACATAACATAATTTTTACATTCTATCAATATAATCTGAAATTTTAATAAAAAAAGTGATATTCACTTTTGAACGCTTTTGAAAACGTTTTAAAATTTATGTATATTTATGTTTTCTTTTGTTTACTTTTGAAGAAAAACGTTGTACAATTGCAGTATAATAATTTAAGGTAATTATTCAGAAATTTACATTACAAGGTGGAGGTATATTATGTCAGACGTAAAAAGTGTTATTGAAAGCGGCAGGGCTGTGCTCGGAATAGAGTTTGGTTCTACCAGAATAAAGGCGGTGCTTATCGGGGAGGACCATGCTCCTATAGCCACAGGTGCCCATGACTGGGAAAACATGCTTGTGGACGGCATTTGGACATACAGCCTGGATATGATTTGGGAGGGCATTTCAGACTGCTACAGCAAGATGGCGCAGGATGCAAAGGAAAAGTATGGAGTTACCATCAAAAAGCTTGCGGCAATCGGTATTTCCGGCATGATGCACGGCTATCTGCCTTTTGACAAGGAGGATAATCTGCTTGTGCCATTTCGGACATGGAGAAATACCATCACAGGTGAGGCTGCAGCAGAGCTTACTGAGGTGCTTGGCTTTAATATTCCGCAGAGGTGGAGCATAGCGCATCTGTATCAGGCTATATTAAATAAAGAAGAGCATGTATCAAAGATATCATATTTCACAACATTGGCAGGCTATATTCACTGGCAGCTCACAGGTGAAAAGGTAATGGGTGTCGGTGAGGCATCAGGCATGTTTCCTATCGATTCGAAGACCAGGGATTATGATGCGGCAATGCTTGATAAATTTGCAGCATTAGATAAGGTAAAAGAATATCCGTGGGATATAAGAGACATTCTGCCAAAGGTGCTTACGGCTGGAGAAAAGGCAGGTACGCTGACAGAGGAAGGAGCTAAAAGGCTTGATGTAAGCGGCAATCTGGAGAGCGGTATATTGCTTGCACCGCCTGAGGGAGACGCAGGCACGGGAATGGTCGCAACCAATTCTGTTGCAGTGCGTACCGGAAATGTATCAGCGGGCACATCTGTATTTGCTATGGTGGTGCTTGAAAAGGCACTTAAGGCAGTTCATGAGGAGCTTGATATGGTCACCACACCATCGGGAGATGCGGTAGCTATGGTGCACTGCAACAACTGTACGTCAGACTTAAATGCATGGGTGGGATTATTCAAGGAATTTTCAGAGCTGTTTGGCATGGATATAGATATGAATGACATATATGGAAAGCTCTACAACAATGCACTTACAGCCGATAAGGACTGTGGCGGCCTTGTAGCCTTTAACCTTTTCTCGGGAGAGCCTGTCATCGGACTCAACGAGGGCAGACCTATGTTTGCCAGAAAGCCGGATGCAAGGATGAATCTTGCAAACTTTATGCGCACACACCTCTATGCAAGTCTTGCAACACTAAAAATCGGCTGTGATATTCTCTTTAAAGAGGAAAAAGTAAAGGTAGACACACTTTACGGTCATGGTGGTCTGTTCAAGACAAAGGGTGTGGGCCAGAGCATACTTGCAGCAGCCATGGATGCACCGGTTGCGGTCATGGAGACAGCCGGAGAGGGCGGCCCGTGGGGCATGGCAGTGCTCGCAGCTTATATGGTGAATAAAGCAGATGGAGAGCCTTTGGAAAAATATCTTTCAGACAGGGTATTTAATGGCGAAAAGGGCATAGTAATGCAGCCGGACCCTGATGATGTAAAGGGCTTTGATGAGTACATAAATACATATAAGGCGGCAATTGAGGCAGAGCGTGCCATGGTAAAGGCGCTTCCGCTGTAATAGCAGTAAAAAATAATAAGAGAGGAACAAAAAATGCTTGAAGAATTAAAGAAACAGGTTTACGAAGCAAACATGGAGCTCCCAAGAAGAGGGCTCATCACATATACATGGGGCAATGTCAGTGGAATTGACAGGGAAACAGGCTATTTTGTCATCAAGCCAAGTGGAGTGGATTATGATGTGCTCACTCCTGATGATATGGTAGTCATGGATCTTGAAGGAAATAAGATAGAGGGAAAATACAAGCCTTCGTCAGACACTGCAACACACTTAGAGCTTTACAAAAAGTATCCGGAAATTGGAGGAATTGTACACACACACTCGCCCGAGGCTGTTGCCTGGGCACAGGCCGGCAGGGATATTCCACTCTACGGCACCACTCACGCAGACTATTTCCTGGGCTCAATTCCATGTGCGAGAAATCTCACCACAGAGGAAATCAACGAAGCCTATGAGAAAAATACAGGACTTGTCATCATAGAGACCTTTGAGAACAGAAAAATCAATCCTGTATACACACCGGCTGTGCTCTGTCAGAATCACGGACCGTTTGCTTGGGGAAAGGATGCGGCTGAGGCTGTGCACAACGCCGTTGTCCTTGAGGAAGTGGCAAAGATGGCCAGACTCACAGAGTCAGTAAATCCTGACGTGAAGCCGGCACCGGACAACATAAAGGAGAAGCATTTCTACCGTAAGCATGGGGCTAACGCATACTATGGCCAGAACTGATTTGTAGCTGTTATACGGCCCGTAGTATTCATATTATTTTGTGTTTACATAGCACAAAAAATGTGCTAAATTTTTATGTAAAGTACAGTCTCAAATGACTGTAAATAAGACATAAGGTGGTTGATATAATGGTACTGGCAGTTGAGATAATAGTCTGCTGCTTAATATTTGGCATATACAGAGTAATACGGATAAAGCGGGATCCGGCATATAAGATAAGTAATATGCCCGAGAAGCTGCAGAAAAAGGTCATGCATATGCGTGGCTACAGAAATCGGAATATCCGTATCATGACAGACTGGGAGAAGTTTGTAAAGAAGCTTCCGACACTTATATTCTGGACGATAGCTCTTGTTATACTGACATCAATAGCAGGGGCAACAAGCTTTTCAACGGGCTTTGTGTTTGCGCTTTTGATATGGATGGCAGTCCTATTGTTTCTTGAACTGGTAGTATACTGTGGCTGGTATGCACATACACCGAAGGTGTGGATAAAGGGCACCGAGGATATGGCGAAAAAGACATATACCAATTATGCACATTATATCGGGCTGATACCACAGAGAGCTCTGATGGGAATAGTGGTTGCTATTATAGTGGGTCTTGTGATAGATATGATTCCAAGGCTTGACAACAACAATTATTCGCCGAAATATACAGAGATAGAGGATACCTTAAAGGCAGCCTGTGACAATTACAGGATTCCGGGCATGGCTGTTGAGGTGGTAGATGCAGAGGGCGTGCTTTTCTCCGGTACATATGGGGAATGCAAGAGCCTTGACACACCGTTTATCACCGGTTCACTCAGCAAGTCGTTTACTGCGGCATGCATCATGAAGCTGTATGAGGGAGGACATCTGAATATTGACAGCCCGGTAAATCCTTATCTGGATGCAGCCGAGGTATTCAAAAATCCAAAGGATGCGACTAAGATTACGATAAGACAGCTGCTCAATCACACAAGCGGACTTGGCGTGTACCAGCATGTGGGAAATGCAAGGATTGTTGGAAAAAATGGAAAATATACCTATGCGAATGTCAATTATGACATACTTGGGCTTATAGTGGAAAAAGTATCAGGTGTCAGCTACAGCGATTATCTGACAGCGACATTTTTTACACCACTTGGCATGACTCACAGCAGCGCAGCCTATGCAAAAGCGAAGAAGGATGGTCTGATTACAGGCCACAACAATTATTTCGGTTTTTCGGTGGAAAGTGATGTGAAGTATCCGCTCAGCGATTCGTGGTCCACTGTACCGGCGGGCTATATTGCATCCAGCGCAAATGATATGGGAAAATATCTGCAGATGTATCTGCGTGGCGGCTATGGAATACTCTCTGACAAGAGCCTTAGCACAATGTTTCGGGTAACAGTTCCTATGGATGAGTCAGGTGAGACAGGCTATGGTATGGGCTGGGTACGTTCGGATAAATATGTCGAGACGGTGTACAATCACACAGGTCTCACTGAGAACTATATCGCAGACATGTATCTGCTTCCGGAGAGCGGTGTAGGTGTTGTATTTCTTGCAAATACCAATGACTATATGGTTACAAACAATCTGATGAACAAGGTAACCTCAAAGGTTGTGATGACGCTTATGGGATATGCAACAGACGAGCTTGACCCAAAGGATTATGTCGATGCGCACCTGTTCTATGACCTTGTTTTTGCAGCATTTATATTGGTTGCGCTGATGGAGATTATCAAGTCGCACAAATGGAGAACAGACAATAGCGGAAACCTGATAGCGAATATTTTTCTGCATCTGTTTTTGCCGGTGGGCATAGTTATTGCGCCTATTGTCGGAGGTATACCATACTGGGTAATAAAGGACTATGTTCCTGATTTATTTATTGTGGCATGCCTGAGTGTAGTACTTCTTGCAATAGGTGGAATCCTGAAGCTTAAAAACAGGAGAAATTCATAAGATAAAAGCAGAAGAAATAGAAATGCGGCTACTGTAATATGTAGCCGCATAATTTTTTGACCATAGCATCGTGGGAGGAGTCACAGCACACTCCGACAGTACATGAAGAGTATAAGCCGGAGGCTTTGACAAATTCATTGTCATCTGCTGAAAGCCTGATACCACAAGGATATTCCTTACCATCTATTGTCACATATGCAAGCCTGTCCTTATATTTTTCAAGGACGGCTTTATCCAGATATTTGCTTATATCTTCAAAGCAGGCATTTTTGGCGTAATAATCAAAGGTCTTATCATCCATAAAGCATATATCGTATTCGTTAGAAGCAAAGTATGCTGTGAGGACTGCCATGTTCTGATAGTCTAAGCCGCTTTTGTCTACATCGACACAGATATTTTTGTTTAAGGCAATTTCATCCTTTGACAAATCATAGCCGTTATCTGTGAGAAAGTCATTGAAAATATCGGCGCCGCTGTCCTCTGTGGTGCTGTTTTCTGCATTTACGCATAATACGCTCAAAACAGTATTTTTCTGCGCAAGCCGGCCGCAAATAAAGGTTGTGACTGCTATGATTCCGATGATGACAAGAAATATCGGTATTTTGTAATAGTCCCATATATATTGTATTTTCTGACTGAATGTCAGCTCCTTAAAAGGTGTCTTTTGTTCCATGATTTTATCTCCCTCTGATATGATGTGCTGCAATTTAAAAATATTATAAGGTAATTTATAGAAATTTACCAATAAACATTCTATTAACTGCCTTTTTCTTTTTAGATTATTATGCTATAATGAGCCAAAACACAGATAATACAAAAGGAGAATAATATGAAAGCGAGCCACAGAAAAGATGTTATAATCGCCAGACTGATTTTTGCAGCAATATGTCTTTTTCTTATTGCCCTGATTGCTACAATAGTGATTACCGTTACCTCAAAGGGCGGCAAAAAAAAGGAGCAGGACAAGGTACAACAGAATGCAGTTAGCGAAAGTGAAACTGACAGTGCCGGCGATAGTGATACAGAGATAGGCGCCATATATCTGCCACAGCAGACTACAGAGGGAACCGAAAAAACTTATGTCACTACTACAAGCAGTGTAAACATGAGAGAGAAGCCTGATAAAAACGCAAATATAGTTACTGTTATAGGACAGGATGTGAAGCTTGAGTTTGTATCAGAGGACAATGGCTGGACACAGGTTATCTTCCAGGGACAGACAGGCTATGTCAGCTCGGACTACGTTAAGTCAGATATGGCTGACAGCACTACAGACAGCGGCACATCAGGTGCGGCAGATAGCGGAACTGCCAGTCAGGGTACAGCAGATGGCAGTACAACAGGAGCTGCAGATAGTGCTGCACAGTCACAGTAATAGATACATGGTGAGGTAATGTATATGACAGGAATTATATGGGCATGTGCTGCAACCTTTATTGCAGCATGTGTGCCTATTTTGGCCAAGGTTGGAACTAAAAAGACAGACCCGGCGCTGGCGGGAAGCATTGCCGGGATTGTTTTATGTGCGTCTATATTTTTTTACAGGAAAGATAATATAATGGGAAGCAGCCTGATTGCACTCGGCCAAAGGAGCGTTATATTTATACTTCTGGCAGGGCTTGCAACAGGGCTTTTTGGCATCTGTTTTTTTAAATCCATACATGAGGGCTACACATTTCAGGTTACAGCTATAGTTAAATGCAGCTATATAATCACGCTTGCAGCGGGATTTTTCCTGTTTCATAACACCCCTGACACTTTTGACTATATAGCGATTGCACTCATGATTGTTGGAACGGTTATTTTAAATCTGGATGGAACAGGTATTTTGTTTGCGCTTCTTGCTGCAGTTTGTGCGTCGGCAGCACATATTCTGGTGTCACTTGGCGGGATACAGCGGGATAAGGGCTTTATTGCGTTCTGGTGTGTATTTATAGGAACGCTGGTGCTTATTATATTTACTATTGCAACAGGAGGCATGAAGAAAATCAGATCCATGTCATTTGTTGATGGTATATGCCTGATTCTTGCAGGCATTGCATACCCGTTAGCATATGATTTTTATGGCAGGGCAGTTTCAATGTCCGGCAGCTATGCAGGGTATATTTTTAATTTGACGATTATTGTGATGATGATATGCTCCAGCGTGATACTGAAGGAGAAGGTATCGGGAAAGAAATT
>ENA-UEOR01000772-UEOR01000772.1-human-gut-metagenome-genome-assembly--contig:-NODE-772-length-19629-cov-9.643515_pt1 | contig 19629 bp, 18 predicted proteins | sample MGYA00242887_ERZ507890 | MGnify/ENA primary metagenome ERZ507890 (study PRJEB26167, sample SAMN06115431) | human gut metagenome | host: Homo sapiens | place: China:Guizhou | collected 2014-10-21...
TGTCCATCTCATCCCTGGCAAGGGAATGCAAGGTGGCAGAGGCTACGGTGTTCCGGTTCTGCCGGGCGCTGGGGTTTGAAGGCTACCATGAAATGCGCATTGCACTGGCACAGGCCAATGCTACCGGCGCACTGGTCAACCAGCGTGCGCCGGAGCCGGACGCCGACACGGCCACCTTATGTGAGCACGCCGGTGCGCTGTTCATGACAGCCATCAATGGCACACAGAATGCCCTCTCACCGGAGGCGGTGGACAAGGCTGTGGCCCTGCTGCACAGCGCACGGCAGGTGTTCTGCCTGGGGCAGGGCGGCAGCATGCTGGTGGCCAACGACATCTGCGCCCGGTTTGCGGGCATCACCAACAAGTTCCGCACGGCGGGCGACAGCCACATGCAGGTGATGGCGGCCAGCCTGATGACGGAAGAGGATGTCGTGTTGTTCGTGTCCTACTCCGGTGCCACGCGGGATATGATCGAGACGCTGCGCACCGCCAAGGCCGCCGGGGCAAAGATCATCCTCATCACCCACTACGAGGACTCGCCGGGCGCAAAGCTGGCCGACATCGTGCTGCTGTGCGGCGCGCAGGAAAACCCGCTGGACTCCGGCAGCATCCCCATCAAGGTGGCGGTGCTGTATGTGGCAGAGGTGCTTCTGCTGCGTTATATGCTGGATGACCAGCAGCAGACCAACGAGGCACAGGACCGCACCACCGAGGCCTTGGCCGTGAAGATGCTGTAATTTCTCTGATCGAAAACACAGATGCCGCTCTGCGGCCGGGCATTCCGGCAGCCGGGCGGCGTTTTTTTGCAGCTGCACAGAAACAGAAAACAGACGTTCCGGAGCAATTTTTCTAAAAATGCAATCTTTTTGCAAATTGGTCTTGCAATCGGGCAGGATATCGTGTATAATCATCCCTGCACGAAAATGCAAGCTGATTGCAATTTACTAAAATGAAGAAACCCGCTGTGGTTTTTGGGAGCGATATTTATGGAACTGTTTCTGGATGTTCTGGGCGAATCTCTGGTGGACACCGCCAAGATGCTGCCCTTTCTGTTTCTGGCCTATCTGCTGATCGAATACATCGAGCACCGCCACGGCGAGCGCATCGAAGCGCTGCTGGCCGGCGGCGGGCGCTGGGGCGCAGTGCCCGGTGCCCTGCTGGGCTGTGTGCCGCAGTGCGGCTTCTCGGCCATTGCGTCCAACTTCTATGCGTCCCGCGTCATTACGCTGGGCACCCTGATGGCCGTGTATCTGGCCACCAGCGATGAAGCCATCCCGCTGCTGGTGTCCATGCCGGCCTACTGGGACAAGCTGGTCGTGCTGATGGTCATCAAGGTGGTGTACGCTGTCATCGTTGGTTTCGTGCTGGACTTTGTGCTGCGCGGCATCCTGCCCAAGGGGCTGCGGGGCGGCTACACCGGCCATGCCGACGAGGTGGACTGCCACGAGGAGCACAACGATGAAGAGGGCAACGAGCGCCCCATCTGGCAGGCGGCTCTGCGCCACACGCTGGAGATCTTCGTGTTCATCTTTGCATTCAGTCTGGTGTTCGGCCTCATCGTGGAAGGCGTGGGCGAGGACGTGTTCGCCGACCTGTTGGGCAGTATGGGCTTCTTCCAGCCGGTGGTGGCGGCCCTGGTGGGCCTGATCCCCAACTGCGCCGCCAGCGTGTTGCTCACCCAGCTGTATGTGGAGGGTGCTCTGCGCTTTTCCAGCCTGGTGGCCGGTCTGTGCACCGGTGCCGGTGTAGGCCTGGCCGTGCTGTGGCGCGCCAACCCCTCCTGGAAGCAGAACCTGTTCATCACCGGCCTCACCTGGGCCGCCGGTGCCTTTGTGGGCGTGGCCATGCAGGTGATCGTGGCATTGTTTGCCTGATCCGGAACCGAAAAAAGCTCCGTTCCCTTTGCGGGGAACGGAGCTTTTTGTTTGCGGTTGGAGCTGTTACAGGGTGACGTCCTTGGACTTGGACAGCTTCATGAAGAGCAGCAGCGAGACCACCGTTGTCAGCGACAGGATGGTGGCCAGTGCTGCGGCGATGCCGTCGTTGCCGCGGGACACATAGGTGTAAATGGCCAGCGTCAAAGTCTGGGTGCGCACGGTGTACAGGCAGATGGCGGTGGACAGCTCGGTGATGATGGTCACCCAGCTCAGGATGGCACCGGAAATGATGCCGTTTGCCATCATGGGCACCGTGATCTGGAAGAAGGTCTTGGCCTTGGAGGAACCCAGCGAGATGGCGGCTTCCTCCACCGTGATGGGGATCTGCTGCAGGGTGGCCACCGAACTGCGGATCGTGTAGGGCAGGCGGCGGATCACCAGTGCGATGACCATGATGATCATGGTACCGGTCAGGATCAGCGGCTTACGGTTGAAGGCCATGATCAGGGCAATGCCCACCACGCTGCCGGGAATGATGTAGGGCAGCATGCTGATCACGTCGATCACGTTGTTCACGGTGTTCTTGCGGCGGATGACCAGGTAGGCCACCAGCACAGCCAGCAGGATGATGAGCACCAGTGCGGCAATGCCGATGACGAAGGTATTCTTGATGGCGCTGCCGGCCACCTTCATGGCGGAGCGGTAGCTGTCCAGCGAGTAACCGGGCACAAAGGCCTTGCCGGAAGTCTTGCGGAAGGACTCGTAGAAGATGTACACCTGCGGCAGGAAGGCGATGCCCACCACCAGATAGGTGAACAGATGGATGAGCACATTCAGCAGGCCATGGGCCTTTTTGCGCTCCACCGGATGCAGGGCGTTCATGGTGAAGGAGAACTTGTTGGAGGACCACTTCTGCACCAGGAACACCACGGTGGTGATGACGATGGCGATCACCGAGGTGGCGCAGGCAAAGCCGTAGTCGCCGCCGGTGGTCTCCGAGAAGAAGGCGTTGTAGATCTCCACCGGGAAGGTGCGGTAGCCCTGACCGATCAGCAGCGGGGTGCCGAAGTCGGCAAAGGCGCGCATGAACACCAGCAGCATGGCGGCCAGGATGGTGGGCATGCACAGCGGCACGATCACGGTCAGAAAACGCTTGATGCCCTTGCAGCCCATGCTCTCGGCGGCTTCCAGCAGGGAATTGTCGATGTTCTTCATGGCACCTGAAACGTACAGGAACACCAGCGGGAACAGCTGCAGCGAAAGCACCAGCAGAATGCCGTTGAAGCCGTAGATGCTTGGCAGGGTGATGCCCAGCATCGACTTGATGGTCTTGCGGATGATGCCGGAGTTGCCCAGCATCAGAATCCAGGAATAGGCACCGATGAAGGGGGCGGACATGCTGCACAGGATGATGATGATCTGCAGAAGGCCCTTGCCCTTGATCTCATACATATTGTACAGATACGCCAGCGGCACGCCGATGATCAGCGTGATGATGGTGACAGCGATGGACACCTTGAAGGAGTTCCACAGAGTGATCAGGTAATAGGATTTGCCAAAGAACTTCTGGAAATACTCCATCGTGAAAGCGCCGTTGGTGGTCACCACGGACTGGCGCAGCAGGTTGAGCATGGGGTACAGCAGAAACACCGCATAGCACAGCAGGATCACAAAGGACAAAACCGTCCACATGTCCAGCTTTTTGGTCTTTTTCATGGTACTGCCTCCTGCCCGTTAAACGGCGTTGTCGTTGCGGACACCTTCCAGCAGGTTCTGCTTGCCTTCCGCGTCAAACACGTTGATCTTCTCGGTCTTGACGCCGAGACGGACGACCGTGCCATCCGGGATGATGCTGTCGATCTGGGATTCCTGAATGATCTCGATCTTGTCGCCGTCGTCGGTGTGGGCAAAGTAGTGGGTATTCAGACCCAGGAACACGCTGCTGTCCACGGTGGCCTTCAGGCCGGTAGCGTCGGTGGAGGCGTCCAGAATGAACTCCTCCGGGCGCACCGAGACCTTGACGGGCTGGTTTTTGCACTCCTCGGCACGCACATTGTCCAGCGTGATCGAAGCACCGGCATGGAAGTGCAGCACGGGCTTGCCGTTTTCCATGCGCAGCTCACCGTCCAGCACATTGGAACGGCCGATGAAGGTGGCAACGAACAGGTTGGCCGGGCGTTGGTAGATGTCCTTGGGGGTGCCCACCTGCTGGATGTCGCCCTTGTTCATGACCGCGATGCGGTCCGAAACAGCCATGGCTTCTTCCTGGTCGTGGGTGACGTACACATTGGTGATGCCCACCGTGTGCTGGATCTCCTTGATGACGGTGCGCATCTCCACGCGCAGCTTGGCGTCCAGGTTGGACAGGGGCTCGTCCATCAGCAGCACATCCGGCTTGATCACCAGGGCGCGGGCTAGTGCCACGCGCTGCTGCTGGCCGCCGGACAGCCGGTCGGGCATACGGTCGGCATACTCGCTGATGTGCATCAGCTTCATGAACTCGTTGGTCTCCTTCTGGAGGGTCTCCTTGGATTCCTTGCGGTTCTTCAGACCAAAGGCAACGTTGTCCCGCACGGTCATGTGGGGGAAGATGGCATAGTTCTGGAATACCATGCCGATGTTGCGCTTGGAGGGGTCGATGTCGTTGATGCGCTTGTCGTTGAAGTAGAAGTCGCCGCCTTCAATGCTGTTGAAGCCTGCGATCATACGCAGAAGTGTCGTTTTTCCGCAGCCGGAGGGGCCGAGAAGGGTGAAGAACTCGCCTTCTTTGATGTTCAACGACAGATCCGAGATGATCGTATTGTCGCCGTATTTCTTCACGGCGTCCTTGATGCGAATACAAACACTCATAATGATCGTCCTTACTTTTTGTTTTTCAGCGGAGAGATGCTTACTTGGTCAGCAGGTTGGTCCACTTCTCCAGCATCTCGGTCTGCAGCTCTGCCACAGCGGCCTGATCCTCGTACACCACGTTGATCTCCTCAAAGGGCTTCATCTCGGGGCAGTCCTGTGCGATGGAGGTCATGGTGCCGCGGATGGTGGTCTTGGACAGGGCAGTCTGGGCTTCCTCGCTCAGCACATAGTCGACGAACAGCTTGGCGTTGTCCATGTTGGGGGCGTTCTTCACGATGGCGACACCGGCGGGCAGCCACACGGCACCCTCTTCGGGGTACACCAGCGACAGGTCGGCGTCGGGGTTGTCCTTGTTGTCGATGATGGCCTGCACAACGGGGTCCTCGTAGGAAACGCCCACGGCATACTCACCGGCGATGACGTTCTTGTACACCTGAGAGGAGCTGGACAGCACGATGCCGTCGATGTTGTCAATGAACTTTGCAATGTAATCCCATGCGGCATCGCTCATGTAGCGGTCGGCCGGGGTGTCGCCCTCGCCCATATCCAGCAGCATGTTGGTCAGCTCGGCAAAGGCACTGGAAGAAGCGGTGGGGTCGCCCATGGCGATCTTGCCCTTCAGCTCCGGCTGCAGCAGGTCGGCGTAGCCCTTGACCTCAACGCCCAGCTCTTTCAGCAGGGTATTGTTCAGGATGAAGCAGCCGCTGCCGGACAGGTTGCAGTAGGTCACGTTGCCGTCGGTGTTGTTGCGGTAGTTCTCGTCCAGGTTGGCCTCGTTGGGCGAAACATACGACTCCCACAGGTCGGGGTGCTGCTTGTAGAAGTTGAAGTTGATGGCACCCCAGTCGATATCGGCCTGCGGGTTCTCTTTTTCGGCCTCGATACGGGCCAGCACGTCGCCGGTGCCCATGGACTGCAGCTCCACCTCGATGTTGGGGTACTTGACCATAAAGCCGTTGGTCAGGGTGCAGTCGATCTGGGTGTCCGAGTTGGGCGAGTAGATGACCAGCTTGCCGCTGGCTTCTGCTGCGGAAGCAGCACCGGTGGACGCTGCAGCACTGGTGGAGGCTGCGGTGGAGGTAGAAGAAGAGCTGCCGCCGCAAGCGGTCATGGCAGCGGCGGTGCCCAGAACGGCAGCGCCCTTCAGGAAATTACGCCGAGAAATCTTTTTCATGGTATTGTCCCTCCTGTAGAGATTTAAAATCATCGGTGTGCGAAAACTTGACGCAGAATTCACAAACACCGTACAAACCTACTCGTAGTATAAACAATTCCCAAAGTTGGCGCAAGCGAAAGAATACCCAAAGATTTTCGGAAATATTTGGTTGGTTTGTCCGAAAGTTTTTGATAACATTTTGTAATCTTTAACAAAATACCGGGAAATGAGGTGGTCCCGGGATCTGTTCATTCTGGCGATCCCGGCGGGAATTTGCCAATCTGTAAAACAAAACCCGGGCAGGAACGGCACACGGGGTGGTTCCTGCCCGGGGAAAAATGATTTTGGAGATCAGCCGTCTGTGGAGGCGCGCTCCACCAGGTTGGTGGGGATGTAGATCTCGGTCTCGGCGGGGGGCTCGCCGCGCATCAGCTGCAAGATCAGCTCACAGCTTTTCTGTGCGATGCTCTGGGGGTTGCGCTCAATGGAAGTGAGGGGCGGGTCGGTGAGCAGGGAATACAGGGTGCTGTCGAAAGAAACAATTTTTACATCCTGCGGCACCCGCAGCCCGGCCCGCTTGAGGGCATACAGGGTGCCCAGAGCGGCCGGTTCACTGGAAGCGATGATGCCGTCCAGCGGCAGGCCCTTCTGCACAAAGTCGTACACCATCACTTCCGTTTCGATGGGGGTGGGGTCGATGCCGGGGCGGCGCATGCTATAATTTTCATCCGCCGGGATGCCGTGGGCTTCCAGGGCCTGCCGGTAGCCTTTGTCGCGGTCGAACCGGGTGTAGGCGGAGTGGTGGCTGGAAATGAACAGGATGTGGCGGCAGCCTTTCCGGATCAGCAGCTCCGTGGCGTTAAAAGCAGCGGCCCGGTCATCGTTGCCCACCCAGGGCACCACCCGGTCCACCACGGGGCGGCGGTCGATGCAGACGATGGGCACGCCCCGGTCCAGAATGTCCGACGGAATCTCGTTCAGGTCGCTGATGCACAGGATGCCGTCCACGCATTTGCCGATGAGGGTGCGGAAATAATCCCGCTCCTTGTCGGCGTCGGTGCCGCTGTTGCAGATGAACACCGAATAATTGCGCTGGAACAGCTCTGTTTCAATGGAGTAGGCCAGCTGCGAGAAAAAAGCGTTGGTCACGTTGGGCACGATGAGCCCTACCGTGTGGGAGCGGGCCTCCCGCAGGCTCTTGGCCGACATGTTGGAGATGTAGCCGCAGGAGTTCACCACCGCCAGCACGCGCTTTTCGGTGGTGGCGGAGTATTTGCCCTTTTTGTTCAGGACGCGGGAAACCGTGGCCACGCTCACACCTGCGATCTCGGCAATGTCCCGGATGGACGGAGGATTGCTTGTGTCAGACATACAGACTTGCTCCTTTTATAAAAGGAAATGAAATGCCCCCAAAAAGAGGGGCTGCTGCATCCATTATACAGCAATCAACGGAAAATGCAAGCAAAAGAGTAAACGTTTACATGACTTTTTTAAAACCTATTGACAAGGCTTTCGGCCTGTGTTATCTTTAGGACGAGGAAAACGATTACCTGCCTGACAGGAAAGGATCTGCAAAATGGAAAAGCTGCTCTGCCCCAGTATGATGTGCGCGGACTACGGCCGCCTGGCCGAGGAGATCAAGGCGCTGGACGAAGCCGGTGTGGACATCTTCCACTGTGACATCATGGACAGCACCTTTGTGCCCAACATCACCATGGGTCTGATGGACCTCAAGACCATCCGCAAGTACACCAAAAAGCCGGTGGACGTGCACCTGATGATCGAGAACCCCGGCGAGAAGGTGGACTGGTTCCTGGATGCCGGTGCCGACATCGTGTACATCCACCCCGAGAGTGAGCGCTATGTGGTCAAGACGCTGGCGCACATCAAGAGCCGCGGCGCCGCAGCCGGCATTGCCATCAACCCGGACACCAGCCTGGCCACCGTGGAAGAGATGCTGAACCTCTGCGACTATGTCATGGTCATGACCGTCAACCCCGGGTTCGCCGGCCAGAAGTTCATCCAGTTCACCAAGAACAAGGTGCGTGCGCTGGCAGAGCTGAAGGAAACGTACGGCTTCAAGCTGATGATCGACGGCTCCTGCAGCCCGGCGGTCATCGAGGAGCTGTCCGCCATGGGTGCCGACGGCTTCATCCTGGGCACCAGTGCACTGTTCGGCAAGGGCCGTCCGTATGCAGAGATCATTCCGGAGCTGAGGGGAGAAAAGGCATGAGCAACGTCGTGCGTTTGATCAGCGCTTCCAAGAGCGACTTTGAAACGATGACCCCGATGGACCTCAAGGAGTCCATCTATAAGTCTGAGGGCCGTGTCATCATGGGCCAGCACCTGCTGTTTGCAGGCGCAGGCCTGGTGCGCGGCGTGACCAACAGTGAGCTGATGTTCGCCTTCGGCTCCGACATGGTGCTGCTGAACACCATCGACCTGGACAACTGGGACAACAACCCCGGTCTGCAGGGCCTGACCTATCAGGAGCTCAAGGCTCGCTGCGGCCAGCGCCCCATCGGCGTGTATCTGGGCTGCCCCAAGGCCGACAGCGAGGACGGCGGCAAGAAGGCGCTGTACCGCCGCGAAGGCATGCTGTGCACCCCGGAACATGTGCAGAAGTGCGTGGACATGGGCGTGGACTTTGTCATCCTGGGCGGCAACCCCGGCAGCGGTACCTCCATCACGGACGTGGTGGCCTGCACCAGGTGGGTCAAGGAAACGTACGGCGACAAGCTGTTCGTCTTTGCAGGCAAGTGGGAGGACGGCATCAACGAAAAGGTGCTGGGCGACCCGCTGGCCCAGTACGACGCCAAGGACATCATCCGACAGCTGATCGACGCCGGTGCTGACTGCATCGACCTGCCCGCACCGGGCAGCCGCAGCGGCATCAGCGTGCACATGATCCAGGAGCTGGTGCAGTATGTGCACCGCTACAAGCCCGGCACTCTGGCCATGACCTTCCTGAACAGCTCGGTGGAGGGCGCTGACCCCGACACCGTGCGCCTGATCGCCCTGAAGATGAAGGAGACCGGCGCGGATGTGCACGCCATTGGTGACGGCGGCTTTGCCGGCTGCACCAGCCCGGAGAACATCCACCAGCTGTCGGTGTCCATCAAGGGCCGCCCGTACACCTATTTCCGCATGGCAAGCACCAACATCTGATCCGCAAACAACGGCGTGCCGCTGCACCCTGCGGCGGTGTGCCTCTGTTTAAAAAATAAGGAGTGTGTCTGTATGAAACTGGCAATTGGCAACGACCACGTCGCAGTGGAAATGAAGAAAGAGATCAAGAAGTATCTGGAGGACAAGGGCATCGAGGTCATCGACGTCGGCACCAACAGCACCGAGCGCTTCAACTACCCGGTCAGCGGCTACAAGGTGGGCAAGATGGTCGCCTCCGGCGAAGTGGACGGCGGTGTGCTGATCTGCGGCACCGGTGTGGGCATCAGCCTGGCCGCCAACAAGGTCAAGGGCGTGCGTGCCTGCGTGTGCAGCGAGCCCTATTCTGCCCGCCTGAGCAAGCAGCACAACAACTCCAACATCATCGCCTTCGGTGCCCGCGTCATCGGCGTGGAGATGGCCAAGATGATCGTGGACGAGTGGGTGAACGCCAAGTATGAGGGCGGCCGCCATCAGGTGCGTGTGGATATGCTGACAGAAATCGAGCAGACCCAGGGCCTGAAGGTCGTGGACGAGCAGGGTCAGTGAGTTTTCAGGCCGGGACTGCATTGCAAAGCGCAGTGTGGTTCCGGTTTTTTGTTTCCGGCAGACAGAAAGAGCCGCCCCATCCGGGGCGGCTCTTTGCTGTTTTTACAGGGAAAATGAGATTTACACCCACTCGCCGTTGAATATGTAGTTGTCCAGCCGGGCAAAGGCTTCCTGCACGCGGGAGAGCGGCAGGGCCAGATTCATGCGGATGGCGCAGGGGCCGTGGAACATCCGGCCGTCCTGCCAGGCGACGCCCACGTTCCAGCCGGCCTTTTCCAGCTGGCCGATGGTCTTGCCGTGGGCCTTGCACCAGCCGGTGCAGTCCTGGAACAGCATAAATGTGATGTGCCGGGGCTTCACAGGCGGCCGTCTGCCACGGCACGCCGGTGTTCGGCCAGGGTCAGCTGCCGCAGCACCTGCAGGCAGGGGCGGGTGTCGTCCTTGCGGGTGAACAGGCAGGTGGGTGCCGGCGGAAAGGGGAAGCTCAGCGGGTGGAACCACTCGGGCGGGTAGCCGTGGCTCCGCACCGGGCTCAGGAACAGGCATTTTCCGGCCAGCATCCGGACGTATTCCTTTTCAAAGTCGGGCACCATGAGCCACCGCAGGGGAATGTCCTCCATGCAGCGCCGTAACATGGACACGAATACGGCGTCACAGCTTTCAAAGCAGATGGTCTGCCCGGCCAGCTGGTCGGGGGTCAGGGTGCCGCAGGCACTCAGCGGGCTGCCGGGGCTTGCCAGCAGATGGCATTTGGTGTCGAACAGGGGCAGGCAGTCGATGGCGTCGCTCACCGGTTCCAGCAGTATCTGGATCAGGGCGTCCACGCCGCTCTGCAGAACCTCTTCCGGGGAGGTACAGGAGGTATCGGTGCGCACCTCAAGGTCACAGTCCGGCAGCTCCTGGCTCAGCGCCATCAGCAGGTCGTGGTACACAAGATCCCGCGACGCCATGGTCAGCGGCACCTGCAGCACCAGTTTTTCGCGCCGGGCGGGCCCGGCGGCCAGTGCATGCTGGAACGCCTGATAGCTCTGCCGGACGTTCTGGGCAAAGGCGGCAAACAGCTGCCCGGCTTCGGTGGGCTCCACCCGGCAGGTGGTGCGGGTGAACAACGGGGTGCCCAGTTCTTCTTCCAGTGTGCGGATCTGGTAGCTCAGGGTGGGCTGGGTGAGAAACAGCTGCCGCGCGGCAGCCGAAAAATTCAGTGTTTCATAAAGAGCCAGAAAACAGCGGATCTGACGATCGGTCATGTAAAGCGGGCCTCCTTTCCGGCATTTCCTTCATTGTAACAAAACCGCTGGGGAAGGTCAATGAACTTATAGAAAAAATACATAACTGAAAACCGGAAATTGAATTTCTCTTTTGGTAAAAATTTCACTATAATAACATCGTCAAAAAAAGCGTCAAACTGCGCAAGGCAGAAACGCTTTGGAAGAAAAAGAAGAAAGAAATAGAAAGGGTTCCGCACTATGAACAAGATCTCGCGCAGAAACTTCATCCGTGCATCGGCTCTCAGCGCTCTGGGCGCTGCCGCTGCAGGCGCACTGTCCGGCTGCTCCAACAACGCAGCCAGCAGCGCCGCCGCTTCCTCCGTGGCAAGCTCTGCCGCTGCCTCCGAGCAGCCCGCAGCCGCTGCTTCCGCCATCACCTGGGATGACATCTTTGCCACCAGCTACTCGCAGGCTAACCGCGGCTCCAACCCGGACGCCAAGGCTCCCGAGACCCCGGAAGAGTACATCGAGCAGAAGGGCAACGGCGACATCATGGGCTCCATGATGGTCGGTATGGTCGATTCCCTGAACATCCCGGAAGAGCAGTTCATGAACAACAAGCCCGCCTGGCTGGGCGATGAGCCCCAGCTGGCCGACAAGGTCGAGTACACCAAGGACTGCGAAGTTCTGGTCATCGGTTCCGGTCAGGCCGGTACTGCCGCCGCCCTGCGCTGCGCTGAAGAGGGCCTGAACACCATCTGCTGCGAAGTGCAGACCTGGGAAGAGTACGACAACTATGCCTGCGACCTGACCACCTACAACTCCAAGTTCTTCCTGGACAAGGGTGCCGAGAAGTACGACCCCATGGACATCTTCACCGAGTACATGGTCAAGGCTCTGGGCCACGCCAACCAGAAGATCGTCAAGGACTACGCCACCCGCTCCGGCGAGGCACTGGACTGGATGCTGGCTGAGCTGGACCCCGACTATGTTGCCAAGTACGCACACGCCGTGAACTACAAGGGCAACAAGCACTTCCAGAACCCCTGCAGCCACAGCTACTACTACGTCGGCATGACCCAGTGGCGTGATACCGGCACCGAGACCAACACCAACAACAATATGTGGCCGTACACCGTCCGTCTGCTGCAGCAGAAGGCTGTGGAGAAGGGCTGCAAGTACATCTACGGCGCACAGGGTCTGACCCTGGTGCACGAGAACGGCAAGGTCACCGGTGCCATCTTCACCGACATCGACGGCAAGTACTTCCAGGTCAATGCCGATGCTGTCATCGTGGCAGCCGGCGACTTCGGCGGCAACCCGGACATGCGTCTGGACCTGTGCGACACCCTGCGCAACCTGGCATGGTCCTACGGCAAGGACCGCACCGACGTGAACAACATTTCTTCCATGGGCCGTGACGGTTCCGGCATCCGCATGATGCTGTGGGCAGGCGCTACCATGGAGGCAGGCCCCCGTGCAGGTCAGGCAGCCGGCATCAACAGCCGCCCGTCCTTCCCCTTCGGCGGCATCTGGCCCATCTTCGGCAATGACGGCAAGCGTTTCTTCAACGAGACCATCACCCGCCACGGCTCCGTGGGCTACCTGGATATGATGCCGGAAGGCCAGAAGATGGTCTGCGTCACCGACTCCAACTGGGATGCTTACTGCGAGTATCAGGCCTACGACCATCAGGCCATGGACCGCAGCAACGACTACATGCTGGAAAAGGTCCGCAAGGATATGGCCAACTACAAGACCGGCCCCGACGGCTTCTCCGTGCAGGCCTTTGCCCGCTACGGCAACGACCCCACCACCCTGTATGCTGCCGACACGCTGGAAGAGCTGGCCGACATCATGGGCTATGAGGGCGACGCAAAGCAGGGCTTCCTGGACGAGGTCAAGCACTGGAACGAGATGTGCGACGCCGGTTACGACTCCGACTGGGGCGCAGACGCATCCATGATGCACTTCAAGATCCAGGATCCTCCGTTCTTCGCAGCTTCCTCCGTCACCGGCGGCAACCCCTCCGGCGGCCTGTGCCAGCACGCTGCAGTCTGCACCGATGGTGAGTACCGCGTCCTGACCGGTGCCAAGGCTCCCATCCCCGGCCTGTACGCTGTCGGCAACTGCTGCGGCCAGCGCTACGGTGTGCAGTACCACACCCCCACCGCAGGCAACAGCTGCGGCAGCGCTTTCGTGACCGGTTACCTGGCTGCCGAGTACGTCAAGAACGATCTGGACAACGGCATCGGCGGCGGTGAGAACGGCTCTGAGGAGCGCACCACCAACGGCCAGTACTATGCCGGCACCTACACTGCTTCCAAGAACTCCGGCTACAGCACCGTGACCGTCACCATGACCTTCAGCGAGGACGCCATCACCGACTGCAAGATCACCTCTTCCGGCAACGATGACCTGATGAAGGACGACCTGCGCAGCAGCATGGCCGCTGCCGTGGTGGACAGCCAGGGCGACACCAGCGTGGATGCCATCACCTCTTCCACCCTGAGCTTCTCGGTCAAGGCTGTGCAGGAGGCTGTGGCCGACTGCATCGCACAGGCAAAGGCCTGATCTTTTACTTGCCAAAACCGCACGCGCCCGGTAGAATAAGACCAGAACAGGGTTTGCTCTGACGGCACCGTATGCGTTCCACACAATCGGTTTTCTTTTTTTCTTCTCGGTGCCGCGCCGGGGCCGGGCATCTGCCTGCCCCGGCGCGGCATTGCTGTTATGCGGAGGTTTGAAACAAACATGGAGACGACAACGCTGCATCCGGTCGTGATGAAGCTCAATTTTCCCTTTATCACCCGCAAGCCTTCCTTCTGCGGGCGCACCCTCATCGAGGGCCACAACACCGAACTGCTGCACCGGTATGTGCTGGCCATGGCGCTGGAGCTCAAGGCCAACGCCGCCGACCTGGCCGACTGCGAGGTGCAGGCCATCCGTCTGGGCGGCGGGTCTGCCTCCATCATCAATGGCAGTGATCTGGACCACCTGCTGCGGCTCATCCGCAGCTGCTATCATGTGGCAGAGGACGCCCCGGTGACCATGCGCACCTGCCCGGCGGACATCAACGGCGCCAACATGCCCTTCTACAACCGCTCCCACTTCACCCGCTACGATCTGGAGCTGTACTCGCTGGAGCCGCTGGATTTCTGCACGCTGGACACCCTCAACTATTCCGAGCAGATGCCCTACATCACCCACGGTTTCCTGCGGGCCGACCGCCGCGACAGCATGGGCTTTGTGCTGCTGTACGGCAAAAAGACGGTGTCCCGTTGGGGCTTCCGCCACTCGGTGCTGGAGGTGACGCGCCGGCCGGTGTGTCATGTGCTGTTGCAGCGCTGCGCCGGAGCGGATATGCTGGACGACGCGGCAGCCCAGGCCCAGCTGGACGAGGCAGCCCAGCTGCTTACCGAGGCGGGCTTTGTGCAGTACCTGCCCCGGCGTTGGGCAAAGCCCGGCTGTGAGGACAAATTCTGGCAGGGCGCGGCCAACGGTATGGATGTGCTGGCCTTCGGCCTGTCGGCCTACACCCGGCTGGACGGTATGATCACCACCAATACCTCCGACCTGAACACCTATCTGGCCCACAGCGCAGACTACGAACAGATCACCGTGTCCACGGTGCCGGTGCAGACGGCAGAATGAACAAAGGCAGCCCTTCCCGTGCGGAGGGGCTGCCTTTGTTTTTGATTCGCGGATCCTGTCTGGATAAAATGTGCAGGGGCCCTTACGGTTTCTGCCGTGCGGCGATCTGGCTGGCCGTGGGGGGCGTGTCGCCCTGCGCGGCCTTTTCCAGCGCACCGATGCGGCGGTCCAGATCGCGGATGCGCTGGGCCACCACATCCGGCAGATCCTGCTGGTCCAGGTCGTCGGCGGGGTTCACGGCCTTGTTGTTGATGCGCACCACCTCGGCGGGCACGCCCACGGCCGTGCAGTTGGCGGGCAGGTTGCACAGCACCACGCTGCCCGCGCCGATGCGGGCGTTGTCGCCGATGTACACCGGGCCCAGCACCTTGGTGCCCGCGCCGATGAGCACGTTGTTGCCCAGGGTGGGGTGTCGCTTGCCGGTGTCCTTGCCGGTGCCGCCCAGCGTCACGCCGTGGTAGATGGTGCAGTTGTCGCCGATCTCGCAGGTCTCGCCGAACACGATGCCCATGCCGTGGTCGATGAACAGGCACCTGCCGATGGTGGCGCCGGGGTGGATCTCGATGCCGGTGCGGCGGCGTCCGTGCTGGCTGACCCACCGGGCCAGAAAGAACCGCTTGTGCTGGTACAGCCAGTGCGCAATGCGGTGATAGACCAGAATATGAAAACCGGGGTACAGCAGAATGACCTCCAGCACGCTGCGTGCGGCGGGGTCCTTGCGCTGGATGTTCCGTGCATCTTCCAACAAACCCATGAGGAGTCCTCTCTTTCCTGCGTTCACGTCGTGCCTATTATAATAGCACAGCCGGGCTGGAATGTACAGTGATATGCTAGGAATTGTTGCCGCTAACCCGCCCGCCGGGCACAAAAACCGTCTTTTGGGTAGAGTAGCTAAAAAATGCAGAGAGAAGCGCCAAACCTTTTTACAAACAAACCCGGCCGCAGGCATTGACACATTTCGCGTTTCTATGCTAAAATATTAAGAAGAAATTGCAAATGCCAAAAAGGAGACAATGCCATGCAGTGCAACGTGATGCGCCGGAAACTGAAAAAACTGTCCGCGTCCGGTTTTGCCGTGGGTTCGTTGTTTCCTTTTTTTGTGAAGTGAGCTTTTCCCTTTGCGGGGAAAAGTTTTTTTTTGCCCGTTTGCGGCTTTTGGCCGCAGACTGTGCCGGACAGGAGAGGAGACCGCCATGCTGCTTGTAAACGCTGTGAACACCGAAGGACGACCGCTGGAGATCTTTGTGAAGGACGGCAGGATCGCCGCCGTGGGCCAGGAGCTGGAGGCTCTGGCCGGGGACAACGAGACGGTAGTGGATGCCGGGGGGCTGACCGTGCTGCCCGCCTTTGTGGACCTGCACTGCCACTGGCGCACCCCGGGTTTTGAGTACAAGGAGGACGTGGAGACCGGCAGCCGTGCCGCAGCCGCCGGCGGCTACACCTTCGTGAACCTGATGCCCAACACCAAGCCCGTCTGTTCCTCGGCCGCGCAGGCCATGCAGGTGGAGCAGAAGGCCGCCGAGGTGGGTCTGTGTGACGTGAACCAGACCGTTTCCATCACCGAAAACTTTGACGGCGTGAGCATCGACCACCTCAAGACCCTGCCCGCCAGCGTGAAGTTCATCACCGAGGACGGCCACGGCGTGCAGGACAACGCCACCATGGCCAAGGCTTTTGCCATCTGCACCCAGAAGGACATCACCGTGATGAGCCACGCCGAGGACATGGAGATCAGCCCCTGGGACTACCGCCTGGCCGAGGACATCGAGACGGTGCGCAACTGCTGGCTGAGCGAGTATTACCAGACCCGGCTCCACATGTGCCATGTGTCCACCCGCGGTGCCATCGAGGCCATCCAGATGGCCAAGCTGCGCGGGGCCCCCGTCACCTGCGAGGTGACCCCCCACCACCTGTGGTTCACCAAGGACACCTGCGACTACCGCGTCAATCCGCCCATCCGCACCGCAGACGATGTGGCCGCCCTCATTGAGGCCATCCGCACTGGCGTGGTGGATGCCATCGCCACCGACCACGCACCCCACTCGGAAGAGGACAAGCTCAAGGGCATGGCCGGTATGGTGGGCAGCGAGACGGCCTTCGGCGTCTGCTACACCAAGCTCTGCAAGGAAGAGGGCCTGCCGCTGGAACTGCTGGTCCACCTGATGAGCACCCGCCCGGCAGAGATCCTGGGTCTGGCCAAGGGTCAGCTGGAGCCCGGCTACGATGCCGACTTCGTACTGGTGGATCTGGATACCCCCTATACGGTGGACAAGGACAAGCTCCACTCCAAATCCCACAACTGCCCCTTTGATGGCGCACAGCTCTACGGCAGGGTCTTTGCCACCGTCAAGGGCGGCGAGCTGACCTATCAGGCAGAAGCGTAAAAATAGAATCTCAAAACAGCATTCGCTGTTTTGAGATTCGCCTACATACATAAGAGTAAGAGAGCAACGGAGGAACCAACTATGACGAACATGGACAAACTGTACGAAGCCGTTGAGGCGCGCGGCCCGGTCTGCGTCGGCCTGGATACCGACTTCAGCTATCTGCCCGCGGACTTTGTGGACAGCACCCTGTCCAAGGGCGAGAACATCGTCCGCTTCAACAAACAGCTCATCGAAGCCACCAAGGCGGTCGCCGGCTGCTACAAAGTCCAGATCGCGTACTACGAGGCGCTGGGTCTGGACGGCATGAAAGCCTATGCCGACACCCTGAAGGCCGTCCGTGAGGTAGGCGTGCCCGTCATCGCCGACATCAAGCGCGGCGATATCGCCAAGACTGCTGAGATGTACGCCATGGGCCACTTCACCGGCGACTTTGAGGCCGACTTTGTCACCCTGGCCCCCTACATGGGTCTGGATTCCATCAGCCCCTATCTGCCCTACGCCGAAAAGCAGGGCAAGGGCATGTTCGTGCTCTGCCGCACCTCCAACGGCGGCGCCAAGGACTTCGAGTATGAGAAGCTGGCCGACGGCCGCCACGTCTACGACCTGGTGGGCGACAAGCTGAATGCTCTGGGCAAGGACTACATGGGTGAGCACGGCTACTCCTCCATCGGTCTGGTCATCGGCGGCACCCACATCGAGGAGGCCACCGAGATCCGCGCCAAGTATCAGGACAGCTTCTTCCTCATCCCCGGCTACGGCGCACAGGGCGGCAAAGCCGAGGATATCGCCCAGTACCTCACCAGGGGCAATGGCGGCGTGGTCAACTCCAGCCGCGGCATCCTGCTGGCTTACAAAAAGCAGCCGGGCACTGCCTTTGACGAGGCCGCTTATAACGAGTGTGTGAACATGAAGGAGGCCATCGCCCATGCGTGCAGCCTGCTGTGAAGCCACCATTCTGAGCCATGAGGTCATCGCGGCAGACATCCGCCTGCTGCGCGCCCTCTGGCCGGACCGCGAACATCTGCCCCACGCAGGTCAGTTCTTCACCCTGCGTGCCTGGGGCGCCGACGAGGCCCCCTTCCTCTCCCGGCCCATCAGCGTCCACAAGTGGGAGCCGGAGACCCAGACCATCGAGTTTCTGTATCAGGTCATCGGCGAGGGCACCCACAAGCTGGCCGCGCTGAAAAAGGACGACACGCTGACCGTGACCGGCCCCTGCGGCAACGGCTTTGACACTGCCGCACTGGCCGGGCAGTACAAGCGCATTGCCGTGGTCGGCGGCGGCATCGGCACCGCGCCGCTGCTGCTGCTCTGCAAGGAGCTCTGCCGCGCGGGCGTGCGCCCCGACCTGTTCGTGGGCTTCCGCGACACGACCTACGGCATGGACCGCTTTGTGCCCTGGTGCCGCGACATCTACGCCGCAACCGACTCCGGCAAGGAGGGACACCACGGCCTGGTCACCGACCTGCTGGACGTGAGCAAGTACGACATTGTGCTGACCTGCGGCCCCATGGTGATGATGCGCGGCGTATACCAGCTGTGCGCCCAGAGCGGCACGCCCTGCGTGGCCAGCCTGGAACGCAAGATGGCCTGCGGCCTTGGCGCCTGCCTGGGCTGCACCTGCCGCACCAAGGTGGGGGCCAAGACCGTATGTAAAGACGGCCCCGTGTTCAAAGCTGAGGAGGTGTTTGACTGATGGCAGACCTTCGCGTAAATCTGTTTGGCAAGCAGCTGGCCGGCCCGGTCATTGCCGCTTCCGGCACCTTTGGTTTCGGCCCGGAATATGCAGGCATTGAGGACCTGCGCGTGCTGGGCGGCATTTCCGGCAAAGGCCTGACGTTGAACGGTCAGCCCGGCAACGACGGCGAGCGCCTGCTGGAAACTCCCTCCGGCCTGATGAACTCCATCGGCCTGCAGAACCCCGGCGTGCAGCACTTTATTGAAAACGAGCTGCCCGCCATGAAAACCTGCGGCACCTCCGTCTGGGTCAACCTGGGCGGCCATACCATTGAGGAAAACGTGGAGGGCGTGCAGAAGCTGTGCGCCGCAGGCATTGATGTGCTGGAACTGAACATCAGCTGCCCCAACGTCAAGCAGGGCGGCCTGGCGTTCGGCATCCGCGCCAAGGACGCCGAAGAGGTGGTTTCCGCTGTGCGCAAAGTGTGCACTGTGCCGCTGGTGGTCAAGCTCAGCCCCCAGGCAGAGAGCATCCCCGATATGTGCAAGGCCGTGGAAGCTGCCGGTGCCGATGGCATCAGCCTGTGCAATACCTTCCAGGCCTGCGCCATTGATCTGGAAAAGCGCCGCCCGGTGTTCAACAACACCTTTGCCGGGCTTTCCGGCCCGGCCATCCGCCCCATTGCACTGCGCATGGTGTGGCAGGCTGTGGGGGCCGTCAATATCCCGGTCATCGGGCTGGGCGGCATCCTGACCGGCCGCGATGCGCTGGAGTTCATCATGGCCGGTGCAGCCGCCGTTCAGGTGGGCACCGCAAACTTCCTGGACCCGAAAGCCTGCACTCGCATTACTGCCGAGATTGGGGAATGGATGGACGCCCACGGCGTGAAAATGCTGGATGAGATCCGCGGGTGCGCGAGAGGATAAGCGGGTTAAAGAACAGAGAATAAAGAATCATGAAAAAATGGTGGAGTGCGCACCGCGCGGCGGTCCACCACAAGGATTCTTTATTATTTATTCATTATTTTTTGAATTCGCCTGTATAAACATTCGAGATATTGCAATTTTATGCAACTTGTGGTATAGTAAAACAGCTTTTATAA
>ENA-UEOR01000774-UEOR01000774.1-human-gut-metagenome-genome-assembly--contig:-NODE-774-length-19625-cov-60.265756_pt1 | contig 19625 bp, 10 predicted proteins | sample MGYA00242887_ERZ507890 | MGnify/ENA primary metagenome ERZ507890 (study PRJEB26167, sample SAMN06115431) | human gut metagenome | host: Homo sapiens | place: China:Guizhou | collected 2014-10-21...
TACATCCGATAATTCACAGACTGCCAGATACCGAATAATTCTTCTTTTTCAAACAAATCATAAAAGGATAGAGGCAACTCTACATCTTGCATGTCGGAAGCAATCCAATAAAGTCCCATCATGAGCTCGCGGGGATTCCTGACTTCTTTGGGATTTTTGAAAAGTGAAGCGATTAAACGTTCCGGATGAATATGATTTTCTTCGAATGTATGGAAAGCTGTTCTCCATGGCGCACTTGCCGAACCCAGCTTTTCGGCTTCGGGTGAAGTATAGGCAATGTAGTCCATGTGTCTTTGGTTGGCTTCGCGGGTGATCTGGAGGGAGGGGTTTAGTTCTTTCAGTTGTTCTGTGAATGCGGACATGCTCATGATACAACGTACGGAAACGCTCGAACGCGCTGATATGTTGGCGCTGTCCCGGAATATATGGGGATATTGTTGATAAAGCCGTTTGGCAATGGCTTTGTGTTGTCGTTCTCCTAATGGGGTCAGGTTTCCTCCGCGCCCACGGGCATTTTCCCATACTTTCTGGAGTCTGAGCCTCACATCTTCACCTAAATCGGTAAGTCCTGATTTATTGTGAAACGTATCAAAGACACGAATGACTTCTAGATAACGTTCGTCCGAAGTCATCCAGCGGGACCCATGGCGTCCGTAATGGCTGATGTAGAAAGGACTGTAACCTTCGGGTACCGGAGTTTGTATGCCGTTTGGTGTGGGATAAGCATAATAGATGCTACCCATTTTTTCCGGGCTTTGGATGATTTCTTCTTTCAGATTGTGTGCGGGGAGATCTATGGGAGCTACTTTCCAATTGATGCCGAGCGGATTATTTTGTATTTCCCATATCAGAGGGAAATCCGGATTATCCATAATCCACATTTCGCATCCGTCTACTGAGTCGTTTACATGCAGTAAGGAATAGCCCATAGCTTGTGACTTGGTATCAGCCAGTTGGTATTCTGTCTGATTATAATGAAATGCCTTTTGGCTTTTCAATTCCTGAAAAGCGGTTGCTGAAAGTAGGGCAAAGGTTTCTTGAATGGGGAGACAGATATGCTGTCCGTCTTCCGGCTGTAAGAAGCTTAGTCTGACCGCCGTTTTTAAAGCTTCTTGGGGCATGGCGTAGCTGCCTGATTGCCATCGGGTGTTTCTTTCAATTCCCCAATGCAGATAAAGGGTGTCGTTGGACTGATTGAAAGTAAATTGGTACTTTCGGGTTTGTCCATGCAGTTTGAATACAAATAACAGAGGGTTGGTAATGATATCTTGTGCCATTACATTTCCCATCAGGCTGCCGATAAGCAGAAAGCATATAAAAAGTTTTTTCTTCATCGTATGTTACTCTTTAGATTCAGGAAATAGTTTGCTCCCCCAGTTACCGGGACTAGGGCCCATTTTTAAAACCAACTCGCCTCCTTTGATGATATCATTATGGCGGATGGTGGAATATGGATAATTCTTTCCATTTAATAAAATCGACCGGATATACTTGTTCTTTTCGGAAAGCCCTTCGGTTTTGATCGTGAATGTTTTGCCTTCCTGTAAATGGAAACGACTCTCTGTCAGTAGAGGGGTATGGATTAAATAATAGTCTTGTCCGGCATTGGGGTACAACCCCATCATGTGGAATACCAACCACGATGACATGGCTCCGGAGTCATCATTTCCGGGAAGACCGGCAGAACCGTCATTATAGTTCTTCTGGATAATTTCATGGATGCGGTCGCCACTTTTATCCGGACGCCCTACCCAGTGGTATAGGCAGGGAGTGAGGAAGGAGGGTTCATTATTCACATTGAAGAAACCCTTGTCAAAGAAAATATCCAGCCGTTCGTCAAACTTCTCTTTTCCGCCACATTGTTCAATGAGTCCGGGTACGTCATGCGGAATGCTGAGTGCATATTCCCAGGAGGAGGCTTCATAAAAGAACATGTTCCACCAAGGAGTATACCAAGGGCCTTCAAAGGTAACGGGGGTATATGTGAAGGTGGGTTTCTGGATATGGGAGTTTCCGAAAGGTATTTTGTCTAACCAGTTTCCTTCTTTATCCCGGGGAAGTATGAATCCTTTGACTCCTGCATGTTCATAATCGGCCCGCCACAAGTTCTTCCAGTTGGAAGATTGTTTCAAGTATTGCTGGTACAAGTCTGTCTTGCCTAGTCCTTTTGCTACTAAGGCTATGGCATAATCACAATAGGAGTATTCTATTGTGCGGTTTCCGGCTCGGGGAATACCGTATGGAATATATCCCAATTCCAGATAAGGAATCAGTCCGCCTCTTCCCTCCGCTTCTTCGTTACCTCCGGGCGGTATGGTCGCATCTTTCAGCATAGCTTCCAAAGCCAGATGGTAATCTATGTTTGGTAGTCCTTTTACAAATGCATCGGCTATAACAATTTCGGCGTTGGAGCCGCCTTGTGTCCGTCCGTTACAATTTCCGCTTCGTGCATCAGGCATGTAGCCGTCCCGTTTATAGATATTGATCAGTGAACGTACAATGTCTGTTTCTCTTTGAGGGTCAATCAGTGTGATAAGTGGAGTTGAGGTGCGGTAGGTGTCCCAGATAGCATAAAAATCATCATAATAAGGTTCCGGATCACTCCATAATGGATTTTCACCGGTACGGTCTACAGGCATTAACATGGTATGGTAGATACCGGTATAAAACATACGCTTATATTTTTCGGGTGTATTTGAGGCTATATCAATGCGTTGCAATAAGTTTTCCCATTGTGCCAATAAGGCTTGCCGGGTGTCCTCAAATGACCAATGAGGTATTTCGTTCCATACATTCTCTCTGGCTTTGAGAGAACTGATAAATGAAATTCCGACTTTCAGTTGAATGGTATTTGCAGAAGAAGGGAAACGCAACAAAGCTCCGGTTTTTTGTTGGGAGTCTGGCTGGTATCGTTCATTGCTGATCTGGTTTCCTTTCCATGTGGTCGTTTGTACAAAGGGATGGTCGGTTACTGCATAAAAATAAACGGTGTAGGCACGTCCGTTATTCCAACCTCCGCGAATACGGGTATATCCCATTACTTCGTGATCGGATATGATTTGAATTTCCGAACCTACAAATTGTTGTGCTTCGCGGGCATCGGGGGTCGGTTGTTCACCCAGGAAGAAGCCGGCGTCAACCAACAGGGATTTTAAGGAATCTTCGGGATAGGTGAATCGGTAGAATGAGGCGCGTGGAGCAGTTGTTATTTCAGTATATATGCCTGTTCTCTGGAATTCGGTAGCATAATAGCCCAAGCGGATTGTTTCATCTTTGCGATAGTCTATATGATTGAGCTGATCCATACCTTTGCCAAAAGGCATGACAAGTATGTTGCCATATTTAGGACCTCCTCCTGTCCCGCTGACGTGTACTTGGGAGAAACCGTTGACTTGTTCGGGCATAGGCAGCCAACCACTATTGGGATGGACAGTGCAATCGGGCGATGGTTTCACCATACCATAAGGGCAGGAGGGACCGATAAATACCCGTCCCAGTCCTTCCGAACCGATTCTGGGATCTACGTAATCAGAAAGTCTGGCTTCCTGTGCCGCGACCGTCACGGGCAGCAGCAGGAAGACCAGTCTTAACAAAGAAACTTTGAATGGAATGTGGGTCATAATTATTTCTTGTTTATTTTTACACGTATTGTATTCTTCTCTTTGATATCTCCTCCGGCTTGTGTCAATTGAGGGAAGGCCCAATAAATGTTACAGCCGGTAAGCCGGATATCCGAAGCGGTGTCCAGATAGAAAGCATAAGTCTTGTCATATACAAAACCATCTCCGTTACAAGGACGTTTGTCATACACACCGCCTTCATAACCGGTACGTTTTAACAACTTGACATCTATTTCATCAAAATAGATATGATGCACTTTCTCCGGAGTGTCTCCCCCTACGAAAATGCCGTTTTCACTAGTGCATTTAATCTGATTGAAGAAAATGTTGCTGACTTCTCCCGAGTGTCCTTTCGTTGCACCTTTGGGGAAACGCCAGCCTGCATCTTTATGATTGCCTACGGCACGAGGGTATGAGGTGACATAGATAGGTTCCGCTTTACCCCACCATACATCAGAATAGAACATACAGTCTACTAATATATTGGAGAAAATGACATTGCTCACAGTACCTTCATCCCGGTTTTGTATGCCGATGCCCCGGTTGCTGTTTTTGATAATGCAATTATTGAATAATACATTATCAATCTTGTCCATATTTTCCGAGCCTATCTTAATAGCGCATGAACGTGAAGTCATGATACAATTAGTCACTACAATATCTTCGCAAGAGCCATATTCTTCAAATTCCCGACGATTCTTCAGGCAAATGCAGTCATCGCCCGATTCAATGAAGCAGTTCGCTATACGTACTTTTTTGGAGTGATCCACATCAATACCGTCGCCGTTGCGTATTTTTAGATTATTCAATAAAGAGATGCCGTCAATCAAGGCATCGTAACAGCCTATCAGGTGTATTGTCCAATAGGCGCTGTTCCGGATCGTGATGTCACGGATAACGGTTTTCTCTACATTGATAAGGGTAAGCACATGTGGGCGTGGGTCAAAATCAGTGACGGGCTTCAGCTCGTAGGAATCATCCAGCTCTTTGCCCATAAAGGCGATTCCGTTTCCGTCTATTTCTCCTGTACCGGTAATGGATATTTGTTTTAAGTCTTTTCCACTGATCCACATCATTCCTTCGCCACGGTTTTCGCGGAATGCGCTTTCTGTATAGATGCTTTCATCGGGGTTGGCCAGCAATCGGGAGTTGGGTTCCAGATGAAGGTTCACATAGGATTTCAAATATAGCGGACCGCATAGAAAGGTGTGTCCGGCAGGAATGATTACGGTTCCGCCACCGGCAGCGGAACAGGCATTGATGGCGCGTTGTATAGCGGCGGCATCATCTGTTTGTCCGTCTCCTTTGGCTCCATAGGTCATGATGTCGTACGTGTTCCCTTGATGGGAAGTACTGCATCCTGTCACAAACAACAGGAGGCAGCATAAGAGGCTGATGATAGTTTGATTCTTCATATGGGTTGTTTTTTATTTTTTGTACTTATTTCATATTGTCGGGAGGCAGGCTGAGGGCGGATGCTCCCCAGTTTGTATTAGGGTTCGGGCCCATCTGGAACTCTAATGTTCCTCCCTGTATTATATCTTGGTGTGTAAAGTAATTCTTGTCATATTCTTTTCCGTTTAGTTTTGCTGACTGGATATATATATTTTTTTTGTTGGCGTTGTGGGCTAATATGGTGAATGTCTTTCCGTTTTCCAAGCGGATGCTCATCCGGGGAAAAGAAGGACTTCCTATTATATAATAAGGTGTACCGGGACATACCGGATAGAATCCCATAGCAGAAAATACATACCAGGCAGACATCTGTCCTGCATCATCATTACCTGACAGACCACCGGGAGCATTCAGATATTCTGTTTCCATAATATGACGTACCTCCCGTTGGGTTTTCCAAGGTTGTCCGGCATAGTTGAAGAGGTAGGCTATCTGATGACAAGGTTCGTTGCCGTGCCAGTAGCGGTGTTCGCTGAACATGGAATCCAGTTTGGCAATGTATTTTTCTTTTCCGCCCATACATTCCATAAGTCCGTATATATCATGGGGGGCATACCAAGTATAATGGCAGGGAGCTCCTTCGGTGATGAAGCGGGTGAAAGAAAAGGCGTTACCGGCATCGGTGAGGAAACTTCCGTCAGCGTATCTGCCTTGGGCATATCCGGTGCTAGGGTTTATTACGTTACGGTAATATCGTGCACGTATCATTAATGTATCATAAAGTCCTGTTTTTTGTGGATCAGGAAAGTAATCATCTGATGTTTCCAACTTTTGCAGGACTTGGGCCAATACGAAATCATCGTATGCATATTCTAAAGTACGTGACACTTGTTCGCAGGTATGAAAGGCTTCTGGTACGCTGTCTTCCAAAGGAATGTATCCATATTTCAGATAAGAATTCAAAGCACGCCGTCCCATTCCGTTTTTATATTCTTCATAGGTGGCGGGAGTCCTGAATGCGTTCCGGAGCATTCCTTCGCAAGCTTTGTTGATATCAAAATTACGGATTCCTTTGATATAGGCATCTCCCAGTGCGGAGATGCAATGATCGCCTATCATGGCTGCGGTATAACTGTTCCAACAAGGAAATATAGGCAGCCAGCCGCCTTGTTCATATTTGTCCACCAATGATTGCATCATGTCTCCGGCTTTCTTTGGGGTTAGGATATTGACTAAAGGATGGAGAGCACGGTAAGTATCCCACATACTGTAATCTTCATAGTAATTTCTACCGTTGGCTGATTGTCTGAACGGGTGTCCTGTGGAAAAAGAAGGATAGCGCCCGTCTACATCATTGAATGTACGTGGCAGGAATGAGGCACGGTAGAGTGCTCCGTAAAATTTCTCTTTATCGTTTCGGTTGTTTGTCTGTACTGTAACTTGTGAAAGCCTTTGTTCCCAGATGGAGTTCAGTTCCTGTCGGGTGCGGTCAAAATCCCAATGAGGTATCTCGGTGTCCAGATTCTTTTGAGCGCCTTCCATGTCAGTAAAAGAGGAAGCGGCTTTGATTAATATGGGTCCTTCTGAGTGTATTTTGAACCGGAGATATGCACCTATACCTGTTCCATCGGCTATCTGTCGTTGTCCGGCGAAGAGACTGTCATGCCGGAATGTACCATATTCTTCTATTTCATTTTGATATTCAATGATAAAGTACCCGTTGTATCCGGCGGGTTCTCCCCAGCCTTGATAGATGCGGTGGACGGGATTGTATCCGCGTATCTGTTTTTTTATGGTATCGATTTCAATATATCCTTTCCCTTCATCACTGTTAGGATTGACTATGAGATAAGCATCTTCCGGTTGGTTATAAGTGAATCGGAAAATGGCTGAACGGGAACGTCCGGTCATTTCTGCAAAGATGGAATAATCTTTGAGAAGGACAGAGTAATAGGCGGGCGTTGCTGTTTCTTCTTGGTGAGAGAACAGGCTTCCTCTGTCTTGGGGAAGATATTTCAGTGTACCCGATACAGGCATCAAGGTCATGGAACCGTAATCCTGTGTACAACCTCCGACAATCCAATGTGAATTGCGGAAACCTTGTATTTTCGTATCTTTGTAATAATAGGGAGCCTTACATTTTGCTTCTGTATCTTGTGTTTGGGGAGTCCAAAAGTTCATTCCGTTGGGCTCTAGAACAGCAGGCAGCGTTTGCCCGTACTCTTCGGTATTTTTGCCGAAAAGTTCTGCGGTGTGGGTTGCGCTTGGTGCAGTGCCCGTACGGGTATCTACGTAGAACAGTAGGGATTCTTCCTGATGACCGATACAAGCAGTAAACAGGCTGCATATAATCAGCAGGTAAGATAGGGTACTTTTCATAGCTCTTCTTGGAAAAGGGTTATTTTTTAATCTCCTGATGGAGTATTTTTATAAAGAGTTCCGGCCGGTCCAGATTGACTAAATCGGGATGGACTTCAATCGCTTTTTTATATTCTTTTTCACTCGCATTCTGAATAGCAGCCATTATCTTGATATGATTGCTTTTGCAGAATTCTTTGAATTGATGAGTGATATTGAGGATATCTGTTTCTACATAGGCCGGGGTGCATATTTTCATCCATTTCTCCAAAGCCGCTATATTGGAGGCATTTACTTTAATCTTCATTTCCGGAGCGATTTTGATAAATTCTTTCAGCATTTCTGAGTCTGCAAACCAGAAGAAACTTTTATTTTCATATCCTTTTTGGCGTACTAATGTAATCAAATCTTTTATCGGAGTTCCTCGTTTTACATCAAAAAAAATGTGTGCCTTTCCTTGTAGGGTATCTAGCATTTCGGCTATACGGGGTACGTGAATGCCGGTAAATCGAGAACTGAACCAACTGCCGGCGTCTAATTTTTCAATATCTTTGGATAGCATATCTTGAATGGAACCTTTACCGTTGGTAGTACGGTCTAAAGTTTCATCATGCAGATTATAAAGTATATTGTCTTTACTTTTGCGCACGTCCACTTCTATCCAGCCGGCTCCATGTTTCAATGCAGCTAGAGCTGATGGAATGGTGTTTTCCGGCGCTATATGGTTCGCTCCTCTGTGTACTACGATTTCGATAGAGTCCTGGTACATCATTTTATGGGCATGTATAGGAAATGGGAATAATGCCAAGATGGATGTCGCGATATGAAGTAATAAGATTTGATGACGTTTCATGAATTATTTTTTGCCTTAAAGGTTTTTATAAGAGCTTGCCGTAACAAGCCCTTATAAAAACTTATTTAATTTATCAATAACCGTAATTTTGCTTCCAGTTGGTGTTTGAATTCATCAAGCCGACAGATACAGGGAAGATTCTACGCCATTTCTCGGTCTTGGCTTCCGGATGATATTGATTTTTATATCCCCAGTCGTCTTCGAACTTTCCAAAACGGATTAGGTCATTGCGACGCCATGTTTCTGCGTAAAATTCACGTGCACGCTCTTCAAGCAACTCGTCCAATGAAGGAGAATGCTCCAATAATGGAGCGTTACAGTAGCTGCGTATTTGGTTGAACAGGGATTGTGGCGTATCACCGTTCGTAGCTGTTGCTCCCCGTAGAATAGCTTCTGCTTTCATCAGCAGAATATCTGCATAACGGAAGATAGGTACATCATTGCTTTGATTCCGGTTATAGAGGTTATAATCGTCTGCTTGAATAGCCCATTTGATGCATCGGTATCCCTGACACCATGCGTTCAAGTCATTTCCAAGATCCATTTGGTCATTCAAGATGGTGATATTCTTGGTGAGGACAACTTGTTGTCCGTTGTATATATAAGGTTCTGTTCCCATTGTATGTGTGCTGATGTCATAATAGTTGATCGCACCTTTCATGATGATGTCATTGCGTTCATCTCCTTCCAGGCAAAAACGGTCTGCTGCTTCAGGAGTGACGATGAAAACGCCTCCAGCATTTTTGGATAGTGTTATACCGAACAGTCCTTTGCCGTCCGCGCCGTCATTGTTGAATTTAGGCCAGAATTGAAAACGGGCGTAAGTATTGGCTCTGGTTGATGTTTCATTATTTTGGTATGGCATTGCATAGATGAAATCTTTGATCTGATAGCCGTTGTCCGGCATGAATTTCTTGCGATAACCATCACTGAGGTTGAAATGACCAGAGGCGATGATATCATCGCAATATTTTATGACATCATTCAATTTGGAATTAGTCATGCTTGGATCATAAGTAGCTACATCATCACAGGTATAAACAGCCCAGTTTATATAGAGTTTGGCAAGGAGAGCCTCAGCCATCCATTTGGTTGGCTTGCCATAAGTGGAAGCATCAACATCTTCTTTTAAACCGCCGGAAGCCAAAGCACGAAGCAGGTCGCTTTCGATAAATTTTGTAATTTCGGAACGGGGAGAACGGTCGATAGCTTCAGAATCGCCGATCAAATGGTCTAATTTGGGAGTTGCTCCGAATGTATCCATAAAAATAAAATGATAGAAAGCACGCATGGCAAGTGCCGGAGCAATCAAGGCTTCTTGTTCGGCATTGTTTTCATCCTCTCCACCCAGGTCAAAAATTGCTTGATTGCACTTTGTGATTGCAGCCGGAATATCACCGGCCCAGTCCACGTGTGCGTCTCCTGGAAGGCTGGCATGAAGAGAGGAATGGATATAATTGCCGCCATCATACCAGTTACCACCAAATGTCACTGCCATGAATTCATCAGAGGACAGCAGGGCAGCTTCCATATAACGACGTCCTAATGCTCCGCCGAATCCATAATACAAACCTGCCATTTTCGCTTCTTTGGCAATTTCGGAATCCGGGTATTCTGTATAAGTGGATTTAAGATCCACATCTAGATCTGTGCAGGAGGAGAAGGTGAACAGACCACCTACTAGCCAGGTTATTAATTTTATGCTATTTTTCATATCAGTTTTCAATTATATGGTTAGAAATTCATGTTTACACCGATCATAAATGAACGGGTACGCGGATAGTAATTGGTGCGTCTGTCCATACCCGGTTCCAAGCCTCCAAGGTTGATTTCCGGATCACGACCGGAGTAACCGGTAATGGTGAATACATTATTACAAGTAGCGTATAGCTTGAGCGAGTTTATCCAGTTACCAATTTTGCCGAAAGTATATCCCAATGAAACCGAGGACAGACGGAAATAACTACCGTTCTCTATCCAGCGATTGGATGGTGCTTGAGATTGTGTGTCTGTAGCACGGTGTTCGGTAGCTACGCTTTTTAATACATTGCGGCCTTCTTTCACAAAAGAAACATTAGAGTATTGTTCTGCAGTGGCGTTGTAGATATCTTGTCCAAGAACACCAGTAAAGAATAAATCGAGATTCCAGTTCTTGTATTGGAAGTTATTGCTCCAGCCTAAATTTAAATCAGGTTGTGCACAGCCGGTAATAGTACGGTCTCTATCAGTTTCAGGATCTGTGGTCGTTTCGCCTGTACGCTCACCCGTTTCAGGATCGTGTACATAAAAGATGGATACTCCTTGGTTATTGTAGCCGGCCCATTCGTAGGTGTAGAAGGTGCCGATAGGATGTCCTTCCATGATGCGCTGTACGTCTGCATTTGAAGAATAACCTGCGATTTCAGGATCGGCTGCACGGATATAATCTACGGAATATTCACTGTTGGATATACTTTCTACGTTATTTTTATTATGAGATAAGTTCAAACTGGTTTGCCAAGAGAAATTTTTTGTTTGTATAGGAGTGGCATTAATGGTAAATTCAATACCTTTATTGCTGATATCTCCCACATTGGCCGGCATGGTTCCGAAAGGATAGCGGTTTGTGGAAACCTCGTAAGTGTATATCAGGTCGCTGGTACGCTTGTCATAGTATTCGATGGTTCCTCCTAATCTGCCTCCAAAGAAGCTGAAGTCCAGCCCGATGTTCAACATGGCTGTACGTTCCCATTTTAGGTCTGGATTGGCATTTGAGGCGGCTGCCAGGGTATGGTAACTATTCTGTGTGCCATTGGCGTTTGTATAGTTGAACCAACCTGAAGTACTGTAAGTCTGGATAGCCGAATAAGCTCCGAATCCGAGTGAGTTACCACTAACACCATAACCAACACGGAACTTCAAGTCATCGAAAACATTTAAATCTTTGATGAACTTTTCTTCGCTCATACGCCATGCCAACGATGCAGATGGAAAAGTTCCCCAACGGTTGTTCTTTCCAAAAGCAGAGGAGCCGTCACGGCGAATTGTTGCTTGAAGCAGGTATTTGCTGTTGAAGGAGTAGTTGATACGTCCATAAAATGAGATCATACGTAAAGTTTCCAAATGACCGTTATTATTGCTGGTGATACCGCCATTCTGCCAATCCATTTTATTGGCAAGGTTCAGATTATAAAAGGTGGTGTTATCATTGTAAAAGTCGTAGACATCCAGACCGAAACTGTCATTGTCATCATTCTGTTCCCATGAATAACCGGCCATCAGGCCCAGTTTGTGGATATTGGCGAATGTATGATCATAGTTTATGTATGTTTCAAGAATTTTTTTCTTGTTTTCTGTTGCAATACGTTTAGCTTCGCCATTTCGGGTGTTATATTGGGATTTGCTGGTATGGTATTCGTTCCATATATATTGTTCGTCTTGATAGGAAAGACTTAAGTTCCATTTCAAGTCCTTAGTGATATCTAAAGTACCTTTGGCTGTTCCTTGAAGGAGTTTCTTGTTATTTTCAAAAGTATCTTCATTGATCATGGATACAGGATTGAAGTTTTGGGAGATAGTTTTGTCGCTATACCAAGAACCGTCTGCATTGGTGACAGGAACTAGTGGAGAATAATAATTCATGGCATCGAATACGGATTGGCCATCTTTGGCGGAATCAACGGTGGTACCTTTTGATTGTGCGGCATTCACATTAAAGGCTAAGGTGAGCCGATCATTCAGTGCTTTGGTTTGCAAGAATGCGCGGCCGCCGAAACGCTCGAAATCTGTACCACGTACGATACCTTGTTTGTTTTGATAACTCATGCTGGCACTGTATTGAGTCTTTTCTGAACCGCCATTGATAGAAACGTTGTGGTTATGACTGATTGCTGTGCGCAGTACTTCATCGTTCCAATTGGTGTTTGCTCCTTTGTCATTCGGAAGAGTGATGTTATTTTCCTTGGCATAGGTGCGGAGTTCGTCGGCAGTCATCATATCTAAACGCTTGGCAATGTTGTCAAATGCAAGATATGCGCTGTAGTTTACAGAAGTGTGCTCACTTTTACTACCTTTTTTGGTGGTAATCAAGATTACACCGTTAGCAGCCTTGGAGCCATAAATAGCCGTTGCAGAAGCGTCACGAAGTACGTCAATGCTTTCAATATCTTCGGGAGCAATCAGACTTAATGACATACCGGGAATACCGTCAATAACATAATAAGGTTCCATTGCCGCACCGGTACGCAGAGAAGAAGCCCCACGTAAAGAGATAGAAGCTGTACCAGAAGTCGGGTCGCTGCTTTGTACTACCGTCAAACCAGGAACTTTACCTTGCAACAACTGTCCAGGGTCAGAATAAACTCCTACATTCAGTTTGTCTGCTTTCACAGTGGTAATGGAGCTGGTTACATCCTTACGACTCATACTGCCATAACCTACTACCACAACTTCATCTAATGTTTTAGAATCTTCTTCCATAATAATCTTCAGAGAAGATCCTTTTACTGTAATTTCCTGGGTAGTGTAACCCACGTAAGAGAATACGAGTGTCTTTCCTTGTGCTACATTCAGTGTAAACTGTCCGTTAAAGTCAGTGATAACACCGTTGGTAGTACCTTTTTCGACTACATTCACTCCGATAAGGGGTTCTCCGGTCTTGTCTGTGACAATACCGTTAACTTGATTTTGAGCAAATGCCAGTGTACTGTTTAATAGGAGTAATGCAAAGACTACTATCTGTGCAAATGTCCTTTGGGTTAGAGATTGTACGTTTAGCATAGAATTTAATTTTGGTTTTGATTAATATGTTCTTGTTTAATACTGCATAGTTCTCTATATATTATGAATTGGTTGTTACAGTTTGATGTATATTTTCTTAAGATATAGCGGATAACCGATACACCCCAAAAACAGAGTGAAAACGAGGGCGTAGACAGCTGAGGCAAGGTAGGCGTCGGTTATTCCTGAATGAATGGCTGCATAGGCTGCCGCCTTCCATCCGGTACTTCCCATCATAATGGCAAGTACTTCGCTCAGTACATAGAGGAATAGGGGGTTGACGCCGAAGATGATGAAGAAGCGGCACCATTTTTGTTTATTCCTTATGTCTATATAATACATTAATGTGGCAAGTGACATGGAAGCCGCTCCGCAGGTCACCAGAACAAAAGTAGGAGACCATATTCTTTTATTTAAAGGCAGCGCATCTGCCAACAAATAGCCGATACTCATCAGAATGAATCCGGTCAAGAACAAACGGAGCACTTTGTTTTCTGTCTGATGGCTTTGTATTATCCATTTTCCACATGAAAAACCGATACAAGTGTGGGCGATAGCAGAGAGAGTGCTTACAAATCCTTCCGGATCAATCGGGCTCTTCTGATAGAGATGTGCTTCGCCGAAAAGTTGCCTGTCAATGATGGATAAAATATTGCTTTCATCGCAGGTATAACCGTTCCCCATGCATAATATGACAGTGTAACTTACCAGTAAGATAAAGGTTAATGTGGGGATGAACTTATGATTCATAAATAGGGCTGTAAAAGAAATAACACAGTAACATAAAGCAATGCGTTGTAGTACCCCGGGGATGCGCAGATGGACAAAAGGCAGGAAGTCACCTTCACATACATGGTCAAACCAACCGATTGCCCATCCGATGCATAGAATAAGAAATGTGCGTTTCAATATCTTGGTTACCACTTGTAGGGAAACGTTGAAATTGAATTTGTTCAATGAAATATATGTTGAAATACCCATGATGAACAGAAAGAAAGGAAAAACCAAGTCACAAGGTGTCAGTCCGTTCCATGCAGAATGTTGTAAAGGTGCATACGACACTTTGCCTCCTGCATTGTTGACCAGAATCATTCCTGCTACAGTGATGCCCCTGAGTGCATCGAGTGACAAAAGCCTCTTTTTAATGGGCAGTGCCTGCTGTGCGGTTTCTGTATCGAGTTCTTTCTTTTTCATCTTACAATCAATTGTTTATCAATGTTATAGCCTCTTTTGCTACTTCTATACAATCACCTTCGGCAGATGCCGCATAGGTGTTCTTTGCCAGTGTCCATGGTTCTTCCAGGGCATACCAATCTATGGTCATGGCTGGATTATCGGCAGTGGGGGTTGATGAATTACCTACTGGCAGTACAGGAAGTTTGCCATCCAGTTGGTCTTGCAGTACTTGCCAGTATTTTTCCCAACGTTTATAATAAAAGTCGCGCAGTAGTCCGTTCCATTCTTTATGGGCATAATCTCGTAACTTGCCGATGTCGGCGCAGTAACGGTTTCCCCATGTGGTGATTTGTACGCGGGCATTCCATTCGTAGAGGTCTTTCTCTTCAGATGTACTTCCTAGATTGCGCGCTTGTTGAATCCAGTTCCCTACTTTGAATTCTTTGCGTGTGCCCAACAGTTTGTCTTGCATTATCAGTAGTTCCAAGAACTGTCGGGTATGTGTGGCATAACTTTTTTTATCGAAGCTTTTAAAGTCGGCAACAGCGTAATTGTACACTATTCGGGCACGGTCGGCAATGGCTTGTCGGGTGATATCAACTAGATCATATTCAAAGTTGTTGTTACCGCGATATTTGTGTGCTACGCTCACCATCAATCGTGCGGCTTCTGCTGTGGTAGTGGGGTCGTAATAGTTGCACATTTTGCTCCAGCTGGATGCTTGGAAATTATTCAGTGATGGGCGCCCGCAAAAGATACTTTCGTGAGGACCTTGTTGGTTGTTGCCTGCCGGACAGTTGTAGATACCGTTTGCCAGGATCTGCCAAGCTTGCCAGATAGATTCATCGTCTGTGCCATAGCGTGCGCGGATATATTGTTTTATCCATTCTTCTTTGGTAAACTTTTCTGCACGCCAAGGTAGTTCGCACATCAGTTCGAACATAACGGGATTATTTTCAATGCCTTCCATTGTCAGACCGATGCCTTTTAGCTGAGCGGCCAGTGGGTTGTCTTTGGTCAGGTAAAAATTATGAAGAAGTTGGTCCATCCTTCCATGCAAACCCACGTTCCCACCGAAATTTTCCAACAGGCAGAACAACCAGTTGTGTTCTTCGTATCCTTTGTCTCGTTTCCATATAGAGGGAATGCCCCACATGGGACGACATTCGCTAAATAAATCAAGGATGAGCAGATCGCCGGGATTCAGCGCTTTCATCATTTCCGGGCGTGGATTTTCTGTCCATCCCTGCACCACCCACACAGCTTTTGGATTAGCCTTTTTCATTGCATCCATAATAGCCTTGCCGGCTTTGCCGAAGTCTAGTCTGGCAGGCAAGCTTTTGGCTTCATGAAAAGGATCGATGGAGTAGTAGTCACTTGTTCCATACAGCTTTTCGGTTTCTTCGTAAAAAAGGCTGGCAATCTGGGTAAACTTGGGATCGTCGGGCAGTAAGATTCCCGGTCGGTCAAATCCGTTCCATTTGTTGAGAGTGCTTTGGGCGGATTCCGAGGAAGTGTTGCTTAATGTTTTCTCTTCTTTTCCACCATCAATACGTTTTCCCAAATCCAGTTTGGAGGGGATCATACCCGAGTAACCGGGCAGTACGGGGTGCATTCCCCATTCTTTCATTCGTTTCAATATTTTTTTCTGCAAGTCTTCTTGCTGTTTATACCAACTATCGGGGTTAGGGCCTCCCCAGCCTTCCAAATTGTTCATTTCCCACCAGGCAAGGAATGCTGGTCCGGCAATAAAATCATTGATTTGCTGTTTGGAAAATCCTAAGCGGAGTAATAGGTTACGCCACACACATTCATGTCCTACGGCAGCAAGTGGCAGGTTGATGCCATGCAGTGCCATCCAATCCAGTTCCTCTTCCCAACGTTTCCAATCCCAAAATGCCATGGAGTAGGAGTAGGTGCAGTAATTGAAATCATAACGCAGGGCCAGATTTGTTTCGTGGCGTTCTTTACGGAAGACGGGAGGAAGAACATTGGGTAGTGAGGCATGCATACTGTTCCATGACAGGTGGATTCCGGCATGATACTTTAAGTACCAGTTGATTCCGGTTGCTATATTAATATAGGTATTGCCTCGTATCACTACCTTGTCGCCTTTTTGGTCCAACTCGAAAAAGTCATTTGAGCTTTTGTGTAGTTCGACTACGAACTTGTCCGATGCTCCCTTGTCTATCCTTTCCAGCATTTCCTTGATGGGGTTTGCCAGTATACCGGAGGGGAGTAATATCAGCCAGCTCAATAATAAGAATGTGTTTTTCATATACATTTGCATTTCTGTTTTTTACAAATGTAAGGGAAACAAAGCTTTTTATAGGAGACTATGGTGCACAAATGGAGTAAAATAGTAAAGTGAACTATTTTTTTCCAAAATATTCGCTTGGAAGTACTCCAAACAGCTCTTTGAAGCATTTTGTGAAATATTTAGGGTCGTTAAAACCTACGGCGTATGCGATTTCTGCAACAGAAATGTCACATTCTACTTTGGTTAAAGTGTCTTTTGCCACATTTAATCGGTAGTTTCTCATGAATTGACCAATGGACTGCCCTGTCAAAGATTGCAATTTCTGATTGACTAAGGTTTTGCTGTATCCCATATCGCGGATAAAGCGCTCTAAGTTATAATCCGAGTCGGCATAATGTTCTTTCATTAAATTGATTGCCGATGTCATAAATGTGTTGTCTTTGGAACTAGCGTTTATATTCAATGTTTCACAATTCATACTAGTGGAGAACATGGATTTGTATTTCTGGCGTAAGGCAAGTATATTTCGGATACGTAATCTTAGAATAACCTCATCAAATGGTTTGCACAGATATTCATCTACTCCTATTTCATAGCTGATTCTTTCTTGGGCTTCAGACCGGAGGGCAGTGAGCATGAGAAAGGGGATGTGGGAAGTAGCCAGATTAGCTTTTACCCGGCGGGATAATTCATTCCCGTCCATGACGGGCATCATCAGGTCGCTGACAATCAAATCAATCGTTTCTCTTTGAATCAAGTAAAGAGCTTCTGCACCGTTCTGTGCTTCTTTTAATTGATAATTGTTTTTGAGAATGGAACAAATATAAGTACGCATATCTGCATTATCTTCAACAATGAGGATGGTTTCCTTTTTCTCGTTTCCATTGGCAGGAATGGAAAGTGGATGTTCATTCTGCTCATATTTTTCTTTTTCTGATTCGGCTTGGGGGATACCTTTTTCCAAAGGTAATAGTATTCTGAAGAAAGCTCCTTGCTTGGGATTGTTTCCTGCATAGATGTTGCCTCCGTGCAGAGAAATGATTTTCTTACATAAGAATAGTCCGATTCCTGTGCTGCTTTGTCCATAAACGGGATATTTGATGCTCTTTTTGGATTGGTAGAAGCGTTCGAAAATACGTTCTATATCTTCGGGTACGATACCATTACCTGTATCTTTTATATCTATGAACAGCCAGGTATGGTTGTCTTTGTCGGTAAGGGAAGCCACATACAAACTTATTTTTCCATAATCGGGAGTGAATTTAACAGCATTGGATATCAGATTAATAATGGCTTTGCGCATATATTCAACATCAAATATCCAAAACGGGGTACAGAGCCGGAAGTAGGTGATGATGTTTATGTTCCGTTCATGGGCAAATACTTCGAAAGGCATTAATATATTTTGTATAAGGCGGATAAAGTTTTCGTTTGTCTTATTTAATACAACTTTGTCTGCATCTAACTTTCTGAAGTCCATTAATTCATTGACTAGTGATAGCAGATAATTGGAATTCCGTTCAGCTATTTGTAGCTGTTTCTTTACTTCCGGCTCATGGCTTTCGTCAAGGGCGCGTTGGATGGGACCGTTGATTAAAGTGACTGGTGTCCGGAATTCATGAGTGATATTGGTGAAGAAAGCAATTTTTTCTTCCGTTACCTCCTCGACGTGTCGTGCCATTATTTCTAGTTGTTTATTTTGTAACTCTAGCTCATGGGTGCGTTGGGCTACTTCTTTTTCCAGTTGTTTTTTCTGTTGACGGTACAGACTTATTTTCCATTGATAAAAATAATAGCTGCCTACGGTGATCAGAATGGCAAGCAATAAATAGACGAAAAGGACACTTATCGGACATTAATGGAGGAAATTGAGATCCGCTATGCGCATGAAGTTGTCTACGACGAGGCGCACAATCTTCATCTGGAAATTTTCACACCATTCCAGATGGCGCACCCGGAGCGCACTTGGCCGTGCATCACATTTATTCAGGGATCCGCCTGGATGAAACAGTATGTCTACCAGAAGGTCGGCATGATCGCCCGTCTGGCGCAGCGCGGCTACGTTGTTGCAATCGTCGAATACCGTCACAGCGGAATCGCACATTTCCCAGCGCAGATCATCGACGCAAAAAATGCGGTACGTTTTCTGCGTGCGCATGCGGAGGAATACAAGCTGAATCCATCGCAGATGTTCCTGATGGGAGATTCTTCCGGCGGACAGGTTTCTTCCGTTGCCGGCATGACCGCAAAGAGCGGAAAACTTGACGAGCCGATCAATGAGGAAAGCTGCGAGGTATGCGGTATTATCGATCTGTACGGAGCTGTTGATGTGACACTGCCGTACGGCTATCCGATAACGCTGAACCATCAGAAACCGGACAGCCCGGAGGGCATGCTGATGGGCTATGACATTACCGAGCATCTTGAGGAGGCTAAGGCAGCCTGCTCCAAAACATACGTGAACGAGGATTTCCCGCCGATGCTGATCGCACACGGCACCAAGGACACGATGGTGTTCTGCCAGCAGAGTGTCGATCTCTACCACGCATTAAAGGATGCCGGAAAAGATGTACAGCTGTATCTTCTTCGCGGCGCAGACCACGGCGGTGCAGCATTCTGGACCGAGGAAATGATTACCGTTTACGATAACTTCTTCAAAAAATGTTTGGGTGAATAACATGAGAATTGCTTACTGCGAAGATGAACCGGCGCAGCGTTCCCGGATGGAAATGCTGCTCCGCACCTTTGCGGAGCGAAAAAGGCTTCCTCTGACCGTGGAAGCCTTTTCAGACTCCGCCGCTTTTCTGTTCCACTACCCTGACTCGTATCCGTTTGATCTCATCTTTCTCGATATTGATCTCGGCGGAATGGACGGCATGGCGCTGGCGCGGAAAATCCGTGAAACGGACAGTGAGGTGCCGATTCTCTTTCTGACGAATCATAAAGAATATGTTTTCGAAGGATATGAGGTGCAGGCGTTCCGGTATCTCTTAAAGCCGGTGACAGAGGATACACTGTTTCCGCTGCTCGAGGAGCTGCAGGCGATGCGCGGACAGGAAAAACCGCATCTGCTGCTTTCACTTGGCGGAGAGACGCAGAAGCTGTTTCTTTCTGACCTGCTTTTTGTGGAGTCCGATAATCATTATCTGACGCTGCATACTGCCGCCGGCACGGAAACGTTTATGATGGAGTTATATCAGGAGTC
>ENA-UEOR01000786-UEOR01000786.1-human-gut-metagenome-genome-assembly--contig:-NODE-786-length-19519-cov-39.974643_pt1 | contig 19519 bp, 9 predicted proteins | sample MGYA00242887_ERZ507890 | MGnify/ENA primary metagenome ERZ507890 (study PRJEB26167, sample SAMN06115431) | human gut metagenome | host: Homo sapiens | place: China:Guizhou | collected 2014-10-21...
GTCGGATTTCCTTTTACCACTTCATCAGGTAGTTTGTATACAAGTTGAAAGCGATCATGTTTGGCATCATAGCGGAATACTCTTCCTTTTTTGCCTATCTCCCACAGTGTTCCATCCACACCAACATATAGCCAACTCAGATTGAGCATGGAGTTAACTTCTATTTCGCTGTCTATAAGTCGGTATTGCTTGAAATTTTTCCGTCATAGCGGTCAATGCCATTGTGCGTAAGAAACCACATATATCCTTTCGGCCCTTTCTGAATAGCATATATCCTACGATTGCTCAAGCCATCTTCCACGCCGAGATATTTATAAGTTTGGGCGATGCAGAAGGAGGAAATGTATGTGAATAAAAAGAAAATGATAAATTTTCTCATAACAGTTACGGTCGTTCGTTATTGGGGGTATTTGTGAAATTAACGCAAAAATATGCATTTTGTTTGATAAAAGCAACACGAAAGCAAGAAGAATAGTGTTCGATTCCTCGCATTGTTTAGACGACAACAGGCGCAAGTTGTATATTATAACCTGCGCCTGTGCTTCACTTATAGATTGTAGTCAGAACTACTTAACCTTTTCTTCTACCCATTTACGTGCATTGACGAAGGCTTCCATCCATGGAGTGATCTGGTCGCTGTGCAGGCGGTCGGCAGGATAACAACCGTTCTGCCACGGGAAGATAGAGCGCTCCAGGTGAGGCATGATAGCCAGATGGCGCCCGTCAGCACTTGCTATGGCTGCTATGGAGTAGTCGGAGCCATTCGGATTGGCAGGATACTCGTCATAACTATATTTGGCTACCACATTATATTTATCTTCGTCGTAAGGCAAAGAGAATTTTCCTTCTCCGTGAGCTACCCATATACCGAGTTTGCTGCCACTCAGAGAGCCGAACATTACGCTGCGGTTGGTAGGAATGGTAAGTCCCAGGAATCTCGATTCGAATTTATGAGATTCATTATGCAGCATTTTACCGTTTTTCTTATGTTCGGGATTGATGAGGTTCAATTCCATCATCAACTGGCAACCATTACAAACACCCAATGAAAGCGTATCTTCGCGTGCATAATACTTGTCGAGTGCTTCTTTAGCTTTCGGATTGAAGAGGAAAGCTCCTGCCCAACCTTTGGCAGAACCCAGTACGTCTGAGTTGGAGAAACAATTGAAATGGTATAAGACTGCCGTACCGATGGCATGTGATATTGCAGCCAGACAGGGATTTAATGGCATACGTTGGATGAAAATGACTGATCCATCTTCTAAAGAGGCACCATCGGATGTCGGCTCTTTTATTATCTGGCAACAACCCCATGTCATTTATATGTCAGAACTTATCTATCGTGCATGTCCTTCTCAAGAATTTCTTCGTGAGTATGCCGATATGGTAGAACAGACAGCTGCTTTTATGGCTTCGTTTGTTAATTATGATTCTGATAATGATCGTTATATTATTCAAGGAGCTTGTGCAGCTAATGAATCCTATAATGAAGAGACGACTCTTAATCCTGTTTTTGAAATGGCCTATTGGCACTTCGGCTTGTCCATAGCTCAGAAATGGCGGGAGAGACTTGGGCTGCAACGTCATGCGGAGTGGGATGAGATTCTTGCAAAGTTGGCTCCTCTTACCAGCAGTCCTGACGGTATTTACTTACCGGCGGAGAAGGGTAGAGGAATACCTGATTTCGTGAATGGTATTCCTGCAGAGAAATTACCGGAAATGCCGGCAGGTGGGTATATCAATGGTCAGCGTCCTAAAGAAACGGGCAGTTCTGTTTCTTCATCAGAAGGTGGGAAAAGTAAGCGTAAACATGATCCTTTTTATGTTACAGGGACTTCTTCTGAAAATTTGCTGGCTTACGGCATGTTGCCTGAGTCGCGGCTCATTGATCAAGAAAAAATGCAAAAGACTTTGGTGCGTGCGGCTCAAAATTGGAATTGGTCCGGAGGATCCTGGAGTTGGAATTACCCCACACTGGCAATGAATGCTACTCGCTTGTTGCAGCCTGAGGTTGCTTTGCGTGCCATAACTATGGATAACCGGGAGGATTTGCTTTTGCCTAGTGGTAACAATTATCGTTCGACTCGTCTTCGTTCTTATTTGCCTGGTAATGGAGGGCTGTTATTAGCTGTCTCTATGATGTGTGCCGGGTGGGACGGTTGCTCGGTCAGTAATCCGGGATTTCCCAAAGATGGTAAATGGAATGTGCGTTGGGAGGGATTACATCCTATGCCATAGGATATAAGGAAGTCGTAAAAATGAATATCTATTTACAGTGTAAAAAAATTAGATAATGAGAATATTATTATGTTGTTCTTTATTAGTGATGTTCGTTGCTTGTACTCATCCCGTACAGCAAGTTCCGATAGACCGTAAAGCGTTAGTGAGCCGGAATAATCCCCAATTTTCAGCTTTCGATTCGTTGGCTTCGCTTTCTGTAGGGAATGGTGAATTTGCATTTACGGTAGATGTTACAGGATTGCAAACTTTTCCTGATGCTTATAAAAAAGGTGTCCCTCTGGGTACGCAAAGTCAATGGGGATGGCATAGTTTTGCTAATATGGACGGTTATAGACACGAAGAAACATTGAGTGAATATGATTTTGGACGAGGACATAAAGAATTGTATGCCGTTCAATCTCAAGAAGATAAAAGACAAAAGAATGCATCTGATTGGTTTCGTGCCAATCCACATCGGTTACATTTAGGAGTGATCGGGTTTGAATGGGGGGATGAGGCTGCTATTTCCGATGTTACCAGAATCAGCCAGACTTTGAATTTATGGGAAGGTGAGATACTCAGTCGGTTTACTTGGAAAGGGAATGAATTTAATGTACGGACGGTTTGCCATCCGGCACAAGATATGATTTCAGCCCACATAGACAGTCACTTGCATACAGGGATAAAATTTCATTTTCCTTATCCTACAGGTATTCATACTGATAATGCATGTGATTGGGATGCCAATGATAAACACTCTACCGAGGTTCTTAAACAGGACACACAAAGCGCTGTGTTAAAGCGTACGTTGGATTCCACGGTATATTATGTAGAATTAAAATGGGAAGGCAAGGCATTATTGAAAGAAAAAGAGAAAAATTATTTCGTACTGCTTCCACAAGAAGATGCTTTTTCGTTTTCATGTGCTTTTACCGCTAATGAGCCAGATCAGCTTACTGTACTCCCTGATTTTTTTGAAGTTGAAAGTTTGGCTAAGAATCATTGGGTGAACTTTTGGGAAGAAGGTGCTGCGGTAGATTTCTCTCATTGCACGGATCCGCGTGCTAAAGAATTGGAACGTCGGGTAGTGCTTAGTCAATATTTGCTTGCTATTCAATGCGCGGGCAGTACCCCTCCGCAGGAAACAGGGCTAACTTACAATTCGTGGTTTGGGAAATATCATCTTGAAATGATTTGGTGGCATCAGGCATGGCAACCGCTTTGGGGACATTCTGAATTACTCAGCCATACTTTAGAATGGTATAAAACGGTAGAGCCTATAGCAAGGGAAGTGGCTCGTCGGCAAGGCTTTGATGGAATCCGATGGATGAAAATGACTGATCCTAGTGGTGTGGAGGCACCTTCCAGTGTAGGCAGTTTTTTGATTTGGCAACAACCGCATTTTATTTATCTGGCAGAACTTCTTTATCGCTCTAACCCTGATAAGAAAGTGATAGAGAAATATAACTATCTGGTTCAAGAAACAGCTAAGTTTATGTATGCTTTTGCCACATATGATGAATTGGGAGTGCGGTTTATTTTAAAGGGAGCGATTCCAGCTCAAGAAACATTGAATGCGAGTACTACTATAAATCCTCCTTTTGAACTTTCTTATTGGTATTTTGCCATGCAGATAGCGCAGATATGGCGTGAGCGTGCAGGTGAAAAACGTAACTTGGAATGGGATGAGTTAATAGACAAACTTTCTCCGCTGGCTTATAATGAGGATGGGTTGTATCTGGCTGCGGAAAATGCAATAGACACTTATAAGGATATTCGTTTTACCAGTGACCACATGGCAGTGTTGGGTGCCGTAGGTATCTTGCCTATGAATAAATTAATCCGTGAAGATTACATGAAGAATACACTTCAATGGATATGGGATAATTGGAATTGGGGAAAGACTTGGGGCTGGGATTATCCTATGACAGCAATGAATGCTACTCGATTGGGTGAGCCGGAAAAAGCGGTGGAGGCATTGCTTATGAATAAACGTACCAATACATATTTGCCGAATGGACATAATTATCAAGATCCCCGTTTACGTGTTTATTTACCTGGTAATGGTGGTTTATTAACTGCCATTGCATTAATGTGCGCTGGTTGGGATGGTTGTGAAATAGAAAATCCTGGTTTCCCGAAAAATGGAAAATGGAATGTAATGTGGGAGGGATTGTCGCCCATGCCTTAAATTGATTTGATAAAGTGGCGTACTATTGTTTATGTGCTGATGTATCAATAGGCTGTGTAATGTTTCGCATAGCTATTGGTATATTGGCACATTGGTTTATTGTTGTAAATGTGGTAATTGTTTATTGAGGCTTTTTGTATTCTGCAACATAAAAAGCACCGTAAATACGATAAATAATACAGGCTTTATGGACGAATTTCCATATTATTGTATCTTATTCTATGGAATCCAATCCTATTTCGTCTTATTTTTGCAATATTGAAAATAAAAACTATGAAATACAAAAAACTCATTTCTTTTCTAGCTTTCTTTTTAGCTGTTTTGTCAGTATATGGACAGAACCCTTTTATCTTGAAATCAGGTGAACCGGTGACTATTGCCTGTGGTAATTCAGAGGAAGAAGTTGTACATACAGCTTTGAATTTGCTCAATCGTGATGTGGAGTCTGTTTTTTCTACCCGCATAATCGTTACTCCGGAAAGTAAAAAAGGAATGATTATAGTCGGAACCATCGGACAAAGTGATTTGATCGATAAGGCAGGTGTTGATTTATCTCCTATAAAAAATAAAAAAGAAGCTTTTCTGCTGGCTGTTTCTTCCACTGGTAAATTAGTTATAGCCGGCAGTGACAAGCGTGGTACTGCATACGGCGTCATGGAACTTTCACGGTTGATAGGTGTTTCTCCATGGGAGTGGTGGGCAGATGCGACCCCTGCAAAGAAAGAGATTTTTCAACTACCGGCTTCTTATCGGAATATGCAGTCTCCTTCCGTAGAATATCGGGGGATTTTTATCAACGATGAGGACTGGGGGCTTACCCCTTGGAGCTGGCAGACATACGAGCCAAGTGATGTGAAAGGACAAATCGGTCCGAAAACACATGAGCGGATTTTTGAGTTATTGCTTCGTCTGCGTGCCAATACCTTCTGGCCGGCTATGCATGGCTGTTCTGTACCTTTTTATTTTACACCGGGCAACAAAGAAGTGGCTGATAAGTTTGGTATTTTCATTGGAACTTCTCATTGTGAACCGATGATGCGGAATACCAATGGTGAGTGGAAACGGGATGGAGTGGGAGAGTATGACTATGTTCACAACAGTGCTCATGTCTTGTCCTTTTGGGAACAACGCGTAAAGGAGGTTGCAGGGTTGGATAATCTGTATACTTTAGGTATGCGTGGCGTGCACGACGGTGCGATGAATGGTGCTAAGACCATAGAAGAACAAAAAGCCGTTCTGACTAAAGTGCTAAGGGATCAGCGCGATTTGTTGACTAAATATGTAAATAAGGATGTGACTCAAGTACCTCAAGTCTTTATTCCTTATAAGGAAGTTTTGGATGTGTACCATGCCGGGCTGCAAGTGCCCGATGAAGTGACGCTGATGTGGTGTGATGACAATTATGGTTATATCCGTCATTTCCCTACAGCAGAAGAACGTGCCCGTAAGGGAGGAAACGGAGTGTATTATCATGTGTCCTATTGGGGGCGTCCGCATGATTATCTTTGGCTGGGAACTGCCCATCCTTCCTTGGTATACCAGCAAATGTCTTTGGCATACGAGCGGGGTATACAGAAAATGTGGATATTGAATGTCGGAGATATTAAACCGGCTGAATATCAGGTAGAACTTTTCCTGGATATGGCATGGAACTTGGAAGCGGTGAAGCAGCAGGGGATTGCTGCTCATCAACGTCATTTCCTGGAGCGTGAGTTTGGAAAAAATAGGGCTGACCGGTTACAGCCTGTCATGCAGGAAGCTTATCGTTTGGCTTATATCCGTAAGCCGGAATTTATGGGGAATACCCGCACGGAAGAGAAGGATCCTAAGTTTAAAGTGATCAGTGATTTGCCTTGGAGTGAGCAGGAAATCAATGAACGTCTGGCAGCATATAGACAATTGTCAGATAAGGTGGAGCAGGAATGGCATGCACTTCCTGCACAGAAAAAAGAAACTTATTTTCAGTTGGTGAAGTATCCTGTCCAGGCGGCTGCTCAGATGAATAACAAACTGCTGACAGCCCAGTTGGCGCGTCATGGAAAAGCTGATTGGGCGGATAGTGACAGGGCATATGACAGTATAGTTTCATTGACAAAACGCTATAACACAACAAAATGGAACCGTATGATGGATTTCCAACCACGCAGACTTCCGGTTTTCAACCGGGTGGAAAGAAAGGCACTATCGTCCGGGTTGCCTGAAAAACGTCAGGCTGTCTATACATGGAATGGCGCTGATTGCGCTGAAGGGGTATCGGCAATTTGTGAAGGGCTAGGCTATGAAGGGAAGGCGGTGGCGGTGTCAAAGAATAAAGAACTGACTTTTGAATTTACTGCATGGGAAACGGATTCTGTAGAGGTGGAAGTACGATTGTTGCCTAATCATCCGGTGGAAGGAGAACGGTTGCGTTTTACCATTTCATTGGATGGAAGTGCCACGGAGGCTGTTTCGTATGAAACCAAAGGACGCAGTGAAGAATGGAATGAGAATGTTTTGTGTAATCAGGCTGTCCGACGGATGGTTCTTCCTGTTGCACGGAAAGCTTCCCATCGTTTAATTTTTACTGCATTGGATGAAGGTGTGGTATTGGATCAGATATACCTTTATACACCTCGGATAAAATAGGGTGAACGAAGATATTCAGGGTATTTGTGCATACGGAAATTACAATGAAAAACAACTGATAAAATGAAGAAGACTTTTTTAAAATCCTTGGCTGGTATTGCGGCCGTAGCTTTTGCCGTATCATGTACGGCACCGGCTCCAAAGTATAAAACGGTGGTTGTCGATGCTCCTTTTGCTATGGAACCCATCAAAGAATGTGTTTTTCCCGAACAAGATTTTTCCATTGTGGATTATGGCGCGGTGAAAGGTGGGGAAACAGTGAATACGGAGGCCATCGCCAAAGCCATAGCAGCTTGTAATAAGGCCGGAGGAGGCCGTGTGGTTATTCCTGAAGGGGAATGGCTGACAGGACCTGTTCATTTTAAAAGTAATGTAAATCTTCATTTGGAAGAAAATGCCATATTACGCTTTACAGATAATCCCTCTGATTATCTGCCTGCTGTGATGACTTCATGGGAAGGTATGGAATGTTATAACTATTCTCCGTTGCTGTATGCTATGGATTGTGAGAATATTGCTATTACCGGAAAAGGGACACTGGCTCCTATCATGGATACTTGGAAAATCTGGTTCAAACGTCCTAAACCTCACATGGATGCTTTGAAAGAGTTATATACGATGGCTTCTACCGATGTACCTGTAGAACAGCGTCAGATGGCAAAAGGAGAAAACCATCTTCGTCCTCATCTGATTCATTTCAACCGGTGTAAAAATGTGTTGCTGGATGAATTCAAGATTCGCCAGAGTCCTTTCTGGACGATACATCTTTATATGTGTGATGGTGGTATCGTACGTAATCTGGATGTAAAGGCTCATGGCCATAATAATGATGGAATTGACTTGGAAATGAGCCGTAACTTCCTGATAGAGAACTGTGTGTTCGATCAGGGGGATGATGCTGTGGTTATAAAGGCAGGGCGTAATCAGGATGCATGGCGTCTGAATACTCCTTGTGAGAATATTGTGATACGCCATTGTAATATCTTGAAAGGACATACGTTACTGGGAATCGGTAGTGAAATGTCTGGTGGTGTACGGAATGTGTACATGCACAATTGTACGGCTCCCGATTCTGTATTCCGTCTTTTCTTTGCTAAAACCAATCATCGCCGTGGTGGATTTATTGAAAATATCTGGATGAAAAATGTGAAGGCGGGAAAGATGCAACGTGTACTCGAAGTGGATACGGATGTGCTTTACCAGTGGCGTGATTTGGTACCTACCTATCAGGATAGCATTACATTCATCAACGGACTTTATATGGATAGTGTGACTTGCGACCGTACCGAGGCTGTTTATGATTTGAAAGGCGATGCCCGCCTTCCTATCAAAAACGTGGAAATAAGGAATGTGACTGTGGGGGAAGTGACAAAGTTTGTGAAGAATGTGGTAAATGCGGAGAATGTGGTGGAGGAAAATATAATTTACAAGGAGAAACAAGATAAACAATGAAAACACAAAAAAAACTATGGAGTGCTTTAGCAGCTCTGTGTGTGGCAACCGGTACGGTTGCCCAACCGGCCTACAATTATTCCAAACTGCAAAAAGAGCAGTTGGGGCGTGGTGTTGTGGCCATTCGTGAAAATCCATCGGACGTAGTGGTGTCGTGGCGTTACCTGTCTTCCGATCCGATCAATACTTCTTTCAATGTATATAGAAATGGAGAGAAAATAGCGGAAGTCCCCCATTCTACAGGTACTTTTTACCGGGATACTTACTCAGGTAATGAAAAAGCGGTATATACTGTAAAACCGGTGATAAATGGGGTTGAAACAGGTAAGTTGAATGGAAATTATACTTTGCCGGCTAATGCTCCGTCAGGTTATATCGATATTCCTCTGGACAGACCGGCGGAAGGTGTGACTCCTTCGGGACAAAAATACACCTATAGTCCTAATGACGCATCTATAGGTGATGTGGACGGCGACGGTGAATATGAAATTATCTTGAAGTGGGACCCCTCCAATGCACATGATAATGCACATGACGGTTATACAGGAAATGTTTATTTTGACTGTTATCGCCTGACCGGAGAAAAACTATGGCGTATTGACTTGGGGCATAATGTCCGCGCCGGAGCACACTATACCCAGTTTATGGTGTTTGATTTGGATGGAGATGGTAAAGCAGAAGTAGTCATGAAGACTTCTGATGGAACAAAGGATGGAAAAGGAAAGATAATAGGTGATGCCAAGGCTGATTACCGTGAACCGGGTATCACAGACGGAAATTCCCACGGAAATACACCTCGTAACCAGGGACGTATTCTGACCGGTAACGAATACTTGACCGTATTCAACGGACTGACAGGAGAAGCGATGAAAACAATAGATTATGTTCCGGCTCGTGGTAAGCTGACCGACTGGGGAGACAACCGTGCCAACCGCAGTGACCGTTTCCTGGCTTGTGTGGCTTATCTGGATGGAGTACATCCCAGTGTGGTGATGTGCCGCGGATATTATACCCGCACTGTGCTGGCGGCATTCGACTGGGATGGTAAGAACTTGAAACAACATTGGGTGTTCGACAGCAATAATCCGGGGTGTGGAGACTATGCCGGGCAGGGGAACCATAATCTTCGCGTAGGCGATGTGGACGGTGACGGATGTGATGAAATAATGTATGGTTCTTGTGCCATTGATCATGATGGAAAAGGATTGTATTCTACCCGTATGGGGCATGGAGACGCTATGCATCTGACACAATTTGCTCCCAGATTAAAAGGCTTGCAGGTTTGGGATTGTCATGAAAATAAGAAAGATGGTTCCACTTTCCGTAATGCGGCTACGGGTGAAGTGCTGTTTCAGGTGAAAAGTAGTATAGATGTAGGCCGGTGTATGGCTGCTGATGTTGATCCGCGCAATCCGGGAGTGGAGATGTGGTCATCCGATTCAAAAGGAGTACGTAATATAAAAGGTGAAGTGATTCGTCCTGACCTCAAGAGCTTTTCAGTCAATATGGCTGTATGGTGGGATGGAGATTTGCTTCGTGAGTTGCTGGATAAAAACAGGATAACCAAGTATGATTGGGAAGACGATGTATGTCGTCCGTTAATGATATTTGATGGAACAGATTCAAATAATGGTACGAAGTCCCATCCTTGTTTGCAGGGAGATATAATAGGTGATTGGCGTGAGGAGGTGCTGCTCCGTACGGAAGATAATTCGGCACTTCGTCTGTATGTGTCGCGGATACCGACTGAATACCGTTTTCATACTTTCTTGGAAGATCCGGTGTATCGTATCAGTATCGCTACTCAAAATGTGGCATACAACCAGCCTACCCAGCCTGGTTTTTATTTCGGACCGGACTTGAAAGAGGGGATATTTAGAGGTTATGAATTTAAAAATAAATAAAGACTATATACCATGAATCTGAAAACATTAAGCATGATGGGCGCTCTGTTGCTGCTGGCTGGAACGGGTGCGAATGCGCAAAAGAAGAAAGAAGTACTGAATGATTCGAATACGCCGTTACATTTGTTGCAACCTGCATACAAAGTGCCTTACGGTATGCTCACTACAGAGGAGATAAAGGCCGATATGGATCGTGTCCTTCGTTATTTGGAAAAGAATACTCCGACTCGTGTCGTTGATAAGAATACAGGTAAGGTTATTACGGATTATGCCAATATGACGGCTGATGCACAGCTGGAACGAGGTGCTTTCCGTTTGGCAAGTTATGAATGGGGGGTGACTTATTCAGCTATGTTGGCTGCTGCTGAGGCTACGGGGGATCAGGCTTATTATAAATATGTAACAGATCGTTTTCAGTTTCTGGCCGAGGTTGCTCCGCACTTCCGTAAGGTATTGGAAAAGTATGGAACTGTAGATCCGCAGATGAAACAAATTCTGACTCCTCATGCATTGGATGATGCCGGGGCGGTGTGTGCGGCTATGGTCAAGGTGCAGATGAAGGAAAATTCACCGGAACTTAAGCCGTTGATTGATAATTATATGGATTTTATTGTGAATAAGGAGTATCGTCTTGCTGATGGAACATTTGCCCGTACCCGTCCACAACATAATACGCTGTGGTTGGACGATATGTTTATGGGTATTCCGCCGGTAGCTTGGTATTCATGTATTGCCGGTGATAAAAAGCAAATGTATTTGAGCGAAGCTGTACGTCAGATATTTCAATTTGCGGACCGTATGTGGGTACCCGGGAAAAACCTTTTCCGTCATGGATGGGTGGAAGGTATGCAGGATCATCCTGCTTTCCATTGGGGACGTGCCAATGGTTGGGCGTTGTTGACTATGTGTGAGGTCTTGGATGTGTTGCCGGAGGATTATCCTCAGCGCGATAAAATACTGGAGCTGTTCCGTGCTCATGTACGTGGTCTTGCTGCCTGCCAGAGTGGTGAAGGTTTCTGGCATCAGTTGCTGGATCGTAACGATTCTTATCTGGAAACCTCGGCCACGGCTATTTATGTATATTGCTTTGCCCATGCTATCAATAAAGGATGGATTGACGCTATGGCATACGGTCCGGTGGCACAGTTGGGATGGCATGCCGTTACCACCCAAATCAATGCGGAAGGTCAGGTGGACGGAACTTGTGTAGGTACAGGTATGGCTTTTGATCCGGCTTTTTATTATTATCGTCCGGTCAATGTGTATGCTGCCCACGGCTATGGACCGGTACTTTGGGCGGGTGCTGAGATGATTAATTTGCTGAACAAGCAGCATCCTAAAATGAATGATAGTGCCGTGCAATATTACCGTACGGAACAAAAGACTTCCGAACCAATTTTCCATGTAATGGATGGAGAAACTAAATAAGTAAAAACAAGGACTTTATAAAAAGGAGGAAAATACCATGAAACGTGAAGCTTTTAAAATGTTCTTGAAGCCGGGCTTCGAGAAAGAGTATGAGAAGAGACATGCAGCCATTTGGCCGGAATTAAAAAAAATGTTGTCCGATGGAGGAGTATATGATTACTCCATTTATTGGGACAAGGATACAAATATTCTGTTTGCTTGTCAGAAAACTAAAGGAGAGGAGTCTTCGCAAGATATGGGAGCCAATCCTATCGTGCAGAAATGGTGGGACTATATGGCGGATATCATGGAAGTGAATCCGGATAACTCTCCGGTTACTATTCCGCTGCCCGAGGTCTTCCATATGGATTAAAATAAAAAAGAGTGTATCGATTCATTCTGATACACTCTTTTTTTATACCTTTGCAAGACAAAAACACTGTGATAAATGATATGAAAAAACACATCTATGCTCTATGGGCATTCTTTATTCTTTTCAGTCAGAGTATTGCCGCATCAGTCGAGGTGCGTTCTACTCATATGACTACGGGAGATGGGGTCGCCAATAACTCAATTCGGTATATATATCAGGATAGCAAAGGTTTTATTTGGATGGGAACGCTGAATGGACTTAGTCGTTATGACGGGAATTCGTTTGTGACTTATCGTCCTGAGGGTGGAAATAAAATTTCGTTGATAGACCATCGGATTCGCGATTTGGAAGAAGATAAAAATGGTTTCTTATGGATTGCGACTTCTGCCGAGTTGTTTAGTTGTTATGATCTGAAGAAAGATTGTTTTGTTGATTTTACCGGTTGTGGGGAATATGAGCAACTGTATAGTTACAAGATGACTGACCGTGAAGGTAATGTTTGGTTGTGGCAGGATGGAAACGGGTGTCGTAAAGTGACTTATATGAATGGTGAATTTACATCTGTGGTTTTCAAGAAAGAAAATAACAATCTCCCTTCTAATAATATTACTTATATATCTGAGGATGAGCAAGGAAGAATATGGATTGGTAGCCATGACGGTATAGCTCAAGTGGTAGGGAACAAGGCAGTATTGGTGGAAGAAAATCATGATGCCTTCAAGATGATGTCTTTTGGTAAAGATGTTTTTTTTCTTTCGGGAACAGGAACAATTTCGTTGAAGAGAGAAGGAGAGGATAGCCGTATTGTTACCCGTTTAGGTGAAGGTAGTAAAGTATATAGTACCATGCGCTTGCAAAACGATTGGATCGTTTTTACGGAAGATGGCAGTTATGTCTTTAATTTGAGAACTCATCAGGTGAGCCGGGATACGGAACTGAATATAGCAAGAGGACAAGTTCAGATTGACAACCGGGGGAATTTCTGGATTTATAATCATACAGGTAAGGTATGGTATGTCAACGCCAAGACCAGATTTGTCAAGTCTTTCCAACTGATTCCGGCTGATAAAGTAAATTATATAGATGAGGAACGTTACCACATCGTTCATGATTCTCGTGATATTGTTTGGATTTCCACTTATGGTAACGGTTTGTTTGCTTATGATTTGGCAACTGATGAATTGCAGCATTTCGAATCCAATATTAATGGATTCAGTCATATCACTTCAAATTTCTTGCAATATATTATGGAGGATCGAGCCGGTGGTATTTGGGTCAGTTCGGAATATACGGGTATTTCTCGTCTTTCGGTCTTGAATGAAGGAGCTGAGCGTGTTTTTCCTGAAGATGAAACTTTATCAGACCGTTCAAATACCGTGCGTATGATCAACCGTATGCCTGATGATAAGATTTGGCTGGGTACCCGTCGTGGAGGATTGTATATTTATGACCCTCATTTGAAAACGATAGAGAGCAGTCGTTATTTTGATTCTAACATTTATGCTGTTGAGGAAGGGGCTGATGGTAGTATTTGGTTGGGTAGCCGTGGAAACGGATTGAGTATTGACGGAAAATGGTACACTTATCACTCGGATGATCCTCTGTCTATTGGGAATAATAATATTTTTACTCTTTACCGGGATCGGAAGAATAGAATGTGGATAGGTACTTTTGGCGGTGGATTGAATTTGGCGGTGAAGGAAAAGGATAAGTATGTATTCAAGCGGTTTTTGAACAATTTTTATAGCCAGCGCCAGATTCGTGTGATACAGGAAGACAATAATGGATGGATATGGGTGGGCACCAGTGCCGGAGTTTACATATTTAATCCTGATTCGTTAATGAATGACCCGGATAACTATATTACTTATAATTATAATAACGGTAAGTTACGTAGTAATGAAATAAAATGTATCCATCAAGATAGTAAAGGCCGGATATGGGTAGGTACTTCAGGAAAAGGCTTCAGTATGTGTATGCCAGAAGGTGATTACAGAAACTTGACTTTTGAGCATTATGATGGAAGTAACGGACTGGTAAACAGTATGGTGCAATCTATTGTTGAAGACAGGGAAGGCAAACTTTGGGTTGCGACGGAATATGGTATTTCTCGTTTTGATCCGGATACACATGCCTTTGAAAATTTCTTTTTCTCGGCATATGCGTTGGGGAATGTCTATAGTGAGAACAGTGGTTGTGTGAGTAAGGATGGCAAACTGATGTTTGGTTCTAATTATGGATTGGTTGTTATCACTCCCGGCAAAATTGTGAATAATTCCACTGTAACTCCTATGGCAGCTTTTACCAATCTTCGAATTAATGGTATTGCCATGCGCCCGGGCGATGTGGATTCTCCGTTAGACCGTTCGTTGATTTATACAGATGAAATCGAGTTGAAATATTTTCAAAATTCTTTTGTCATAGATTTCTCTACATTTGATTATTCCGGAACGAATAGTACTAAATATACGTATCGGTTGGATAATTATGATAAAGAGTGGAGTATACCGTCTTCGTTGAATTTTGCAGCTTATAAGAACCTGGCACCCGGTACTTATAAATTGCGGGTGAAAGCTTGCAATGGGGTCGGTGTGTGGGGAGATAAAGAAACGGTTTTGAAGATTATTGTTGTTCCTCCTTTTTGGAAAACTACTTGGGCTTTCTTTATTTATGCTATTTTGATAGGGGTGGCGCTATATATCACTTTCAGACTGATGCGTGACTTTAATACTTTGCGTAATCGTATACAGGTGGAGAAACAGCTGACAGAGTATAAATTAGTTTTTTTCACGAATATCTCTCATGAGTTCCGTACTCCCTTGACTTTGATACAAGGAGCATTGGAAAAGATGCAGCGTGGTGGTAAAATCCCTAAAGAAATGGCTTATTCATTGAAGGTCATGGATAAAAGCACCCAGCGTATGTTGCGTCTTATCAATCAGTTGCTGGAATTCCGTAAGATGCAGAATAATAAACTGGCCCTTTCTTTGGAGGAAACGGATGTCATGGCTTTCTTGTATGAAATCTTCTTGAGTTTCAATGATGCTGCTGAGTCTAAGAATATGGATTTCAAGTTCTTGCCATCTGTAGCTTCTTATAAGATGTTTATCGATAAGGGTTATTTGGACAAAGTGACTTATAATTTGTTGTCTAATGCTTTCAAATATACACCCAGCGGTGGAAAAGTGACTTTTTCTGTGACGGTGGATGAAGCAAAGAAACAGTTGGTCATATCGGTAGCCGATTCCGGTGTAGGCATTCCTAAAGAGAAACGTAATGAGTTATTTAAGCGTTTTATGCAAAGTAGCTTTTCGGGTAGTAGTGTCGGAGTCGGCCTGCATTTGACACATGAACTGGTGTGTGTACATAAAGGTACGATAGTATATACTGAAAATGAAGGTGGTGGGTCTATATTTACGGTCAGTTTGCCTACTGATATTTCTGTTTATGAGGAAAAAGATTTTCTGATTCCCCATAATGTGTTGTTGGAAGAGGAGGAAGTACATCATGCAGCTGTTCTTGCAGAAGAAATATCGGCGCAAGAAGGGGGCGTGGAACTTCCATCTGCACCACTTAATAAGCGTAAAGTACTTATTATAGAAGATGATAACGATGTACGTGAGTTTTTGAAAGAAGAAGTGGGACAATATTTTGAAGTTGTGGCCGAGGCGGATGGTCCGTCTGGATTGGAACGTGCACGTACGTATGATGCTGATTTGATAATCTGTGATGTGCTGATGAAAGAAAATATATTAGTTGTACATGGCGGGGCACCAACGGCTGTTATGAACGCTTCCTTATATGGTGTAATTAGGGAAGCGGAAAAATATCCGAATATTGACCATATTTATGCGGCAATTGGTGGAAGTGGAGGAATTTTAAAAGAACATTTTCTGGATCTTAAGACGATTGAGAAAGATAAAATAGAAAGTCTTCCATATACTCCGGCGTCTGCAATCGGAACAAGCAGAGATGCACTGGAAAAAGAAGATTATGAACAAATAGCAGATGTGATCCAAAAAAATAAAATTCGCTATGTTTTTATGAATGGTGGAAATGGAAGCATGGATACTTGTGGAAAAATTTACCATGCATGCAAAGAAAAAAAATATGACGTGATTGTAGTTGGAATTCCAAAAACAATAGATAATGATCTTGCGATTACGGATCATTCACCCGGTTTTGGAAGTGCTGCAAGATATATTGCAGGAACAGTGAATGAAATTTGTCAGGACATACGGGCACTTCCAATTCATGTCTGTGTGATAGAGGCAATGGGACGTAATGCTGGATGGATTGCAGCAGCGAGTGCACTTGCTGCTGGCAAAGATGAAAATGGACCAGATTTGATTTATGTGCCGGAACGAGCATTTGATGAAGATGCTTTTCTGGAAGATGTACAAAGAATCCATGAAAAAAAGGGTGGCGTAGTTGTAGTAGCAAGTGAAGGATTGAAAACAAAAGACGGTACGCCAATCGTAGAGCCTATTTTTACAATGGGCAGGGCAACATATTATGGAGATGTAAGTGCGCATCTTGCTAATGTGGTAATTCAGAAGCTTGGAATCAAGGCCAGAAGTGAAAAGCCAGGTATATGTGGAAGAGCTTCGGCAATGTTTCAGAGCAGTGTTGATAGAGAGGAAGCTATATTAGCAGGAAAAGAAGCCGTATGTGCAGCCATGGAAGAAAAAACAGGTATTATGATCGGATTCCAACGAACAAATGATACAATCTATCAGGTAAAACCAATTGAGATTCCAATCGAAAATGTAATGATGTATGAAAATTGTCTCCCAGATAAGTATATCAATCCATCAGAAAATGGAGTTACACAGGAATTTATTCAGTGGTGCAGACCGCTTATTGGTGAAAAATTTCCACAATATGTGTCATTCAGATAAAATACAAATAAAACGTATTTTAAAGGAAACCTTCCGTGTGAAAAAATATTAGGAATATATTTTTCACATGGAAGGTTTTTTACATGTAAAATCAGATTTTTTAGGTAAACACACACAATTATTGGTGAAATTCAATAAAATGCAAATGAAAAGATTGTAACATATGTCAAAAATATATTTTTCACTGGACAAATATAAAAAGTAGTGATAAATATAAATTAACCATTAAGTTAAAACTTTTAATAAAGTGCTGAAAGTAATCAGATATGCCCTAACATATCGGTCAGTGCAAATACAGCATACAGATTTTCTGAACGGATCTGCCGGACAGAAAGATTAAAAGGAGAAAAAAGATGGAAGAAAAGATGTTATACAAAGATGCAAGTCAGCCGGTGGAAGCACGTGTGGAAGATTTACTTTCCAGAATGACATTAGAAGAAAAGGCAGCACAGTTGTGCGGAGATCTGGCAGCATCCTTTATTGTAGATGGTAAATTAAGTCATGAGGCATTAGTGGAAAAATTCAAAGATGGACACGGAAGAATTACCCAATATTCCCTTGTCGGTCTTGTAAGCCCAAAACAGATTGCAGAGATCACCAATCAGCTTCAGGATTTTTTTGTAAATGAAACAAGACTTGGAATTCCGGTAGCATTACAGTCAGAAAATCTGTGTGGATATCCGGGAGCAGGGGGAACACTTTTCCCAGCACAGATCAATGTGGGGGCTACATGGGAACCAGAGCTGGCAGAAGAAATGAGTTCCATCATTGGTCAGGAATCAAGAGCAGTTGGCATCACATCTGCAATGAGTCCGGTAATTGATGTTTCCAGAGATCCGAGATGGGGACGTACATATGAGACTTATGGGGAGGATCAGTATCTGATCAGCCAGATGGGAATCCATTATGTCCGCGGTATGCAGAAGCAAGGAGTGAGCTGCATTGCAAAACATTTTCTTGGATATGCAGAAACACAGGCGGGTCTGAATACGGCGACTACACGTTTGAATGACCGTGAGTTATATGAAGTATTTGCAACGCCATTTGAGGCGGCAGACAAGGAAGCTGGATTGGACGCAATGATGGCAAATTATGCAGAAATTGATGGACTTCCGGTAATTGACAATAAGAAAATTGCAAGGGATCTGCTGCGTGATCAGATGGAATTTGAGGGAATGTTAACATCAGATGGAGCAGCCGTTCTGAAATCCTATAATTATTTTAAAGTTGCAGACAGTTATTATGAAGCTGGACTTCTTGCAAAAAAGGCGGGCTGTGATACTGAAATCCCAGTGGGAGCATCTTTTAGAAATCTGCCAAATTATGTGAAAAGCGGAGAATTGGACGAAGCTTTGTTAGACGAATCCGTCAGACGAATTTTAACAATTAAGTTCAAACGTGGATTATTTGAGAATCCTTATTGTGAGATTGAGAAATTAGAAGAAGCTCTGATGAATACAGAAAAGGAGAAAGTAAGCAGAAAAATAGCACAGGAGTCTTTGGTGCTCTTAAAAAATGATGGAATCCTTCCTTTGAAAAAGGGAACGAAGGTTGCAGTGATCGGACCGCATGCAGACAGTCTTCGTTATCCGGTCAGCGGTTACACTTATCCGGCATACATTGAGATGATGGATGCAGCGAGAAAGAAAAATGCGGATGTGTCCTTTAACGGAATCATTGATGAGCAGGCAAAAGCGGAAGCAGAGGAAAAAACACCAAAAGGACCATTCGATACTATGTTTGAAATGCTCGATCAGGAAGATGTAAAACAGTTAGACGACATGAATGGTGTTTTGAGAAAGCTTCATGCAAGAAGCTTAAGAGAAGTACTTTCTGATCGGTTTGAGACGGTTTATGCAGAAGGCTGTGACATTATCAAAACATCGGAAGATGGATTTGCAGATGCAGTAAAAGCCGCTGAGGAAAGTGACGTTGTTGTCATGGCATTAGGTGGAAACTGCGGATGGGTCAATGTTACTGGTGGTGAAGGAAAAGATCGCCAGTCTCTTGAACTTCCTGGGGTTCAGGAAAAATTACTAGAGACAGTTGCTGCAACAGGCAAACCGATTGTGATCGTGTTATACGGACCTGGTATTTTTTCTGTAAACTGGGCAGTGGAACATGTATCTGGAATCATTCAGGCATGGATGCCTGGACCATTTGCAGGAGAAGTGGTTGCAAATGTACTGGATGGCACGGCAAATCCGGGCGGAAAATTAAATGTGACAGTTCCAAGAAGTGTGGGACAGATTCCAATTTTCTATAATCATAAGAACGGCTCCGGTTATGCATCCGGAAGCGATGCGACAAGTGCAACAATTTTCAGTGGAGGATATACAGATGGACCGGGGACACCATTATATCCGTTTGGATATGGATTGAGCTATACGGAGTTTAAGGTAGAGAATCTTAAAATTGGTGAAAAAGAAGTCCCTACGGATGGCAA
>ENA-UEOR01000791-UEOR01000791.1-human-gut-metagenome-genome-assembly--contig:-NODE-791-length-19496-cov-4.462022_pt1 | contig 19496 bp, 13 predicted proteins | sample MGYA00242887_ERZ507890 | MGnify/ENA primary metagenome ERZ507890 (study PRJEB26167, sample SAMN06115431) | human gut metagenome | host: Homo sapiens | place: China:Guizhou | collected 2014-10-21...
GCCGCTCGACGAGGTGGACAAAAGGGTCTATTTCGTCGCGCCCGATGCGGCGCTCTCCCCCATCGCCTGTGCCTACATCCGCGCCCGCGGCGCGGATCGCCTCTGCTCCTACGGCGACTGGGCGGCACTCTCCGACGAGTGCGACGCCGCCACCGCCGCGTATCTGAAAACCGAGGTTTCCGACGGCATCATCGCCCCTGCTTACAGCGACGAGGCGCTTGCCATCTTAAAGACGAAAAAGGGCGGCAAATACAACATCGTGCAGATCGACCCCGCCTACACTCCCGCGCCGCTGGAGCAGAAGGATGTTTTCGGCATCACCTTTGAGCAGGGGCACAACGACTGCAAAATCGATGAGAGCCTGCTCACGAACATCGTCACCGAAAATAAAGACCTGCCCGAGGGCGCAAAGCGCGATATGCTCCTTGCCCTCATCACGCTCAAATACACCCAGTCCAACTCCGTCTGTTATGTGAAAGACGGTCAAGCCATCGGCGTGGGCGCGGGCCAGCAAAGCCGCATCCACTGCACCCGACTTGCGGGACAGAAGGCGGACAACTGGTATCTCCGCCGCCATCCGAAGGTGCTCGCCCTCTCGTTCGTGGACGACATCCGCCGTCCCGACCGCGACAACGCTATCGATGTCTACCTCTCCGACGAGTGCGACGATGTGCTTGCCGACGGCGCGTGGCAGCGCGTCTTTCAGGAGCACCCCGAGGCGCTCACGGGCGAGGAAAAGCGCGCTTGGCTCGCGCAGCAGCGCGGCGTGACCGTCGGCTCGGACGCCTTTTTCCCCTTCGGCGACAATGTCGAGCGCGCGCGCAAGAGCGGCGCTTCCTACATCGTCGAGCCGGGCGGCTCGATCCGCGACGACAATGTCATCGAGACGGCAAACAGATACGGCATCACTATGGCGTTCACGGGTATGCGCCTGTTCCATCATTAAGCAAGGAGGAATTTCTCCATGAAGCTCATGGTCATCGGCGGCGGCGGCCGCGAACACGCCATCATTAAAAAGCTGAAGGAAAACCCCGCGGTCGAGAAAATTTACTGTCTGCCCGGCAACGGCGGCATCGCCGCCGACGCGGTCTGCGTCAGTGAGATCGGCGCGAAGGACATCCCCGCGCAGGTCGAATTTGCCAAGGCGCACGGCATTGATTATGCCGTCGTCGCGCCCGACGACCCCCTCGCCCTCGGCGCGGTCGACGCGATGATCGAGGCGGGCATCCCCTGCTTCGGCCCTGACAAAAAGGCCGCCGTCATTGAGGCGAGCAAGGCGTTTGCAAAGGACTTGATGCAAAAATACAACATTCCCACCGCAAAATACCGCGTCTTTACCGACGCGCCCTCCGCCTGTGCCTACATCGACGCCGAGGGTGCGCCCATCGTCGTCAAGGCGGACGGCCTCGCGCTCGGCAAGGGCGTCGTCGTCGCGCAGACAGTTGAGGAGGCGAAGGCTGCCGTGCGCGCGATGATCGAGGATAAGACCTTCGGCCAGAGCGGCGCGCGCGTCGTCATCGAGGAATATATGGAGGGTCCCGAAGTCTCGGTGCTGAGCTTCACCGACGGCGAAACGCTTGTGCCGATGGTCTCCTCCATGGACCACAAGCGCGCGCTCGACGGTGACAAAGGCCCCAATACCGGCGGCATGGGCGCGGTCGCGCCGAACGCGTACTATACAAAGGAAATTGCGGCGGAGTGCATGGAGAATATTTTCCTGCCGACGATCCGCGCGATGCGCGCCGAGGGCCGCCCCTTCCGCGGCTGCCTCTATTTCGGGCTGATGCTCACCAAGAGCGGCCCGAAGGTCGTGGAGTACAACTGCCGCTTCGGCGACCCCGAAACGCAGGCGGTGCTGCCGCTGCTCAAAAGCGACCTGCTCACCGTCATGCAGGCGACGACGAACGGTACGCTCGCGGATGTGAGCGTGGAATTTTCGACTGATTCTGCCTGCTGTGTCGTGCTCGCGTCCGAGGGCTACCCTCAAAAGTATGAGAGCGGCTTCCCCATCACAATGAGCGAAGAGACCGCCGCGCACTGCTATGTCGCGGGCGCGAAAAAGGACAGCGATACGCTCCTGACCGCGGGCGGACGCGTGCTCGGCGTCACCGCCGTCGCCCCCACACTGAGGGCCGCCGTCGAGGACGCGTACCATCTGGCGGAGGGCGTAGATTTTGCCAACAAATACTGCCGCGGCGACATCGGCAGCGCCGCGCTCGCGGCGCGGGAGGAGAGAGGATAAAATGGTATTTCGGACCTATGTGGAAAAGCGGCAAGGTCTCGCGCCCGAGTGCGAGGCGCTGCTGACGGACTGCCGCGATTTTCTCGGCGTGCAGGGCCTGCGCGCCGCGCGTATCTGGAACCGCTATGATGTAGAGGGGATCGAGGCCCCTCTCTTTGAAAATGCCTGCAGGAGCGTGTTCTCCGAGCCGCCGCTGGACCTTGTGTCCGACGCGGCGGACACGCAGGACGCCTGCGCGGTCTTTGCCGTCGAGCCCCTGCCCGGTCAGTTCGACCAGCGCGCGGACAGCGCGTCGCAGTGCATCCAGCTTCTGAGCCAAGGCGAGCGCCCGCGCATCCGCACGGCGAAGGTCTACGCGCTCTATGGGATGCTGACGGATGCCGATGTCGAGGCGGTCAAGCGTTATGTCATCAACCCCGTCGAAAGCCGCGAGGCGAGCCTTGCAAAGCCCGAAACGCTCGCCGAGGAGCTTGCCGAGCCGAAGTGCGTTGCGTCCGTCGAGGGCTTCACCGCCATGGACGAGGCCGCGCTCTCCGCGCTGCTCTCCTCCATGGGGCTTGCCATGGATATTGCCGACCTCAAGGCGCTGCAAGACTATTTCCGCGAGACCGAGCGCCGCGACCCCACCGTGACCGAGCTGCGCGTGGTCGACACCTACTGGTCCGACCACTGCCGCCACACGACCTTCTCCACACACCTTGACGAGATCCGCATCGACGATGACGCCGTCAAGGGCGCCTACGCGCGCTATCTTGCTGCGCGCGAGGAGGTCTACGGCGCGGAGAGGGCTGCCAAGCGCCCGCAGACGCTCATGGATATTGCGACCATCGGCACAAAGACGCTCAAAGCCCGTGGGCTGCTCCCCGAGCTCGACGAGAGCGAGGAGATCAACGCCTGCTCCATCCATGTGCCCGCCATGGTGAACGGCAAAGAGCAGGACTGGCTTTTGATGTTCAAGAATGAAACGCATAACCATCCCACCGAGATCGAGCCCTTCGGCGGCGCGGCCACCTGCATCGGCGGCTGCATCCGCGACCCGCTCTCCGGCCGTGCCTATGTCCATCAGGCAATGCGTGTGACGGGCGGCGGTGACCCGAGAAAGAAGCTTGCCGAAACGCTTTCAGGCAAGCTTCCGCAGCGCAAGCTCGCGCAGACCGCCGCGGCGGGCTATTCCTCCTACGGCAACCAGATTGGCCTTGCTACCGGCCATATCGCGGAGCTGTACCACGAGGGCTATGTCGCCAAGCGCCTTGAGTGCGGCGCAGTCGTCGCCGCCGCGCCCGCGGACAACGTTGTGCGCGAGCGTCCCGCGCCGGGCGATGTGGTCATTCTGCTCGGCGGGCGCACGGGGCGCGACGGCATCGGCGGCGCGACCGGCTCCTCCAAGAGCCACGATATGAAATCGCTTTCCACGATGGCGAGCGAGGTGCAAAAGGGCAATGCGCCCGAGGAGCGCAAGATCCAGCGTCTGTTCCGCGACGGCGCGGTCACGCGCCTCATCAAGCGCTGCAACGACTTCGGCGCGGGCGGCGTGTCCGTCGCGGTCGGCGAGCTGGCGGACGGACTCATCATCGACCTCGACGCCGTGCGCAAGAAGTATGAGGGCCTCGACGGCACGGAACTTGCGATCTCCGAATCGCAGGAGCGCATGGCGGTTGTCGTCGCACCGGAGAACGAGGCGAAATTCATCGCCGCCGCCGCGGCGGAAAACTTAGAGGCCTACCGCGTGGCGGTCGTGACCGAAAGCCCCCGCATGGTCATGCGCTGGCGCGGACAGACGATCGCCGACCTCTCCCGCGCCTTCCTCGACACCAACGGCGCGACGAAGCACGCCTCCGTCGCCGTCCCCGCGAGGGAATGTGCCGCTCCCGCCGCAGCTCAAACGCTGCGCGGCATGGCGGGCAGCCTCAAGAGCGCGTCCCGCCGCGGCCTTGTCGAGCGCTTCGACTCCACCGTCGGCGCGGGGACGCTCCTCATGCCCTTTGGCGGCAGGACGCAGCGCAGCCCCGCGCAGGCGATGGCGGCGCTCCTGCCCGTCCTCCCCGGCGAGAAGACCGCGCAGGGCAGCGTGATGGCCTGGGGCTGCGACCCCGACGCGCTGAGCGCCGACCCCTATCGCGGTGCGCACGACGCGGTCTATACCTCGGTCGCCAAGCTCGTCGCCGCAGGCGCAGACTATCATAAGGCATATCTTTCCCTGCAAGAATTTTTTGAAAAGCTCCGCAATGAGCCCGCGCGTTGGGGCAAGCCCTTCGCGGCGCTGCTCGGCGCGCTGGACGCGCAGTTGGAGCTGAGCGCCGCCGCCATCGGCGGCAAGGACTCCATGTCCGGCAGCTTTCTTGACCGCGATGTGCCGCCGACGCTCATCTCCTTCGCCATCGCGCCGCTGCTCGAAGGCGAGCTGCTGACGACCGACCTGAAGGCGGTGGGCCACGGCGTCTACCTCTTCGCAGGCAAAACGCCCGAGCAGCAGACCGCCGCGTGGGAGCGTTTCACCGCGCTTGCGCGCGCGGGCAAGGTCGTGAGTGCGTGGGCGGTCGAAAACGGCCTTGCCGAGGCGGTGATGAAGATGTCCTTCGGCAACGAGATCGGCTTCGCCGCGGAAAATACGGTGCTTGACTGGTTCGCCCCCATGCCAGGCGCGATTGTCGCCGAGCTGAGCGATGAAGTCTCCGACGCCGTGCGCATCGGCGTCACCACAGCGGAAAAGGCCATTGCCCTCGGCGCGGACAGTGCCTCCATCGAAGAGCTTGCCGCGCTGAACGACGCCGTGCTCGAAGCCGTCTACCCGACAAAGACGCGGGACAGCGGCACGGTCGAGAGCTTTTCCCATGAAACGAAGACGCGCGTCGCCCCCGCCGTCAAGCAGGTGCGTCCGAAGGCGCTCATCCCCGTTTTCCCCGGCACGAACTGCGAGTACGACACGCAGCGCGCGCTTTTGGAGGCAGGCGCGGACGCCGAGCAATTCATCGTCCGCAACCTCACGAGCGCCGATGTCGCAGACAGCGTCGAGCGCTTTGCCGCTGCCGTCAGGACCGCACAGATGATCGTCATTCCCGGCGGCTTCTCCGGCGGCGACGAGCCGGACGGCAGCGCCAAGCTCATCACCGCGTTTTTCCGCAACGCCGCCGTCCGTGAGCAGGTGACGGCGCTGCTCGAGCAGCGCGACGGCTTGATGCTCGGCATCTGCAACGGCTTCCAGGCGCTCATCAAGCTTGGCCTCGTGCCCTACGGAAGGATCATGGATACCGACGAGTCCTTCCCGACACTCACCTACAATGTCATCGGCCGCCACCAGTCCAAGCTCGTGCGCACGCGCGTGTGCTCGACGCGATCTCCGTGGCTTGCGGGAACAGAGGTGGGAGATATTTACACCGTTCCCATTTCGCACGGCGAGGGGCGTTTTCTCGCCTCGCAGGAGCTGATCGAACAGCTTGCCGCAAACGGCCAGATTGCCACGCAGTATGCAGGCCTTGACGGATATGCTACAATGGATACTGCTTTCAATCCCAACGGCTCCGTCTGCGCCATCGAGGGCATCACCTCCCCCGACGGGCGGGTGTTTGGCAAAATGGGGCACAGCGAGCGCATCGGCCCCGCGCTTTACCGAAACGTGCCGGGGACTTACGATATGCACCTGTTCGCCTCGGCGGTGCGTTACTTCAAAAAATAGGAGGGCAAGTCATGGCCTATTACTATCCCGATCCGTCTCATACCTTCAGCGAGTACCTGCTCGTACCGGGCTACACCTCGGAGGAGTGCGTGCCCGACCGCGTTTCGCTCAAAACGCCGCTGGTCAAATACCGCAAGGGGCAGGAGGACTGCCCCATCAGCCTGAATATCCCGATGGTCTCGGCAATCATGCAGTCGGTGTCGAACGACACGCTCGCCGTCGCGCTTGCCAAGGAGGGCGGCCTTTCGTTCATCTTCGGCTCGCAGTCCATCGAAAGCGAGGCGGAGATGGTGCGCCGCGTGAAGAGCAGCAAGGCGGGCTTCGTCGTCAGCGCCTCGAATCTCACGCCTGAGCACACGCTGGCCGATGTGCTCGCGCTCAAGGAGAAAAACGGCTTCTCCACCGTCGCCATCACTGAGGACGCCATGCCCAACGGGAAACTCCTCGGCATCGTCACGAGCCGTGACTACCGCGTCAGCCGCATGAGCACAGACCTCAAGGTGCGCGATTTTATGACGCCGCGCGAAAAGCTCATCACTGCTCCCTCCTCCACCACGCTCAAGGAGGCCAACGACATCATTTGGGAGCACAAGCTCAACGCCCTGCCCATTGTGGATGAGAACGGCTGCCTGCGCTACTTCGTTTTCCGCAAGGACTACGCCGAGCACAAGGAGCACCCCCTCGCCCTCCAGGACGCGCAGAAGCGCTATCTGGTCGGCGCGGGCATCAACTCCCGCGACTACCACGAGCGCATCCCCGCGCTCGTTGAGGCGGGCGCGGATATTCTCTGCATTGACTCGTCCGAGGGCTACTCTGTCTGGCAGAAGAAGGTCATTGACTTCGTGCGTGAGAACTACGGCAATACCGTGAAGATCGGCGCGGGCAATGTGGTCGACCGCGACGGCTTCCGCTTCCTCGCCGAGTGCGGCGCAGACTTTGTCAAGGTCGGCATCGGCGGCGGTTCCATCTGCATCACGCGCGAGACCAAGGGCATCGGCCGCGGTCAGGCGACCTCTCTCATCGAGGTCTCCGCCGCGCGCGACGAATATTTCCGCGAAACGGGCGTCTATGTTCCCATCTGCTCCGACGGCGGCATCGTCCACGACTATCACATGACGCTTGCCCTCGCCATGGGCGCGGACTTTCTGATGCTCGGCCGCTACTTCGCCCGCTTTGACGAATCGCCCACGAATAAGCTCCTTGTCAACGGCGTGTATGTCAAGGAATACTGGGGCGAGGGCTCGAACCGCGCGCGCAACTGGCAGCGCTACGACATCGGCGGCAAGACGGGTCTTGCCTTTGAGGAGGGCGTGGATTCCTATGTCACCTACGCAGGCTCTTTGCAGGATAATGTCGCGCGTAGCCTTTATAAGGTCAAATCCACCATGTGCAACTGCGGCGTGACCACGATCCCCGATCTTCAGAAGAACGCGAAGCTCACGCTCGTCTCCGCCACCAGCATCGTCGAGGGCGGCTATCACGATGTGATGCTCCGCTCCACCGGCAAGGGGAATGACTGAGCAGGGGCGCGCCAATTGACAACGCAAAGCGCATCCAGCTTATCGCTTATTGGGCGTAGATTTTCAGAAATTCGCTGATCTTCGCCGCGTTCAGCTTTTTTCGCAGGGTAAAAAAAACGGCGGCTCGAAAGCCGCTGCACATAACGCTTATCAAAAACAACGATGACCCTTGGCCGATCTCCTGCGTTTCACGGCCAAGGGTCATCCATGGTTCTTAATATCTAACATCATTGACTACCTCTCTTTCTGCGGAGTCACGGCATACAAGATCTTTCCTGTGCTGGGGTGCTCTCTGCTATGCAATGCACCGTTGCGCGGTTCTCATGATGCGGGGAACATTGGAGTGTTTTTCTCAGATCCCTTGCAGCCGTCTTCCCCGTGCCGCCATGGCTCGGGGGTATCCTCACTGTACATTGGTCTCACCCTTTCTTTTTGTACTTAAAGGATAGCATCTTTTTGTGGGGACTGCAATTCGCAAAACAGCAGAAAAAAGCAGTGAAAAACTGTTTAAACTGATGAAATTCTGCACGGTCCCGAATTTTCACTTGACCGATTTATCGCTTTATCATATAATACTATGCCCTGACCTCCGGCGTGGATGTGAAAACGCTCTCAGGCATCCTGGGTCATGCCCGGGCGGCCTTCACGCTGGACACCTACACCCACACCACCGGCGATATGCAAAAGAGGGCGGCAGAGATCGTAGATGAATTTTTGACCGATATTTTCGGAGAGGAGCTGAAGCCGTGGCAAGAAAATGAAAAAACGGAGAAGGAACTGTCCGCCTGAGAAAGGACGGCCGATGGGAAGGACGCGTGGTCATCGGCTACGATGACAAGGGTCTGCCGAAAACGAAAAATGTGCTGGCTAAAACAAAATCTGAGTGTGTGGAGAAGCTGAAAACGCTGAAGGACGCCCTTGCGCCGCCGAGGATCAATGCGGATATGCCATTCGGGGACTGGATGGAGCACTGGTATGAGACGCACAGCAGACCTACCGCCCGTCCCGGCACACGGCGGATCTACGAAGGCTGCCTCCGGCTGTACATCAGACCGGGGCTGGGTCATATCCCGCTGAACAGGCTGACCGCGAAGGATATGCAGCGGTTCTTCGCCTGGCTGAAAACAGAGGGGCGTGCGGACCAATCGGACGGTGAAACGGGGCTGGCGGACTCCCAGCTCCGCAACATCCACAGCCTGTGCCGGCGGGCGCTGGAACAGGCTGTATCAGAGAATCCGATCCCGCGGAATCCGGCGTCCGGCTGCAAGCTGCCGCCCGCCCGAAAAGGGGAAATGAATGTCCTCTCGCGGGAGTCCATGCAGAAGCTGCTGATCCAGGCGAAGGAGGAAAAGTACTACGAGTTGTTCCTGCTGGAATTTGCCACAGGACTGCGGCTGGGCGAGCTGACGGCCCTGCAATGGGAGGACCTAAATTTGACCACGGGCGAACTGCGAATCAGCAAGCAGGCGGTGGTCATAGGCTCGGAATTGGTCATCACTGAGCCGAAAACAAAGGCGGCGGTACGCACTCTGCTCCTACCGCCCAAAGTGTTGGAGGTGTTCAGAGAGTACCGGAAAAGGAATGTTTCCAGATGGCTGTTCCCGTCACCAAAGAAGGAGGACTCTCCTCTGCTGCCCTCGGTGGTGCGCCAGCGGCTGCACCGGCTGTTGGACCACGCGGGCTGTGAGCGGATGCGCTTATCGGGGTACACCAGCACCCGGTCGATCAGCAGCTCGGCCAGCGCGGTGGTCAGCGTGTCCGCATCGAAAATCGCCTTGGACGCTTCCTTGCGGCTGTCCTGCCGTGCCTGTTCGTCTTGCTTTTGCTTCGCCTGTGCCAATACTGCGGCATAGGCGTTTTTCGTTTTCAGCAGCAGCTCGTCACATGCGGCCTTTTCTGCCTTGTAGGTGTTCAGGTCAATCTCGCCCATGAGATAGCGTTCATACAAGGTGCGCTTGCCGTCTTGCAGTGTCTCGATTTGCTGCTCATATTCGGTGCGTTCCGGCACGGAGCTATCTGCCCGAAGCGTACCGTCCGGGGCAAGCGGCGCGGCGGCTTCCATCTGCTTTTTCAGCGTCAGGAATGCCGCTTGCTCCAGCTCTGCGGCATTGATTCGCATTTTGTGACAGCGGCTTTCTATGTCCGCCTCGGAATGGCGGCCATCGTCATGGCAGGCCCCATCGCCAAGGAGGTGGCGGAGGAATACGGCATCAGCCCCAAGCGCTCCGCCTCCCTACTGGACACCTTCTCCTGCATCTTTCAGGGCACCATCCCCTACGGCGCCCAGATGCTGGTGGCCATTTCCACCTGTGCAACCCTCGGCTACGCCATCAGCGCCTTTGACATCATCCCCCTGCTGTTCTAGCCCTTCCTGCCGTGCCTGTCCAGCCCGCTGTTCATTCTGTTCGACAAAAAGTAAGGCGTCCTGTTTCGCACATTTATTTACGCCGAGAGCCCCCCTTCTCAAGAAGGCGGGCTCTCGGCGTAATGCTTCCGCGATACCTGTATGACGCGGCGCTGTGGCCGCTATCCGCTGAAATCGCCATGTAAAAAAGACAGCTTCCAAGGGATGCAGCTTTAAGCGCGGCAAATGCTCCGGCACACACTCTGCCAGAACCCGCCGGTTGGCGCTCCCTTATTCTTCCTTCAGGTGCTCGTCCATCCAGCGCAGGATCTCGCTGAGTCGGCTGATGCGGTTGGAGGGCTTTCCCTCTCGGCTCAGGCCGTGGTTCTCACCGTAGAACATGCACAGCTTGCTCTCCACACCATGGAGCTTGAGCGCTGCGAACATTTCCAGACCGTTGGCCAGCGTACAGCGGTAATCCTTATCTGCGTGAATAAAGAGTGTGGGCGTCTTAACACGGTCGGCATAGGTAAGGGGCGACGCCTTCCACAAACGCTCCGGATGCTCCCAAATGGTGCCAAGCTGCTGGTCAGGCACATAATAGTAGCCGATATCCGAGAGGAGATAATCCCCCACATAGTTGGCAATGCTCCGCTGGGACACGGCACAGCGGAAACGATCCGTGTGACCAATGACCCAGTTGGTCATAAAGCCGCCATAGGAACCGCCGGCAACGCCCATCCGATCTGCGTCTATTTCGGGATACCTCCGCAGAACCTCATCCGTGAACTCCATCAGATCCCGGAAGTCCACCTCTCCGTACTTACCCTGAAGATCGGCAAAGGCATTTCCCTTGCCGCAGCTTCCTCTGGGGTTGCAGTAGCATACGAAAAAGCCGGAGGCCGCCCAAAGCTGCATCTCATGGTGGAAGCCCGGGCCAAATACCATCTTCGGCCCGCCGTGAATATGAAGGATGCCCGGATATCGTTTGCCCGGCTCGTATCCCACCGGCTTCATCACGAAGCCGTCGATATCCACGCCGTCGGTATTGGTAAAGGTAAGCCGCTCTGGTACGGAAATGGTCACGCCCTCCAGTGCAGACCCGTTGAAATCCGTCAGCTGCTCCAGTTGGCCGCCATCCCAAAGGTACACCTCCGGGAGCTTCAGACCCACAGCCGCAGAGAAGAGAAACCTCTTTCTGTCCTTGGTATCGAAATCAATAAGGTAGTCGTCGCCGCCGAAGAGCGTCTGCACACCGGTCTCCCGCGTCCACATACACAAGCCAGAACCCACGCCGTCCGTGTTGAGGAAATACAGCGTCTCACCCACCATTCTCTGTCCTGTGACGGCGCCGGAGAAGCAGTCGGTGACCACCTCGGAGTTGACCCGGCGGTCATAGCGGCCCAGATTTTCCTCGCCCTTTTCGTCCACCACAAAGAATGTGGGGTGCTCGTACACGCCGTAGTCCCGCATGACCAGTCCCAGGCAGAGCGCCTTCCGGCCCAAATGCCCCACATAGTCGATGCTGTATTTGTCGGGCGTGATCAGCGTCTCCGTCTCGTTCCGCTCCGCATCCCAGCGATACATTCCCTCGGTGACCGGCTTTACATCCCGGAAGGGAAACGCAGTGAAGAGCACCTGACCGGGGCGGACATTCACATGATTCACATCATAGTCCTCCGGCGTGATCCGGCGATATTCTCCGGCAGCCTCCAGATAGAGAAACAGCGTGTTTCTGGTCTGATTAAACATCCCGACCCCGTTTTCGCACAGGGGCAGCTCCGTCAAAACCTTATAGCCCCTGGTCTGCTGACGGCGAACGAGCTCCTTCTCCAGCGCCTCTCCCGTCAGCTCCAGAAGATTCGGCCGGTCCAAATGGGTCTCGCCCGTGAAAACATAACGGCCCTCGTCCATTTTCCAAAGCCCGGATACGGACATGGGGAGACGGAACGCCTCGCGATCTTCACCTGTACATACATTCAGGCGGTGATACACCGTCCACTCTTCCTCGAAGCCCCGCGCCCGCAGCGCTTCGTCCGGCTCCGTGGTTTTATAGAGAATATGGGTGTTATCCTCCCAAACAGCCTTCCGCTGGTCGTCTCCTTGGGTGATCTGCCGGCTCTCCCTGCGCTCCAGATCATACAGCCACAGATTCCACCGGTAGCCGTCTCCTTCCCTGTCGACATCCTTGAGTGCAAAGGTCAGATATCTGCTGTCCGGAGACAGCTCCAGTGCAGAAGGATACCGATACTTGGCAAAATCCGTCAATGCCAGCTTCTTCATACCTGAGTCCCCTCCTTCTCCATTACCTTGAACGTCTCATAAAGCATCCGCGTGCCAAATCCAATACCGCCCTTTGTATAGATCCCCTCACATTCGGTGGTCCAAGCGGTACCGCCGATATCCAAGTGGATCCAAGGCGTCTCCTCGACAAACTCCTTCACGAACATGGCGCCCACCGTGGCATATCCACCCACGCTGGAGCCCATCGCACTGTTTTTCAGATGGGCTACACGGGAGTCCAGCACCCGGCGGAGATTCTCGTCACAGGGCAGCTCCCACATCCGCTCGCAGGCGGCGGCAGCGCCCTTCTCCACCTGCGCGGTCAGGGCCCGGTTATTGGTAAAGGCTCCGCAGCGGCGATTTCCCAGCGCCGTCTGGATACCGTCGGTGAGTGTGGCAATATCCACGATGCGATCCACGCCGCAGCACTGCTTGGTATACGTCACGGCGTCGGCCAGAGTGATGCGGCCCTCGGCATCGGTGTTGTTCACCTCAATATACCGCCCGGACATGGAGCGGATCACATCGCCCGGCACATAGGCCGTGGCGGAGAGCTTATTCTCGCAAGCCGCCACCACGCCGGTAATATTGATCCGAAGGCCCCGCTTCTGCGTCGCCCACAGGGCGGCCATCACAGCGGCCGCGCCGCTCATATCATGCTGCATGGTTTCCATAAACTCAGACGACTGGAGGGAGTATCCGCCGCTGTCGTAGGTAAGGCCCTTGCCGATCAGCCCCAAGCGGCTCTCCACGTCCTGCGCGCCGGTATATTCCATGACAATGAGCTTAGGCTCGTGAATCGAGCCCTTTCCGACCTCCAGAAAAGCGGTGAGTCCGATGCGCTCTACCTCATCTCTGCCGTAAACGGTCACCTTCACAGGCGTCTCCTTAAAAAGCTCCTGTGCCGCCTGCGCCAGCTTGGCGGGGGTAAGCACCGTGGGGGGCTCATTGATCAGATCCCGTGCGATGCAGGTGGCCTCAGCAGATACCTCCGCCTCCACCAAGGCGGCCTCGTAGCGCTCCGGCGTCTCGCAGAGAAACGCAGCCGTTTCGATCCCCGGCGCCGCAGGGGTCGTCTTGTACTTGTCAAAACGGTAGCCGGTAAGAGCGGCAGCCTCTGCCGCCTTTTGGAAGAGCGCCGGCGTGAACTGCGGGCACACGCCCCGCAGATCGGTACACACCGCACGCAGATCCAGCTCCTGACACTGACGATACACCTTGGCACAGCTCTCCAGCACCTGCTCCAGGCTCCAGTCTTTCCCCAGACCCAGCAGGAAAATTTGGGTCAGCACGCCCTCTGAAAGAACAGAAAAGCGGAAAATCTCACCGGTTTTCCCTTCAAACCGTCCCGAGGCACGAACTGCGGCAAGCTCCTGCTCCCAAGGGCCCTGATAGCTGTTCAGGTTGCCTTCTCCCAGCGGGACCACCACACCGTCCCATGCTCTGGCGTCATACTTTTTCACAAGTTGCAGTTCCATTTTTCCTTCCTCCTTATGGTCTATTCCATGATAGTTAATCAAAAAGCGGGGGCGGCATAGCCGCCCCCGCAGGGATGTGCGAGGTGATCCACCCGCGCTAAATCCCCTTTTTTACAGCAGATGACAGGCTGCGAAGTGTCCGGGCTCTACCTCTTTGAGTTCCGGGACCTCCCGTGCGCAGTCCGGGCAAGCCATAGGACAGCGGTCATGGAAGGGACAGCCGGAGGGCAGATGGATCGGGCTGGGAATCTCTCCACGCAACTCCTGAGATTCGGCAATACTGCCCTCATCAATCGTCGGTGCAGAGGAAAAAAGCGCCTTGGTATAGGGGTGTACCGGGTTGGAGAACAGCAGCCGCTTCGGGGCCCGTTCCACAATAGTTCCCAGATACATGACACCCAAACTGTCGCTGATGTGCTTGACCACGCTCAGATCGTGTGCGATGAACAGATAGGAGAAATGAAATTCATCCTTCAGATCCATAAGAATGTTCAGGATCTGAGCCTGAATGGACACATCCAAAGCAGATACCGGCTCATCCGCTATGATAAATTTAGGCTCGACCGCCAACGCCCGGGCTATGCCGATGCGCTGACGCTGACCGCCGGAAAACTGATGCGGATACCGGTTGGCTTGCTCAGAGCTGAGTCCAACACGCTCCAACAGATGGATCGCCTTCTCCTGCGCCTCCGCCTTGCTGCTGCACAGCTTGTGGAACAGCATCGGATCTGTGAGGATCTCCATGATCTTCTGCCGGGGATTCAGGGAGGCATAGGGATCCTGAAAGATCATCTGCATCTCCCGACGGATGGGGCGCATCTCCTGCGGCTTGAGCCGGGTGATGTCGCGTCCGTCGAATATGATCTTGCCGGACTTTGGCTCGATCAGCTTGATGATGGTGCGGGCCGTGGTAGACTTTCCACATCCGGACTCTCCCACCAGGCTGAACACCTCGCCCTGCTCCACATCAAAGCTGACATTGTTGACCGCATGGACCACCCGATTTTCCAGTGAAAAATGGCCGTTTTTGAATTTTACCTTATCCAGAAAATCCTTGGTTAGATTGAACTCCTGCACCAAATTCTCCACCTGAAGAATCTTACTCATGGCTCTCGCCTCCTGTCAGCGGAAAGTGGCAAGCCGCACAATGCCCCGGACTCACCTCATGGTTTTCAGGCGTCACGGTACGGCAAATATCCTGGCAGTATTTGCATCTGGGAGCGAAGTAACATCCTTGGGGCAGATCCAGCATACTGGGGACCATACCCGGAATGGACTCCAGGCGTTTTTGCTCCTCTCCCATTCTGGGGATGGAATTAAGAAGTCCCTCAGTATACGGATGGCTGGGACGGTGGATCACGTCATCCCGGGAGCCGCTTTCCACGATTTTGCCGCAGTACATCACGATGATACGATCCGCCATCTGGGAAACCACCGCCAAGTCATGGGTGATCAGAATGAGAGAAGCGCCCTGCTCCTTCACCAACTTATCCATGAGCTTGAGGATCTGCGCCTGTATGGTCACATCCAGGGCGGTGGTAGGCTCATCGGCGATGATGAGCTTCGGATTGGCAGCCAGAGCGATCGCAATGATGACCCGCTGCCGCATACCGCCAGAAAACTGATGGGGGTAGGATTTCAGCCGATCCTCAGGATTGGGGATACCCACCATATGCAGCAATTCCACACAGCGCGCATGCTTTTCCTGCTTGGTCATCTGCTTCTGGTGGAGGTCCAGCATCTCGGTAATCTGTTTCTCAATGGTATAGAGCGGATTTAGGGAGGTCATCGGATCCTGGAACACCATGGAGATCGCCTTGCCTCTGATTTTCATCATTTCCCGTTCGCTCTTTTTGCTGATGTCCTCGCCTTGGAAAAGAATTTTCTCCGATTCCACCACACCGGGCGGCTCGATCAATTTCAGAATGGAAAAGCTGCTAACGGATTTGCCGCTGCCCGACTCGCCCACGATGCCCAGCACCTGTCCCTCATCCAGGGAAAAGCTAATGCCGTCCACCGCCTTGACTACACCGCGGAAAGTGTGGAAATAGGTTCGCAGGTTTTCCACCTGCAGCAGTGTTTCGCTCATCTCGCTCCCCCCTTACTTCAGCTTAGGATTGAACTCATCGCGCAGGAAATCTCCCAAAAGATTGATTCCAAACACGATCAGCATGATGTAGAGACCCGGCATCACCGCGATCCACCAGTATCCGCTGAACAGCACGTCGAAGCCGTTCTTGACCAGCATGCCCAGAGAGGGTTCCGTGACCGGAACGCCTGCGCCCAGAAAGCTCAGCGTGGCTTCCGCCAGAATAAGGCCGCCCACCTTCATCGTGGAAATAACGATGACGGTTGTCATTACGTTGGGCAGCACATGCTTGGCGATGATCAGGATATTGGGGATACCGATGACTCTGGCCGCATCTACATATTCCATCTGCTTCACCGTCAGCACCTCGGCGCGGACGGTACGGACGTATGTGACACATCCGATGATCGTAAATACGACCAGCAGCTTGCTTACACCCCGTCCAAACATGGTCATGATGAAGAGGGCCACGAGGATATCGGGAAAAGAGAGCAGGATATCTGCCAAACGCATGATGACAGCGTCTACTCTCCCGCCAAAATAGCCCGAAATCAGTCCCAGCGTGATACCTACGGCGCAGGCCAGCAGCGTACCTACAACGCCGATAAAGAGGGAGATACGGCTTCCGTAAATAAGAGAGCTGAAAATATCCCGTCCCTGACTGTCGGTACCGAAAATAAACCGGGCGTCACCTCCCGCCTCCCATGCAGGCGGTTTGTAGGAATCCGTGAGGGAAAGAGAGGCTACATCATAGGGGTTCTGCGGAGCAAACAACGGCCCGAAAAGGGCAATGAACAGTACCAGTACCACGATCACCGTACCGACGATAGCGGACGGACTGCGCTTGTAATTATGAAAGAACTCAGACTCAGCAATGCGCCGGAACAAGCTCTTGTTGGGGGTCGCGCCCCTTTTTTTCATTTCATCCATAGCGCATCACCTGAATTGGATTCTCGGGTCGATGACTGTATACAGAAGGTCGACCACAAAATTGATAAACACAAACAACACCGTAGTCAGGATCAGATAGGCCACAATGACCGGCCGATCCACCGAGTTAATGGAGTCGATGAGAAGCTTGCCGAGTCCCGGCCAGGAGAAGATGGTCTCCGTCACCGTCGTAAAGGCGATAAGGGAACCGATTTCCATACCGAACACCGTAATAACCGGGATCAAGGCATTTTTCAGGGCGTGTCCAAAGAGGACCTTCCGGGTAGACACACCTTTGGCTCGGGCAAATTTGATATAATCCTGCCGCATATTCTCCATTACACCGGCGCGGGTAAGGCGCACCAGAGACGCGATGTTGGTCACAGACAGCGTAAAGGCCGGCAGGATGATGTACTTAAGTCCACCGGGCGTAAACAGGCTGAAATTCATCCCCAGAAACGGCGCGGTCGCGCCCCGTCCCGAGGAGGGGAACCAGTGCAGCTTCAGAGAGAAGATGTAGATCAGCATGATGCCAATGAAGAAGGATGGCAGGGAAATGCCCAGAATGGAGCCTCCCATCACCAATGTGCTGGATTTTCGTTTGGGAAAAGCGCCCGCATATACGCCCAGCGGGATAGAGATAACCAGCGCCAGCACGACTGATACAAAAACCAGCTCCAGCGTAGCAGGTACCCGCTGGGCAATCAGAGAGAGCACGTCCACCTTATAGATATAGGACTTGCCGAAATCCCCCTTGACCGCATTGGTAACAAACGATACATATTGCTCCAGGATCGGTCTGTTGAGCCCCAGTTCTTCTCGAACCTGCTCTCGAACCTCAGGCGGAGCCTTGGGCGAGACCAGCATATTGACGGGATCGCCAATAAAGTTGGCCAGAACAAATACCAGAACGGACACAATGAAAAGTGTAACTAGCATTTGCGCCAGCCGCTTCAGGAAATACTTGAACACGGTAACACCTCATTTACGGGCTTACACCCTTTTGGCGGGAGGCAGAAGGGAAGATCCCCTTCTGCCTCCTCCCATTAACTGTTCTTATGTACGCTTAGAAGGTGAAGTCCCAAGCCAGAATATGGTCATCGCAACTGGGGGTGTACTGAATGCCGGCGCGCACGCCGAAGATATTGTGCTTGAAGAACAGGGGGATGTAGGCGGCCTCGTCCCGGGCAATCTGATCTACCTGCTCCACCAGCGCTGCGCGCTTGGCCTGATCGGTCTCAACAGATGCCTGATCCAGCAGCGCATCCACCTCGGCATTGCTGTAATGGCCCCGGTTGCCTTCGCCCATGCCGGGCTTGCCGTCGTAGGTATAGAGCATATCGTTGAAGATGACCATGCCCTCGCCGGAGCTGTCGCCCCAGCCCGCCATGAAGAAGGAGGACTGGAGGTTCTCTGCGCTTGTCTTCTCATAGAAGGAGGCGCGAGGCAACAGGTTCACCTCGACCTGGATGCCCACCTTCTCCAGATAGCTGGCAATGGCCTGAGACACCTGATCGGCGTTCACGTCACTGTCGTTGCGGGCATCGATGCGGAGATAGAAGCCATCGGGATAGCCAGCCTCCGCCAAAAGCTGCTTGGCAAGCTCGGGATCGTAGGCGGGACGCTCTGCGTCGGCATTATATCCCACACAGATGCTGGGCATATAGGAGTTGGCCACGGTGGCGTAGCCGTTCATGACGGTATCGACGATCGTCTGAATGTCAATGGCGTGGTAAATGGCCTGACGAACCTTCACATTGAGGAGCGGGTTGGGATCGTCGGTGCCGGCAGAGCCATGCGCATTGAGCTGATCAAAGCCCATGTAGTTGCAGGACAGGCTGGGATTGGTAATGACCTGGACGTTGGGGTCGTTCTTCAGGCGGTTCACGTCCATCACAGGGATGTTGGAGATAAAGTCCACCTCTCCGTTGATGAGAGCGGTGGTGCGGGTAGCTGCATTGGCGATCACACGGAACTCCACGGTCTCTGCATCAGGCAGCTCGCCCCAATACTCGTCGTTGCGGACCAGCTTGATATAGGATTCCTTTACATGCTCCACCAGACGATACCGGCCGGTACCCACGGGGTTCGCGGCGATCTCCTCGCTGGTAAGTCCCTCACAGGTCTCCTTGTCAAGCATCATGATATGGACCAGGCTGCCGTCAAACACGGGATAGGGGATCTTGGTCACCAGCTGCACGGTGTAATCATCCACCTTCTTGACCTCCTGAAGACGCATGAGGTACACGCCCATCTCCAGAGTAGGATCGTTGAGGATGCGCTCAAAGCTGAAGACCACGTCATCGGCATTGAAGTCGTTTCCGTTGGAGAACTTCACGCCATGGCGGAGCTTGAACTCCCACGTCACGCCGTCATCCAGAACAGTCCAGCTCTCTGCCAGACCGGGCTTCCTGCTCAGATCTGCATTATAGTCCACCAGAGCGTCGTACAGGTGAGACGCCATCTGCATCTCGATGCCGCTGTCCTTTACCGCGGGGTCCAGCGAGACAACATCATTCAGCACCGCGATGGTCAGGCTCTTTTTGCCGTCATCAGAGGGGTTGCTCTGCTGCGATTTGTCTGCCCCACAGCCGGTCAAGGCCACCGAGAGACACAGAGCTACGGACAGGAACATTGCGATGGTTCTCTTTTTCATAGCTGTTTCTCCTTTAAAAAATTTCTTATCTCACAAGGTGCGTCGTTTACAGGTATCACTGAAGCGACAGACCGTTGATCGCCTTTTCCATCTGCTCCAGAGCCTTTGTCAGGGTACACCTGGGGCAGGCCACGTTCATGCGCAGGAAGGCCTCTCCCTGCTCGCCGAACTCATAGCCGGCGCAGAACGCCACCTTGGCCTCGTTGATCATGAAGTGCTCCAGGGCCATGCCTCGGTAGGGCAGCTGGGAGCAGTCCAGCCAGACCAGATAGGTGCCCTCG
>ENA-UEOR01000792-UEOR01000792.1-human-gut-metagenome-genome-assembly--contig:-NODE-792-length-19480-cov-17.257795_pt1 | contig 19480 bp, 13 predicted proteins | sample MGYA00242887_ERZ507890 | MGnify/ENA primary metagenome ERZ507890 (study PRJEB26167, sample SAMN06115431) | human gut metagenome | host: Homo sapiens | place: China:Guizhou | collected 2014-10-21...
TACTCCTTTACAAAAATTACTCTTCTTTCAGTTTAATGATTCAAAAAGAGCCTGTCAACTTTTTCATTGACAGACTCCCATTTCTTTTTCTCAACAATATAATTCTACTTTAAACAGTCTTCCTCCGTGATCTCGCGAATGACTCTGCATGGATTTCCGGCAGCCAGTACTCCCGATGGGATATCTCTCGTAACCACGCTTCCCGCTCCGATCACAGAACCGCTGCCAATCGTTACACCGCCACATACTGTTACATTTCCTGCCAGCCAACAGTTATCTCCGATCGTGATCGGCTTCGCATACTCCCGGTCTGTATACACGCCGTCTTCCCTCTTATAAATGTTACGCTCCTGAAAACGAAACGGATGCATCGGTGTCAGCAGAGAAACATTCGGTCCCATAAATACATTGCAGCCGATCTTAACAGGTGCACAGTCCAGACAGGTAAAATTAAAATTCGCATAACTGTTCTCGCCTATCTCGGTAAAGCAGCCGTAATCGAACTGAACCGGTCCCTGAAAATTCCGATCAGATCCTTTGTATCTATGGTCTTGGAGCTTTGGGAAAACAGGCAGCCGACTGCTGTTTCAGGATGCAGCCGTCAGAACAGCTTTTAAAAATACCAGAGGATCAAAAAGATGGAAAATGGATCATGACAGAGGAGAAAATGTCTCTTTTAATGAAAAAGGGGTATTTAGAGCCATTGAGACAACAATTTCCTTACAGTCAGGTGATCCCGGTCTTTAACCAGGCAGATACCATGAAACTGGAAGAAAATGGAAAAAACATTCTGGAAAGAATGGAGGTGCGCTACGGGAAATTTGCAGAAAATATGGAATCCGGTCAACTCGTCAGTTACGAAACTGGATAAAGTTGTATAATAGTCATAAGGAACTGAAATGTTACACAGGAGGCAGCCGTATGACCAAAGGAAGAGATACAACTTACGAGGAACGAATCGCATTTGTGAAAGAGTGCATTGAGAACGGATACAACTACACCGAGATTTCTGAAAAGTACAAAGTTGGTTATCAGCAGATCTACACATGGGTGCAGAAGTATAAGAAAGACGGCGAAGATGCCCTGAAAGACCGGCGAGGACGGCACAAGAAGGATTACAAGCCGCAGACGGAAGAAGAACGGTTACGATTGGAGAATGCAACCTTAAAGCGGCAGCTTTATCTCTCTCAGATGGAGATCGACGTACTAAAAAAATTACAGGAGCTGGAGAGGGGGAATCGCTGAGCCTGACCAGACTGCTGCTTCGTTATCGGACGGTAAAGGAACTGCATGAGGAAAAAGGCTATACTGTCCGTGACCTCTGCCCACTGGTACATATTGCTCGTTCATCTTATTACAAATGGCTAAAGCATCCCAAAAGCAGCCATGAACTCGAAAACGAGAAGATTTCAACGGCAATTCAAAAGATTTATAAAGAGCATCCAGACAAAGGGCACCGCCGCATCCGGGATGATCTGGAAAAGGACTATGATATCCGAACCAGCAACAAATGTGTTCTGAATCTCTGCCGTGTGCTTCATATCCAGTCAACCGTGAAGTTCAGAAAACAGGGTTGTACCAGAAATGCTTCTGACCCGCAGGTAACAGCACAGAATCGTCTGCACCGGGAATTCTGGGCGGGGCATCCCAACGAAAAGTGGCTGACCGATGTAACGGAGTTCAAGTGGTATGAAGGTCCAATTATCCACAAGCTCTATCTGAGTGCGATTCTCGATTTGTGTGACCGGAGAATCGTCAGCTATGTTATTCGTGACCGAAATGACAACAAGCTGGTTTTTGACACGCTTGATAAAGCTGTTCTGGAAAATCCGAATGCACACCCGCTGTTCCACAGCGACCGTGGATTCCAGTACACCAGCAGAACCTTCCACAAGAAACTGCTGGATGCCGGGATGACACAGAGTATGTCCCGTGTTGGCCGCTGCATTGACAACGGCCCGATGGAAGGCTTCTGGGGAATCCTGAAGCGTGAGTGCTATTATGGGCATACTTTTACAAGCCGAGAACAGCTCATTTCCACGATTGAAAGCTATATTGACTACTACAACAACCGCCGTTACCAGCACAGGCTGTTCATCCAGACTCCCATGCAGGATCATGTCAGTGCCATGAATCGGGCAGCTTAACTGGCTGGTTGTACAAAAAATCCGCCGTTCCTTTGGTGAAACGGCGATTAAAATCTTATATTATTTTTATTGTCTACTTGACGGAGTGCACCTCACTTTCGACTCAGAGGCTTTGGATCATGATTATTATATCTGGGTGAAAAATGGGAATTTGAGAAAGCTAGAGATAAAAATGCCAGACCGGTATGAAGGTAGCTAAAAGAGATTTGGAAAAGTGGCATAATCGCTGAAAAATTCATCAATCACTTGTGCAAAGTGTGATTGATGAATGAGCGATGAAATGATATAATTAATTAGAATGGAGGGGAGGAAAAACAGATGCAGAATAAAAAACCGCCATTTACAATTACAGAAAAAATTCTCACAGATGTAATGGAGATTTGTGAACTTGTTGGAAAAGTGAGTTCAACACAACATCTTTCATCTGACCCTGTTCTGCGTAGGCAGAATCGGATTAAAACAATTTATTCCTCTCTTGCAATTGAACAAAATACACTATCCTTAGAGCAGGTAACGGCTGTACTATCAGGAAAACGTGTCCTTGCACCGCCAAAAGACATTGCGGAGGTGAAGAATGCGTATGAAATTTACGACCATTTGAATGAATTGAATCCATACTCAGTGGAAGACTTACTGTTGGCTCATCGTGTGATGATGCGAGGGCTGGTTCAAGAAGATGGTGTGTTTCGCTCAAAGCCAGTAGGTGTGGTTGACAGTCATGGAAATGTACTTCATTTTGGAACACTACCGCAGTATGTGCCTCCTCTGGTGGAAGAACTGCTCAAATGGACAGAGGACAGCCCGCTTCCGATGCTGATTAAAAGTTGCGTGTTTCACTATGAATTTGAAGTAATCCATCCGTTTGCAGATGGAAATGGAAGAATCGGAAGGCTTTGGCATACGCTACTGCTCTCCAGATGGAATCCGCTGTTTGCATGGCTTCCGGTGGAGTCTATTGTTCATGATCATCAGCAGGAGTATTATGAGGCTATCAATACATCCAATGCCCAAGGTGAAGGAACTGCATTTATTGAATTTATGCTAAATGTGATTGAAGAAGCACTTTTGAGTGTAATCCCAGAAAACTTCGAAAAGAGCATGATGCCTACAAGTGGAAAAGAAAATCGATGGAATATTCTTGAAAAATACTTGAAAAAAGAGAAGATTATTCATAACAGTGATGTGCAACAGTTGCTGGAAGTCTCTTCAGCAACGGCAAATCGAATTCTAGTTTCTTTTGTAAAAGAAGGTAAACTAGAGAGAGTGAGAGATGGTCGCTATTGGGCGTATCAAAAGTTATAAATGGGAGTTGCATAAGCAATGCAGAATACAAACAGAGCACAAGAAAGTGGATATAAGGCTTCTCTGACAAGAGAACAGTTTTTATTCCACGAAATGCGAATTGTAGCGAAGCAAATGGTGCAAGGAGAGGATCTTGCATCAATGATACAAATAATTGCCGCCAATAATCTCTTCCAGTATCCAACTGAACGCATGACAGCTGGTATGGTTCGGGCGTGTTATCGGCGGCTAAATCTTTTGAATAGTGAACAACTGCTTCGGAATATTGCAGAGCATTCCGTGGAAGAGGCAAAACAAATTTGTCTTTACGCGATTATGAAGGATAATAGACTTGTCTGGGATTTTATGGTAACAGTTATTGGAGAAAAATATCGAAACCAAGATTTCAGCTATGGAAAACTTGACATGACAAGTTTCTTCATAAGATTACAAGAGCAAAATGATGCTATCGCAGATTGGAGCGAATCTACAGTCAAAAAGCTGAAATCGGTTCTAAATCGAATTTTAAGAGAAAATGATTATCTGGATAGTATAAAAGCAGGCCATTTGAACCCGGTTTGGCTTTATCCGGAATTGGAAAATGTGATTCTTACAAATGGGGATCAGGCGGTATTGCCCGCATTTAACCGTTTTGAGTGAGGAAAATTTAATGGGTGACATACAAAAACGCCTTGATAACGTTCGGCAGATGATTCAGAGTCAAGATTTCCTAGAAGGAAAAGGTCTTAGCAATGAAGTGAATATTCGTATCTTCTGCTATGAACCGAGAGATGAAATGGCGGTTCGACATTTCATTGAACAGCTATCTACAGATATGACACTGGGCTGTCAGTTGCGGATCTGTAATTTATATCAAATCTTCCTAGGGATTTGTGAAGGCATGGATATTTTAGATGCAATCCCCGATATGGAAGAAGAGGACGGCCATGATTATCTGTTGGAACAGCTTCAATCGACAATTGGAGTCGATGAAATTGTACAGAAAATTCAGAGCGAGCCGTTCCAGCCGGGAGAAGTACTGGTTTTGACTGGCGTTGGAGAAGCGTTTCCATTTATGCGAATTCATACGTTACTGGAGGCATCATTGTTTGCAGAGAGGCCGGTGCTTGTGTTTTACCCGGGAACATTTAACGACCAGCAGCTGCGGCTGTTCAACTGTCTGAAGCCAAACAATTACTATCGTGCATTTAACGTTGTGTGAAGGGGGAAATAGAACTTTGGTTATACAGAATATGTTTGTAGAAGACATCAACCGTAAAATTAACGGTGTTGTCAAGGTTGACGAGGACGAGAACAAGGTCCTGGAACAGGAACTGAACGAGTACGTTATTACACGAGAGCTGAAGCGGCATTTTGCAGACTTTTTCAATACCTATGCAGAAGCATTTGACGAACCAACGGCAGATACAGGAGTCTGGATCTCCGGCTTTTTTGGCAGCGGTAAATCTCACTTCTTGAAAATGTTGTCATACTTGTTGGAAAACAAAGAGGTTAATGGCGTTCGTACGGTGGAGCGCTTCCGCAAGAAATTTGAGGATGACCCTGGTACCTTTATGCAGGTGGATCGTGCAACCAAAGGTGAAACCGAGACGATTCTGTTTAATATCGATTATGAAGGCTCTATCAATAAGGACAAAACAGCCGTTTTACGTGTTTTTGCTAAGGTGTTCTATAATCATCTGGGATTCTTTGGCAGCAATCTCAAAGTTGCTATGCTGGAGCAGTACATTACGCAGCAGGGCAAAATGGATGAATTTTGCCGTCTGATTGAAGAAAAGAAGGGCAAACCTTGGACTGAAGTGCGGAAAGCATTTGCATTTAATGGAAAATTCATTAAGCCTGCACTGGCGGAAGCATTGGATATCAGTGAAGAGGATGCAAACAACTGGTTTAACGATAAGAGTGCAACGGAACTCTCTGTTTCACAGCTTGTAGAAGACATCAATGCATACGTCAGCACAAAACCTGCAAACTTCCGCCTTCTGTTCATGGTGGACGAGGCGGGGCAGTATGTTGGCACGGACACGGATATGCTGCTGAATCTGCAGTCTTTGGTGGAAAAAATCGGCAGCGAATGCAGAGGAAAAGTCTGGGTAGTCTGCACCGGACAGGAAGCTATTGATGAGATTATCAAAGTACGAGCAGATGAATTTTCTCGAATTCAGGCTCGTTTCAAAACTCGTCTGAGCCTTTCTTCTTCTTCCGTAGACGAAGTAATTCAGAAGCGTATTCTGAAAAAGACTCCGGAAGCAGAAAGAACGCTGGATGCGGTCTATGAGAAAGAAAGCTCCGAGATGCGCAACTTGTTCAGCTTTACAAATGCAATGCCGGACATCAAGGGCTTCTCTGGTCCGGCACAATTTGCAGAGGACTTTCCATTCGTTCCATACCAGTTTCTCATCATGCAGAAAATTTTTGTGGAGATCCGCAAACACGGCAATGCAGGTAAACACTTCTCCGGCGGCGAGCGTTCCATGCTGAGCGGATTTCAGGAAGCAGCACAAAAAGTGGAAAAGCAGAACGAGTTTGCGTTGGTGCCGCTGTTCCGCTTCTATGATACTGTACATTCTTTCCTGGATGGTTCCATTCGCAATGTGATTGATCGCTGCAGCAAAGCCGTAGAAAATCACGATGGTCTGGAGCCGATGGATGTGGATGTTCTGAAGCTTCTCTATCTCATTCGATATGTCAACGAGGACATGCCGGCCAATCTGGACAACCTTGTGATTTTGATGGCAGACGACATCCGTCTGGAAAAGGTCGCGATGCGCGAAAAGCTGCGCGGCAGTTTGGATCGACTGATTGGGCAGAATTACATCGGACGTACTGGTGATACCTACAACTTCCTGACGGATGAAGAGCAGGACATCCAGAAAGAAATCAACCTTACACAGGTGGATACGGGCGCTATTGTTGGGGATATAGCAAAGATTATTTTTGGCATAATTTATGATGCAAAAAAGTTCCGTTACGGCAAGTGTGACTTCCCATTTGATCAGATGGTGGATAACACTATGTACGGCATTGCCACAGGCGGCATGCGCCTGCGCTTTTTGACGGCAGCTTCTGATGCAACGGAAAAAACGGAATTTCGCCTGATGAACAGCTCCAAAGGCAGCGAGGCGATTATAGTTTTGGGCGATACGCCGTATTATGAATCACTGGAAGCATCCATGAAGATCCGCAAATATGTCAAACAGCGGAATGTCAGCCAGATGCCCAAGAGTGCTCAGGATATTATCCGCGGCCAACAGGAAGAAGCAACCAAGTATGAAGCTGAAGCCAGCAAAGCTCTGGTAGAGGCTATTGAAAACGCAAAATTTTACGCCGATGGTGAACATCTGGACATTAAGAGCGGCAATGCTAAGGCCAAAATTGACCAGACGATGGAGTATCTGGTCTCGCATGTTTACAGCAAGTTGGACCTGATTGGGAAAAACGCAGATACCGATGCTGACATTCTGGCAGTGCTGTCCGGTGCGGACTATATTCTGCCGGAGGCAGATCCGAACCGCGATGCAGAGGCGGCGGTGGAAGAATATCTTGAGATGCAGGCAATGCATCACCTGCCGACCTCCATGGCGGATGTACAGAGCAAGTTCAGCAGTATACCCTATGGCTGGAAGGAAATCGACATTGCTTATGTGGTGGCGCGTTTGATCGTGAATCAGAAGGTAACCATCAAATATGCAGGCACTACCATCCAGCCGGACAACGCCAAATTACCTGACATGCTCCGCAAAAAGAGTGAGGTGGGTAAAACATCCATTAGCAAGCGCGTGGTGGTATCGGCAACTAAAATGAAGGCTGTGCGGGACCTTCTGCGGGATTACTTCGATGTCATGGATGTTCCTGCGGACGAAGACGGTTTGGTTAAATTTATTGCCGATGAGTTCGGAAACCAGCTGCAGCATTATAACAAACTGAACGAGAAGTACGATGATGCCCACAAGTATCCGGATCAAACAATGGTGCGCAACGCTATTACTGCAGCGCAGGAAGCGTTGAACCAGAAGAAGGACAACATCGCGCTGATCGACTATCTGCTCAAGAAAGAGGACGACCTCTTTGATCAGAAGGATGCCATGGGCAATGTAGAGACCTTCTTCAAGAGTCAGGTCGGCACCTTTGATGATGCTGCACGGCTGGAACACGAGATGCAGGCGGATCTGGACCGCATTGCGCAGGATGCGGCGGCATACGAGGCCCTGAACAAGATTCGGCTTATCATCACAGTGCCATCTTTTGGGCAGAAGTTCAACTACAAGCGCATTCCGGAGCTGAATGGGTTGATGCAAACGGTGCGTACAGCCCATGACCAGATGCTGGATGACAAACGCTCTGAGATCCTAGAAACTGTACGTCAGTGTATGGAAGCCACCCACACCGCCGCCGACGGCGATCCCAAGGCGATGGACATTATCCACAAATCTGACACCTACTTTGACGGGTACAAGACGAAGATCGACGAATGTAAGAGCATTGCACTGCTGGACGGTATGATTATCCCGCTGAGCAAGTACAAGGACGATGCTGTTAGCAGCATTGAGATTGCTCTGGCACCCCCGGCAGCGAAACCTGCAGAGACAAAGAAAAGCCCGACAATTCCGGCAGCAAAGCAGCCGAAGATCAAGTCTTACAGCCGCCAGATCCTGTTCCCAGCCAAGACACTGCGGAACGATGCAGACATTGATGCCTATGTGGAAAAAGTCCGCGAGCAGCTGCGCAATCTGCTGGACAACTGCGATGAAATCAAGCTGAACTGAGGATATTGTTGTAATGAAAGACGAACTTTTAGAAAGATTGGTGCTTGCCGTTGAAAAACAATCATCAGCGTTTCCGTGGGATAGCGTTATTTCAGTACTGGCACTCATTGCTTCGTGGATTACGATTTATTTTCTATTAAAAGAGAGAACCGAGAAAAACAGATCTTATATGCAAGTATCTTTTGAACTTGTACGAGGTGCATTGGCATGCCTTGTAATAAGAAATACAGGGACGGTTCCACTTGAATTGAAAAGCATTGAACTTCAGACTGATTTTCTTGCACAACTTTCAGCGAAAGCGCAAGAACGAATCGCGCAGAAGAAGTACCTAAATATAACAATTTTCCCAGAACAGAAGTGGGTACTATCCTTGGATGTCAGCGTTACAGAAATAATAACGAGATTCAAGCAGAAGTCGCTGAAAATTGATTATCAGTATACAAAGCATAGTAAATCACATAAAAAATATACGGAAAGTACTGTGATTGATTTTGAGGATTATGGTGGCTTTCTGCTATATATTTCAGAACTTGATGAATTTAAAAATAGTGTTGATAAATTGCATGGTACGGTCGGAAGACTGGAAAATGCAATTGAAGATGTATCGTTTTCGTTAAGGAGTAATGTGAACCATGGATAAAAACGCCATCAAGAAATATGCGGTCTGGGCGCGGAAAGAACTGATCTCCCGCGTGGCGCAGAAAGCCCAGCAGTACGGCATTACGGAAACGGAAATGGTGGACGCCGGTGCTGATAGCGTCAACGGCAAAGTGTTGTCTGCAGAAGAGATGCAGCAACGCAGGGCACTGATCGCACAGATCAATGAAAAGGGCTACCAGCAGGTTATGGAAGAGGTGGCGTATACATGGTTCAACCGCTTCTCGGCACTGCGGTTCATGGAGGTCAACGGCTATTTGCCCAGCCATGTGCGCGTGTTTACGGATGAAAACAATGCGTTCAAGCCACAGATTCTGGCCGAAGCCCTGCATCTGGAATTGGATAAGCTGGATAAGGACAAAGTCTACGCCCTGAAAGAGACCGAGCAGACCGAAGAACTGTACAAATACCTGCTCATCGTGCAATGCAACGCGCTGAACAGCATTCTTCCCGGAATGTTCCAGACCATTGCGGACTACACGGAGCTGCTTCTGCCGGACAACCTGCTCCGGGAGGGCAGCGTCATTGAGCAGATGGTCTCCCAGATCCCGGAGGACAACTGGCAGGATGCCGTCCAGATTATTGGCTGGCTGTATCAGTACTACAACAGCGAGAAAAAGGACGATGTGTTTGCCGCCCTCAAGAAAAATGTCAAGATCACCAAGGAGAATATCCCGGCGGCAACCCAGCTGTTTACCCCAGACTGGATTGTTCGTTATATGGTGGAAAACAGCCTTGGACGCCTGTGGGTGGAGGGGCACCCGGACACCAAAACACAGCTGCTGCCCACGCCGGAGGAGCAAGCAGCTTATACTGCCGGGAACCGTGACCCGGAGGACACCAAGTGGCACTATTATCTGGAGGAAGCCCAGCAGGAGCCGCAGGTACAGGCTCAGCTGGCCGAGATCAGCAAACAGTATGCCGACCTGACCCCGGAACAGATCAAGGTCATCGACCCTTGCTGCGGCAGCGGCCATATTCTGGCGTATCTGTTCGATGTACTGATGCAGATCTACGAGAACTACGGCTACACGCCCCGCGATGCCGTGGCCAGCATTTTGCAGAACAACCTCTATGGTCTGGATATTGACGACCGCGCCGCCCAGCTGGCTTATTTTGCGGTGATGATGAAGGCCCGCCGGTACGACCGCCGCTTTTTCAGCCATACCACCCAGCCTCATGTGTATGCCATTGAGGAAAGCAACCGCATCGAAAAGCCGGATGTAGAGTATTTCTGCAACGGCAAGCTGGAATTGAAAGATGCTATGCAAACTATCCTCACCCAGCTGTATGATGCCAAGGAGTATGGCTCCATCCTCACCATCACCCCGCAGGACTGGGATGCCCTCTATGCCCGGTTTGACGAGGTGGCAGACGAGTCCTCGTTCCATCGAGAGAGTATTCGCAAAAAATTACTCCCATTGGTGCGGGTGGCACAGACGTTGGCGCAGAAATACGATGTGGTCGTCACCAATCCGCCGTATATGGGTGCGTCTAATATGAACTCGGATTTATCTGAGTATGTGAAAAAATACTACCCGGACAGCAAGAGCGACCTGTTTGCTGTGTTTGTTGAAGTATGCTCCTGTATGGCAAAACAGAACGGTTATCAGGCAATGATCACCCAGCACGCATGGATGTTCCTGTCCAGCTTTGAAAAGCTGCGAGAGAAGATGATGCTGACTGAAACCGTCAACATGGCGCATCTGGGCGCACGAGCCTTTGAGGAAATTGGCGGTGAGGTGGTGCAGACAACCTCGTTTGTGCGTGTCCGGGCACATATTGATAATTATAAAGGTGTGTATTGCCGCCTGATTGAGCCTACCACCCAGCAGGGCAAAGAGGAGATGTTCCTTGCTGGAGAAAATCGCTATACGGCCAATCAGGATAACTTCGCAAAGATTCCGGGAGGATCAATAGCATATTGGGCAAGCAATCAAGCATTACAGTGGTTTGAAGGAGCGCAGATTGGCGATTGTGCACTGCTATGTCAGGGGCTGACAACTACTGATAATGAAAAATACGTTAGAGAGTGGTTTGAACCTAGTTTTACTCGAATTGGTTTCGGTTTAAGTCTTGAATCTGCACAAGAATCATCAAAGCGATGGTTTCCGTTCAATAAAGGCGGTGGATTTTGCAAATGGTATGGAAATAATGATTTAGTCGTGAATTACGAAAACAATGGTGTGGAAATCAAAGCCGATGTCCTTAGAAAATATCCATATCTTAAAACACCAGATTTTGTTGTGAAAAACTCAAGAACTTACTTTAAGGAGGGGCTAACATGGTCAGCCCTAAGCAATACATTTTCCATTCGATGGTTTCCTCAAGGTGCTATTTGTGCAGATAAAGGCCAAGGACTATTTGATGATGAACAAAAATTGTATTATGATTGCGGTCTTTTGAACAGTAAAGTTTCTAAAATGTATTTACAACTGGTTTCACCAACACTTGACTTTAACTGCGGCTATGTAAGAAAAATACCGTATGTGTTTAATGATTCTTATAATTGCAGGGTGTCAGAGACCGTTAAGCAAAGCATAGCGTTAAGTCGAAATGACTGGGACTCCTTTGAAACTTCTTGGGACTTTACCCGCCACCCCTTTATCAAGGCCATTACCAAATACCCCAACATGATGGATATTAGCAACATTTACCTTGCTGAGTGCTATGACATCTGGGCGGGAGAGTGCGAGGAGCGCTTTGCGCAGCTGAAAGCCAACGAGGAAGAACTGAACCGCATTTTTATTGACATTTACGGCTTGCAGGATGAACTGACCCCGGAAGTAGAAGATAAGGATGTGACCGTGCGCAAAGCGGACCTTGGCCGGGATGTGCGCTCCTTTATCTCCTACGCTGTGGGCTGTATGTTTGGCCGCTACTCTCCCACCTATGATGGCCTTGCCTACGCAGGCGGTACATGGGATGATAGCAAATACAATATTTATAAGCCGGATGCAGACGGTATTATTCCCATCTGTGACGACGAATACTTTGAAGATGACATGGTGGGCCGTTTTGTGGAGTTTGTGCGGGTGGTATATGGTGACAGCTCACTGGAAGATAATCTGCGCTTTGTTGCAAACGCACTGGGCGGCAAGGGTCAGCCGAAAGAGGTCATCCGCAACTACTTCCTGAACGATTTCTATACCGACCACTGCAAGATTTACCAGAAGCGCCCCATCTACTGGCTGTTTGACAGCGGCAAGAAGAACGGCTTCAAGTGCCTGATCTACCTGCACCGCTACCAGCCGGATACCATTGCGCGCATCCGTACCGATTATGTCCATGAGCAGCAGGCGCGCTACCGTACTGCCATCGAAGGTTTGGAAAAACAGGTGGCCGCTGCCACCAGCACCAGCGAGCGTGTCAAGCTGACTAAGCAACTGAACAAAGTGCAGGCGCAGGACGCCGAGCTGCATCAGTATGAGGAAAAAGTTCACGCGCTGGCCGATCAGATGATTAAGATTGATCTGGACGATGGTGTGAAGCATAACTATGAGATCTTTAAGGATGTGCTGGCGAAGATTAAGTGAGGAGAATCTTTTATGGACGAAGAGAAAACTAAGAGCAATGTATTTGCTAACTTTTTGCAAAATAGTGGGTTATACGATAAAATTGAGATTATAGAAGATAATTCAATGGATCTTTACAATCTAATTGCTGGCAACGTACGGCTAAATATTTTTTGCAAGGAATGTGGAGAAAATAGAGTTTTTACAATGCGTCCTATTAAATATCAAAGTGACAGTGGAGCTAAAAAATCTCTGGGTGAAGAACTGCTTGGAGATTGGAAATTGCAATGGTCATGTAAAATTGTTCCCGGTGCAGCACAGTCTCCTTGGCAGTGGAGTCGTTCCGCTACCCAAAAAGCAACTAGATTGATGATCTTTTCATTTGAATGTGCAATGGACAGTGCTCATAAGATAGATTTTATTGTTCAGTCTGAAAAGAACACTTTAAAGAAAATTGGGCAATTTCCATCAGTTGCAGATTTAACTTTTCCCGAACTGAATCAATATAAAAAAGTTCTATCAAAAGAAGATATGCGAGCTATGCGACGTGCAATAGGACTACATGCACAGGGTATTGGTATCGGATCGTATGTATACCTTCGGCGTATTATAGAGCATCTTATTAACGATGCAAAGAATATGGCAGTAGGAGAAGGAGCTATTACGGAGGATCAATATCAAAGTGAAAAAGTACGCGATCGAATCCAATTGCTCAAAAATTATTTGCCAAATATGCTAACAACCAATTCTACAATTTATGGAATTATCAGTAAGGGCATCCATGAATTATCAGAAGATGACTGTATTACGTATTTCCCTGTGCTACAAGAATGTATTTTTATGATTCTTGAAGAGTGGGATCAAGCAAAAAGGAAAGCCGCGGCAGAGAAAAGAATATCTGATAGTTTGTCTAAAATCGCAAGCAAAGTAAAGTAAAGAGGAAGCACTGTGGAAACAGATAAAATCGTACTAGACCTCAACCGCCGGTTTGCGGTACCGCTGCCGGAATTTTATGAGCGCCGGATCATCTTCTGGCACGATGAAGAAAAGGAGTATGCGGACAAGCTGGATGAGATCCGGCTTGAAAATGCTAAGCTGGTTGCACTGACCGGCAGCAATACCTTTGCGGTCAAAAAAATGCTGTCGGTGGATGACCTGACGAGCAACTATGTTGTCTACTGTCCCATTTCCTACGAGCGGCAGGAGGATGACTGGCTGTTGGATATTGAACTATACAGCGAAAGCTACCGGACGGATGCTGTTTCCAACTGGATGCAGGAACTGGATATCGTGGACAATCCCTCTATGCGCAAGCTGGTGAAGCACTACCGGAAGTTTTTTGGTGCACAGGCTCGTCGTGCCAAAATCATGGCACAGGATAAGATACCTGCCACTCCGGCACAGCTGCACATGGCCGTGATGGCGGCGCTCTGCGGTATGAAAAAAGCACAGCCCAATGAAATCTTGCTGAACGTACTTCGTGGTGGGTTGGATAAAGCGCAGAATTCAATCTATCAGAGTTTTGTGGATTATAGTGCAGAAGAAGCTTTCTGGGCAATGGTTCGGCAGGGCTGTGGCTATGCAGAGGAAGAGCCGGATCTTGGACAGCTGGCAATTCATCTTCTGTTGACAGCTTCTACGCGCACACTGCGCCCGGAATTTCTGGCAGGGTTGGAAAAGTTCCTTTCCATTCCGCATCAGGCGTACTGCTACGAGCTGGTGTCGGAGTGGCTGCACAGTGATGATCTGCAGCAGCTTTATGATGTGGCCCGCTATGTGGAAGATGAAGCACATCTGCCGCAGAGGCTGGAAAAACTAACGGTTGATGATCTGGCGACAACGGAGTGTTTCCCGTGCATTAACGAGATCATCCTGAGCAAGCTGATGACGGAGATCAGTGACCATATTATTGATGTGGATGTGATCACAAAGACGGTGGAAAAACGTCGCACCTGTGTCTGGTACGAGTACTTCCGCAATTTCTACGAGGGTCTGTTGCAAGTGGCCAACATGCAGGAGTTCTTCAAAGAGCACTCCGCAGGGTTCCATACCCCGGACGCAAAGCAGGTCTGGAAAGAATATGCGGAGGACTATTACAGGATGGACACCTATTATCGACTGTTCCATCTGAGCTTCCAGAGAAGTCTGGAAACCTCCAATATCAAACTGGATGACCTGTTCAAGCATGTTGTAGATAAGGTAGAGGGGCTGTACTCCTACTGGTTTCTGGGAGGCCTCGGCAAAAACTGGTCGGATGTATGTGCTGATGAGATGGCAGAGCATGGCCGCGTATTGGAAATTCCGCAGCAGTCGGATTTCTACAATGAGCACATCCGTCCGGCAGACAGCCGCGTGTTCGTGATCATATCGGATGCTATGCGCTACGAGGTGGCGGCATCACTGGCAGATGAACTGCGCAGAGAAACGCAGAGCAATGTGAAACTCGGCAGTATGCAGAGCATCTTCCCGTCTATCACGAAATTTGGCATGGCGGCACTGCTCCCACATAAGGCGTTGACGGCTGAATTGAAAAATGAGGTACTGAATGTTCTGGCCGATGGGCAGTCTACCGCAAGCACGAACCGGGATAAGGTCCTGAAAGGTGTAAATCCGGCCAGCGTGGCGTTGCAGTATAAGAACATCATCGGGATGAAACGTGCAGAGCGTGCGGCACTGGTCAAGGGTATGGATGTAGTCTATATCTACCATGATACCATTGACGAAGCAAGCCATACTTCGGACACCTCTGTGTTCCCGGCATGCGATAGGGCTATCAGTGAACTGAAGAATATGGTGCGCATTATCGTCAATGACTTCGGCGGGGCGAATATTCTGATTACGGCAGATCATGGCTTCCTGTACACTTACAGTCCGCTGACCGAGGATGACAAAGTGGATAAAACCAGCTTCCATGATATGGAAGTGGAATATGGCAGACGCTATGCAATCATGCAGAAGGAGGCGGATCCGCAGTATTTGCTTCCTGTAAAATTCCTGAACGGAAAAACGGAATACACTGGATTTGCTCCACGGGAAGGTATTCGCATCAAGATGAATGGTGGCGGGCTGAATTTTGTGCATGGCGGTATCAGCCTGCAGGAAATGACGGTTCCGGTGATCGAATATCATTATCTGCGCAACGGCTCTATGGAATATCGGCGCAATAAGCAGAAGTATGATACGCTCCCCGTAACAGTGAGTTTGCTTTCTTCCAGTCGGAAGATCAGCAATATGATCTTTTCACTGGATTTCTACCAGAAAGATGCGGTAAGTGCAAACCGTGAGGCTGCTACTTATCTGGTGTGGTTTACAGATGAATACGGAAAGCCTATCAGCGATACCCAGAAGATTATTGCGGACAAAACCAGTGAGAACGGCGCAGATCGTACGTTCCATTGCAACTTCAACCTCAAATCGATGAAGTTCAGCAATACAGCAACCTATTATCTGGTGATTGCGGATGAGCAGGGTCAGCAGATGCAGCAGCGGGAACAGTTCCAGATTGATATTGCATTTGCGATTGATGAATTCGATTTTTTTAACTGATGGGAGCAGGAAGACTATAAATGGAGCCGAATGCGGAAAATAGCTGCCGTCGAGACGCAATCAAGGAAAAATTACGGCAGAATTTTGATGGAAAAATTGTTCGAAAAGATCTGACCAAGAAGATTAAGGAGGGTGCGAATGTCCCGGTTTATGTGTTGGAGTTTTTATTAGGCCAGTACTGTAGTTCGGATGACGAAGCTATTATTGAAAGAGGCGTGCAGAATGTAAAGCACATTCTGGCGGACAACTTTGTCCGACCAGATGAAGCACAAAAGATTCTTTCGCAGCTGCGGAAAAAGGGCAGCCACACCATTATTGATATGGTGACCGTGCATCTGGATATCAAGAAAGACTGCTTCTTTGCAGAGTTTTCCAATTTGGGACTCTCCAATGTGCCCATTACGGACGACTACCCGGAAAAATATGACCGTTTGCTCTGCGGCGGCATCTGGTGCATCGTTCAACTGGAATATGAATCCGAAGGTGACAGCAGCTTTGGTATGGAAGATCTTGACAGCGAACCCCGGCAGAAAAAGCAGAAGGATGTTTCGCCTATCAGCATCCGCAAGCTGACCCCCATCCAGATGCCCCATATCGACATTGAGGAAGTGCGCGCTGGACGTAAAGCCTTCACGCAGGACGAGTGGGTGGATGTAATGCTGCGTTCTTGCGGTTATGAGCCGGAGCAGTTGAACCAGCGGGAGAAATGGCTCTTGTTGGCACGTATGCTGCCACTGGTGGAGAACAACTTCAACCTCTGCGAGCTTGGACCTCGCAGCACCGGTAAGTCCCATATCTATAAGGAAATCAGCCCCAACAGCATTCTGGTGTCCGGTGGACAAACGACTGTGGCAAACCTGTTCTACAACATGGGACGAAAGACCGTTGGTCTGGTGGGTCTGTGGGACTGTGTGGCTTTTGATGAGGTTGCTGGTATCAAGTTCAAGGACAAAGACGGCATCCAGATCATGAAGGACTATATGGCTTCCGGCTCCTTTGCCCGCGGCAAAGAGGAAAAGGCAGCCTCGGCTTCCATGGTCTTTGTGGGAAATATTAACCAGAGCGTAGATGTGCTGCTGAAAACCTCCAGTCTGTTTGACCCATTCCCGCCTGAAATGGGAACAGACACTGCATTTTTGGATCGCTTGCATTGTTACATTCCCGGCTGGGAAATCCCAAAATTTCGCCCGGAGCATTTCACCAACGACTACGGCTTCATCACGGATTATCTTGCTGAGTTTATCCGGGAACTGCGTAAGGAACAGTACGGCGATGCACTAGATAAGTATTTCCGCCTTGGTAAAAATCTGAATCAGCGTGATACGATTGCAGTGCGTAAGATTGTAGGCGGCTATGTAAAGCTGCTGTACCCGGACGGTGAGTTTACCAAAGAGCAACTGGAGGAGATCCTTGTCTTTGCACTGGAAATGCGCCGTCGTGTGAAAGAGCAACTGAAAAAGCTGGGTGGCATGGAGTTCTATGATGTGAATTTCAGCTACATTGATCTGGATACCTTTGAAGAAAAGTTTGTGTCGGTTCCCGAACAGGGCGGCGGAAAGCTTATCCCAGATGGAATGTGCAATCCGGGACAGATCTACACTGTTTCGTGTGGAAAAAGCGGCATGATTGGTGTATTCCGTTTGGAAAGTCAGATGTTGCCTGGTAGCGGAAAGTTTGAGCGCACAGGTCTTGGCAGTGACCGTGACTGCAAAGAGTCAACGAATACGGCGTTCAATTTCCTAAAAGCAAATGGAAAACGCATCAGCGGAGGCATCAGCACTGCATCTAAAGACTACATCATCAATTATCAGGATCTGCAAGGTATTGGCATGACAGGAAAATTAGCATTGCCTACGCTGATTGCGCTGTGCAGTATTGCGCTTGGACGGCCAACAGTCAGTACCCTTGCTGTTCTGGGTGAAATTAGTATCAGTGGTACAATTCTAAAGGTAGACGAGCTTGCAAACAGCTTGCAGGTATGTCTTGACAGCGGAGCAAAGAAAGTCCTGCTGCCGATTACAAGCGCCGCTGATCTTGGAACGGTGCCACCCGAATTGGTAGGAAGTTTTAATTTGATCTTCTATAGTAGCGCAGAGGATGCGGTATTCAAAGCATTGGGTGTTGAATAAAGGGGAAAGTTTATATGGCACAATTTGGTGTTTATGGGATACTCGTCTAAAAGATTATACTGTAATATTTTTAAGATGGATTCCTTGCTAACATGGTCGACATGAAATACAAATTAATATTTTGATGTAAAAATGAGGAGGTATCTATGGAAGATAGCGTTCTAAAGTATGATTTGTTTCGAAAAGCATATAAAAAATTGAAATCAACTGCGTATTATGACAAGACAAACCTCCATTTGAGAGATCGGATTGCGGAAGCGGAAAACACTCTCAATATAACGATAGAGGAACGCTTGAAGGATTTGCAGCAAGCATTTGTAGCGTCAGATAGCACGGAGTGGGAAAGGAAAAAAGAAGATATTTTGAAAAGCATTTCCTGTCGTCTGCTTCCGAAAAAGATTATGGATACAAAGGAAGAAAAGAATTGTTCGGACGGAACAAAAGGCGTTTTGATTAGTGGAGTGCCAGCAAAACAAGTCAAAGTTGATGAGATACAATATTTCATTGACATGAAGATTGAGGGAATGATTCTTGGCGTTCTATGGATTATGATGATAGGATGGCAGTTAGATAAATCCTATACCAATTGCTATGGAAATCGTATACGAAAGACGCTATATAATGAATTTTCTAAAGAACCGACCTTTTCCCCAGCGCTGTTTGAGCCGTATTTTCAGAATTATGAGAGTTGGCGAGATCAGGCATTAACTTTGGCACAGAAGTGTATGCAACAAGATGACGTTTTGATTTTTACGCTAGACTTTAAGCGCTACTACTACTCCGTGGATGTATCAGAGGAATTCATGAAGGAGATTCTTACTAGGGTAAAAGGAAAATCTGACTACAATGAAGAATATCTGAGTAGGATAAATGACTTTGTGTACTGTGTGATCAAAAGATATTCACAAATCTACAGAGAGCATAGCGGAGAAGAGCGGATTCGCCGTATATTACCAATTGGGTTTCTGCCATCGGGGGTTTTAGCAAACGAGTGTCTGAAAAAATTTGATACAGCAATTTTGGACGGATGGAATCCACTTTACTATGGACGGTATGTAGATGATATATTGCTTGTGGAAAAGGTGGAAGAGGGAAGCCGAATCGCTCAAAAAGCGCAGGATGGTAAACTGGAATTCTATGAGGCCTTTGAATATTATACGGTAAATAATTCACGCTGGACGGGTAAAGAAAACCGGAATGCGAGGGCTGTTTTCAAAAAAGAAGAAGACGAATGTGGAACTTACTGTATTTTGCCAGAGTTTACAAAACCATTGGGAAGCGCCACGAAAATCCAATTACAGGCAAGCAAAATTAAGTTGTTCTACTTTCAGCGTGGACAATCGGATGCATTGATCACTTGTTTTAAGAATAGCATTGAAAAAAACAAATCGGAATTTCGCTGGATGCCGGAAGATGAC
>ENA-UEOR01000808-UEOR01000808.1-human-gut-metagenome-genome-assembly--contig:-NODE-808-length-19269-cov-14.760160_pt1 | contig 19269 bp, 19 predicted proteins | sample MGYA00242887_ERZ507890 | MGnify/ENA primary metagenome ERZ507890 (study PRJEB26167, sample SAMN06115431) | human gut metagenome | host: Homo sapiens | place: China:Guizhou | collected 2014-10-21...
GTGAATAAAGGACTCGAAGTGATCGAAGCCAAATGGTTAATGCTTGCAAGGAGTTTGCAATTGCTGAACAGTGCAATTGTTAATTTCGTAGATAAGGGTGTATAGCCAAGAGGTTATATGCCCTTTTTTATTATTATGTTTGGGGGGATTAAGTATGCATATACGAAATCGAATTTCAGATATAAAAAAAATAAGATGTAATGCGTGTCAGGACTATTTGAAGATGGTTGCTGTTGAAGATTGGAAAAATCAGTTATATGAGAAGACTCAGATAGCTGTAAAATATTCTCCAGCAAAGTATAAGCCTGCATATAAAATAATGAGAACAAGGGGTATCGAAAACTATGAAATTGACGATATGGATGTAACATTTATATCGGAGGTTATTCATAAATGTTCATATATATTCCCGTCCAAAGTTGAAACAAGAAAGGCAATAGAGCAACTTACGGAGGATAGAAATGTTAATGGTCATTCTGACGAAAATGAAGAGTGTGAGGAGTTATATAGATATGCGTTTCTTTCGCTTACGAATTTACAGCGTTTTATTGATACCGTTGATGAATGGGAAACTGATATCCCGGACGAGATTAGACTAGAATATAGGCAAAGATATTCAGCAGAAATTATTGAAATGCAAAAATCCATAGATGAAGAACGTATCGACCAGGTACAAAGAACAAAAGATATGGATAAAGACATTCAGAGGATTTTATCTAGTGACGATAGACTTAAAACTTGGTGTGACGTGATTAAAATCTATATGGATAGATCTTTTGTCATTGACCACAATATTGAGTTATATCAAGAGTTTATATTAAGAGCATCGAATGCAGGAATAATTCATGCACACGGACAAGCTGCCGACTACTATCTAAACACAGATAAGAATTGCGATGAAGCAGAGAAAAGAATGCGCTTATTGATGGAAGATAAGGATAATCTTTCAGCGGGGGCTGTCCATTTTCATGTAGTTATTGTTTATCTTCGATCGATAAATGCCTGCGCTTCCGAAATCTTTCTCTTGTCAAAAAGGAATTACAGTTTTTCTTAGATCATAAAGTGCCACAGGTCAAATTTGTCGATCGTACCTTTAACTGTCGACATGATCATGCAATGGAAATCTGGCGTTATATAAAGGAACATGATAACGGCATTACCAATTTCCATTTTGAAGTGGCAGCAGATGTCTTAAAGGATGATGAAATTGAATTGATCTCTGATATGCGTCCGGGACTGATTCAGTTAGAGATTGGCGTTCAGTCAACGAACATCGATACGATCACTGAGATTCACAGGAAAATGGATTTTAAGAAAGTTGCAGATATCGTAACAAGGATCATGCAAAGACAATATGTGGACTGGGGAAATGATTCGGTAGAGATTGAACAGGAACTTGAATTTGTAAAAGCGTATCTGTCCTTGCAGAAGTATCGTTTTGGTGACCGGCTGAATTACAATCTCGAGATTGATCCGGAATGTGCGCAGATCCGGATACCGAAACTTACAATTGTAACTTTTGTGGAGAACGCCTGTGTACATGGAATCGAAAGTAAGGCATCACCAGGATGGATTTTCGTAAGAGTTTATAAAAGGGAAGAACAATTATGCATCGAGATTGAAGATACGGGAAGAGGAATTGAGGAGCAGAAGTTGTATCAGATGCAGCATGATATGCAGAATGCGGATATTGAGATGCTGAAAAATAAGAAAAGCGTGGGAATGCTCAATGCATGCCTGCGGCTTAAAATGTGCACAGAAGATCATGTGTGCTTTGAAATTGAAGGCGAAGAGGGTGTGGGAACATGGATTACGATCTGCATTCCGATGGAGTATTTATGATTTGCCGAAGGCTGTGTTAAGGGACTGGTGTGCAAAAGGGGGGAAAGAAATATGTTAAAGGTTTTGCTTGTAGATGATGAGCCTTTTATTATTCAGGGATTAAAAGTGCTGATCGACTGGGAACAGGAAGGCTATATGATTGCAGGGACTGCATCAAATGGAAAAGAGGCATATGATTTTCTGAAAAAAGAGAGTGTAGACCTGATAATTGCAGATATTCAGATGCCAGTCATGACAGGGCTGGATCTGCAGGAAGCGATACGAAAAGAAAATCTATCGAATGCATATTTTGTCATATTAAGCGGATATGCGGATTTCGAGTATGCAAGAAGGGCGCTTCAAAATGAATGTACGGATTATATTTTAAAGCCGGTTGACCGTGATATGCTGCTGAAACTGCTTAACAGGGTATCTGCGATGCGTGATGAAGATGACCGGATGAGGCAGAAGAACAAAAAAATGGAAAAGGCATATCTTGCAAGAAATCAGATTGCTTTGATCAAGGGAAAATACGATGATTCCAATCTGCAATATGTCACATCACAGATGAAATGCAAAGAAGGTGTCCGCTACGTTGAAATTCAGATGGCGGAATGTGATGCGGACGAAGATGTGACGGATCAGGAGATGCGCGAATTCCAAAGACAGATGTATGAATGCTGTACTGCATTCCTGAAAGATTATGCGGAGAATTGTGTGTTTGACGTATCGGCAGATGAAAAAATATATGATGTGGGATTGATCTTTTTTCAATATATGGCGGAAGAGGCAGGACTCGATGAAAACGCTTATCTGAACGGGTTGGTGGAATATCTGGGCGAGAATCTGTCGCGCCCGGTTACGATGCTGGTCGGGAAAAAGGTGCAGGATATGAGCCTTATTGCAAGATCATACGGGAATGCCTGTATGCTTCGTTCCTTTCAGGGATTTCGAAGCAAAAAGGACATCTATTTCTACGAGGAAGAAGTGCAGGTGTCCAATGACGGTATGGTTTTGTGCAAGAAGAGTCTCGATGATTTGCTGAAGGTAGTGGAGCAGAACAATCATATGGAAATCCGGGCGGCGGTGGACCGTTTCTATGGAGAAATGAGTCAGAGAGGTCTGCGTGGGGAATCCATGACGCTTAATATTAACTATCTGCTTTTTCAGTTGATCCATCTTGCAAGCGAGCAGGATGATGAGGTCAATCAGGAAGAAATCCTGCGTCTGATTTCGGAGAGCAGCTTTGAAACAGGAACGATGCGCGGCAGTAAGACACATCTGATGCGTTTCGCCTGTGAGTACGGAGACTATCTGTCCCAGCTTCGCAAGAATGTATCCAGAGGTGTTCTCGGAAATGTAGAGAAAGAAATTAAGGAACATTATGCGGATAACCTCACACTCAAGGGACTTAGCGAGAAATATTATGTCAACAGCGCCTATCTCGGACAACTGTTCCGAAAGAAATACGGTCAGTCGTTTAAGGATTATCTGAATAATTACCGGATGGATCAGGCTGCTGATCTTCTTCTGCATTCCGATAAGAAGATTATTCAGGTGGCGGAAGAGGTTGGATACCATGATCTGGATTATTTTGTCAACCGCTTTATTCAGGTAAAAGGATGCACACCGGCAAAATTCCGGAAGCAGATGCAGCAGTAAAATGGAATAGAAAGAGATGGAAAACAGGGTAAATTATAGTCCGGCAGAATGAACTATAGTTTACCCTGTTTTTGACTATAATTCGTCGGATTGTTTGAAATGGTAAAAAAAGTAAAATAGTTAATATAAAGAAGGAGGTACATTCTATGAAAAGAAAAAAAATGCTAAGTGCCTTGCTCGTAGTAGCGATGGCAGCAACCATGTTCGCCGGTTGCGGAAATAAAGGCGGCAGCAATTCTTCCACACAGGGGGGAAAAGCAGCAAATGGTGGAGATATTAAAGAGTTTACAGCTTTCTTTGCTGTCCCGGGATCCGAGATCAACGATGATAACGAAATTCAGCAGATCATCGCTGAGAAGACCGGCGTAAAGGTAAAAGAGACATGGCTGACAGGCCAGACGGCAGAAGAAGCAATCGGAACGCTGGTAGCCGGTGATGAATATCCAGATTTCATCTGTGGCGGAAACGGTATGCCGCAGTTATATGATGCAGGTGCATTGGTAGCATTAGATGATTACATTGACAAATATCCGAATATCAAGAACTACTTCACCGAACAGGAATGGGATCAGCTTCGTCAGGACGACGGACATATTTACTGGATTCCACAGTTCTCCAATATTAAGGGAGAAGAGAAAACCTGTACACATAACGATGAGGCATTCTGGATTCAGGCAAGAGTTCTTGAGTGGGCTAATTATCCGGAAATCAAGACGATGGATGATTATTTCAAGCTGATTGAAGATTATAATGCAGCAAATCCTACCATGGAAGATGGAACGGAGAATATTCCATATACCATCCTTTGCGAGGATTGGAGATATTTCTGTCTTGAGAATGCTCCACAGTTCTTAGATGGTTATCCAAATGATGGTTCATGTATGGTTGATCCGGATACATTAAAGGTAATGGATTATAATACATCCGATACTGCCGTAAAGTACTTCAAGAAGTTGAACGAGGAATATCAGAAGGGTATTGTTGATCCTGAGTCATTCACACAGACTTATGATGAGTACATTGCAAAGCTTTCTTCCGGACGTGTACTTGGTATGATCGACCAGTGGTGGGATTTCGCCTACACAGCAGGTGATGCAATTAAGTCTGCAGGACTGGATGCACAGGGATGCGATTACATTCCGGTACCTGTAACGATTGATGGACGTAAGAACCAGTGGCACAACTCCGGCGGAGTTTTAAATTCCGGTGATGGACTTGCAATCACAAAGGATTGTGATGATGTGGAAGCAGCTTTACAGTTTGTAGATGATCTTCTTTCAGAGGAAATTCACAACCTTCGTTTCTGGGGCGTTGAAGGTGAAGATTATCAGGTTGGCGACGATGGACTTTTCTATAGAACCAAGGAGCAGAGAGCAAAGGCTGCAGAGACGGATTATAAGGCGTCTCACGCATGTTCTTATTCCTATTTTCCACAGTATGACGGAACCTGTGATGACGGTCTGAATGCAACAAAGCCGAGTGGACAGCCAAAAGAATTCTTTGACGGATTAAATGAGGATGTCAAGAAAGCATTCCAGGCATATGGTGTTGAAACATACGTTGAGATGCTTGGAACAAACGAGGCACCTGGTCCATGGTATCCGATGTGGTCATTCTCAAACAACTTTACAACAGACACAGAGGGTGGAATGGCATGGACCAAGATTGGCGAAGTTAAGCATGAGCAGCTTCCGCAGGTTGTAATGGCAAAAGACTTTGACAGTGCATGGAAAACTTATATGGATGCATACAATGCATGCAATCCGGACGCTTTCCTTAGCGAGTTGCAGGCAGAGCTTGATAAGCGGATGAAAGACGCAGCAAAATACGAATAATACATAGAGAATGAGGTTTTAGATGGGCAGATGTTGTGAAAACTCCATCTGCCCGTTTAAAAAAGGAGTGAGGTCATGTCTATAGAGAGAACAAAATCCAAACAGAAAGTGAAAGAACCGAAGACGAAAATTACCTGGAAAGAGATTAAAAGACAGAAAGTATTATTGTTCTGGGCGGCAATCATGGTAGTGTATGGCGTGGTTTTCTATTACCTCCCACTTGCAGGCTGGACTATGGCGTTTCAAAACTATAAACCGAGACTTGGTATCTTTCATTCGGAATTTGTAGGATTGGATAAATTCCGGACATTATTCTCGGATATGACTTTTATCCGGGTAATCAGAAATACGTTGGCAATGGGTGTTATCAATCTGGTGGTAACATTTATTACAGCAATTGTTTTTGCAATTTTATTAAATGAAATTAAAAGCAAAGGCGGTAAAAAAGTCGTTCAGACAATTTCTTATCTTCCGCATTTCCTTTCATGGATCATTGTAACCGGTATCTTACACGATATGTTATCCGGTGGCGGAATTGTGAACGAATTATTACTTAACTTCCATATTATTTCACAGCCGATCAATTTCTTTGCTCATCCGGGTTATTTCTGGCCAATCGTTGCATTTGCCAATGTCTGGAAAGAAACAGGATGGAATGCAATCATTTATCTGGCGGCAATTACTTCGATCGACCCGTCACTTTACGAAGCTGCAGCTATCGACGGTGCAGGCAGATGGGCAAAAATCAAGCATGTTACACTTCCGGGTATTAAACCAACCATTATCATTCTTCTTCTGATGAATGTAGGTAATGTACTGAACGCCGGTTTTGAAGTTCAGTATTTGTTAGGAAACGGTCTGGTTCAGAAAGTATCACAGACAATTGATATTTACGTATTAAAATGGGGAATCAGTCAGGGCGATTTCGCAATCGGAACTGCAGCCGGTATCTTCAAGAGTTTCGTAAGTATTATTCTGATCGTGATTGCAAACCAGATTGCAAAGCGTAATGGTGAAGAACAATTGTTCTAAGGAGGTTATACAATGGCAGCAAAAAAAGCGAAAAAAAAGGTGCAGATTTTTCCGATTGTCAATATGATCATTATGATCCTGTTTGTAATCATTACACTGTATCCTGTGTTAAATACATTAGCAATATCATTAAATGACGGTACGGATTCCCTTCGTGGAGGTATCTATCTGTTACCGAGAAAATTTACATGGAAGAACTACATTACGGTACTTCAGAAAGACAACCTGATCACAGGTGCTTATGTTACGGTTGCAAGAACTGTGATCGGAACAGTTCTTGCGCTGATCTCCAATGCAATCCTAGCATTTATCGTCAGCAGAAAAAGATTTATGTTTAAAAAGCAGCTCTCTTTATTCTGGGTTATCACCATGTATGTAAACGGAGGTCTGATCCCGACATTCCTGTTGTACAAGGGACTAGGACTTACCAACAGCTTCTGGGTATATGTTATCCCTGGAATGGTCAGTGCGTTTAACATGCTGGTTATCCGTACTTATATGAACGGTATCCCGGACAGCTTAGAGGAGTCGGCACAGCTCGACGGTGCTGGGTATACGACGATTTTCCTGAAAATCTATTCACCGCTCTGTAAGCCGGTATATGCAACTGTTGCATTGTTTGTTGCAGTTGGTCAGTGGAATTCATGGTTTGATGCAATGTTATATAACCGTATGAACGGCAAACTGACAACATTACAGTATGAGTTGATGAAACTACTGTCATCCGTAACAAATACGAGCAGTAGTGTCGAGGCAATGAAGAATGCAGCGGGAACGGTTACACCGACATCGGTTCGTGCAGCTGCAACGATTATTACGATTCTGCCGATCATCTGTATTTATCCATTCTTACAGAAGTATTTCGTAACAGGACTTACGCTTGGTGGCGTAAAAGAATAAAACTTAAATCTTCCCTTTTTATAAGCTGTGCCGCAGAAGTGGCACAGCTTATATATTATAAAATGAAGCAGCGTGCATAAACATAAAATACAGCTAAGACGCATAGAATATTCCAAGAAAGAAAAGCAGGAGTGTTCTGTGCGTTTTTCTGATTTATGTGAAAAAGAAGTAGTCAATGTAAAAGACTGCCGCTGCCTTGGCAGTGTCCGGGATCTGGATATTGACAAAGAGTGTGGGAGAATTCTGGCACTGATCGTTCCAGGACCGGGAAAATATCTGGGTTGTTTTTGCAGGGACAGCGAATTTTTTATTCCATGGGCTAAAGTTATCCGGATAGGACCCGATATAATACTCGTAGAGTTTGATGAAAAAGAAATGAAACACCGGATAAAAGGATAAAAATTTGCAGATTGACAGAAAACAGGGAAATTGTGTATTATAGAAATAGTCATATATTTCCGGATTGGGATTGGATGCAGGAGGAGAAATCCTATGAAATGTCCGTATTGCAGCAGTGAAAATACAAGAGTGATTGATTCGCGTCCTGCGGATGACAATAATTCGATTCGCAGAAGAAGACTTTGCGATGATTGCGGAAAGCGTTTTACAACCTATGAAAAGGTGGAAACCATTCCCCTGATCATTATAAAAAAAGATAACAATCGTGAGCAGTACAACCGGACAAAAATCGAAAAAGGCGTATTGCTTGCATGTCACAAGCGGCCAATTTCTGCAGAACAGATCTCAAAACTTGTGGATGATGTAGAAATCGAGATTTTTAACCGTGAAGAAAAAGAGATACCGAGTGCTTTGATCGGTGAAATTCTCATGGATAAGTTAAAGGAGTTGGATCCGGTTGCCTACGTGCGTTTCGCATCGGTATACCGTGAATTCAAAGATGTAAACACATTTATGAATGAGCTGAAAAAAATGCTTGGGTGAATTTGTAACCAGAGGTGCTTATGAATATTTCAGGAATGCGCCCGTATGAGGGCTTTTATGAGTACAATTCCATAAAGGCTGTTGCGCTTAGAAGCCAACAGATTGCGGCAGTGCAGAATGCCTCTGGGGATGAGGAACTTTCCGGTGGCAGTCAGCCGCAGGGACAGACACAGACGAAGCGTCCGCAGACGTACAATGCATTTGATTATGCAAAGGAGTACCAGCCGGATGAAACGTATGAACTGAAGGGTGCAGACAGTGATCTGGCAGGTCTGGATATGCAGAAAGCAATTTCCGATATGGAAAAGGATCAGGTGTTGCAGCAGTATCAGTATTTTGTGGGAACGCAGGATACCGGAGTGAAGAAGACCCCGTTGGATACCGGGATTTCTGCTTTGCGTTCCGGAGAGAATTTTTCCCTTTAGTACATAACACACAAAGGAGAGACCTATGTGCGCATTTCTATATCCGGATGAATATCTGGATTCCACTTACAGCATAGATTTTGATCAATTATATAAAGAAGGATACCGGGGAATTATATTTGATATTGATAACACCCTCGTACCACATGGAGCGCCTGCGGATGAGCGGGCGATTTCTTTGTTTGCACATTTAAAGGAACTGGGTTTTCATTGTATGCTTCTTTCGAACAACAGGGAGCCGCGTGTGAAAATGTTCAATGATGCCGTGCATGTCAGTTATATTTACAAAGCAGGAAAGCCAAAGCCGTCCGGGTATCGCAAAGCGATGGGGATCCTTGGCACGGACGCGACAAATACGCTTTTTGTGGGAGATCAGATCTTTACGGATGTGTGTGGGGCAAATTTAGCAGGAATCCGCACGATCCTTGTAAAACCGATCCACCCGAAAGAAGAAATCCAGATCGTGTTAAAGCGCCGGCTGGAGGCAATTGTGCTTTTATGTTATCGTCTGCACCGTAAAATCGTAAAACCAAAGTACCCATCTGCTGCAAAAAAGGAGGATTCATCCATTTTGTAGGATAAATTTTCTTTTTGCAGAATTTTCTATGCGTGACCGTACACAGCCGGTCGTTTTCTATTTGACGAAAGTTCGTTGAAGCAGTAAGATAAAAGAAGTGCAAAAACGAAAAGGAGAGTTGTGATGAAAGTCGGGATTGGAAATGATCATGCAGCAGTAGAACTGAAAATGCAGATCAAAGAATTTATTGAGAGCATGGGACATGAGGTTGTAAATTATGGGGTGGATACCGCAGAAAGCTGTAATTATCCGGAGATCGGAGAAAAAGTAGGACGTGCAGTGGCTGACGGAGAAGTGGATTGTGCAGTTTTGATCTGTGGAACGGGTGTCGGAATTTCCATTGCTGCCAATAAAGTAAACGGAGTACGTGCAGCTGTCTGCTCGGATGTGACAACCGCGCATCTGGTAAAAGAGCACAACGATGCAAATATCATCGCGTTTGGTGCAAGAATTGTCGGAGTGGAGCTGGCAAAGGATATTGTGAAGGCTTATCTGAATGCGGAATTTCTTGGTGGACGTCATGCGACACGCGTGGCTATGCTTGCGGACATCGAAAAACGGAACAAATAAAATACTTGAAAAGTATTCCATTTTATAGTAAAATTGTAAGTCGAGAGACTTTATACTCGTAATTTAAGGAGGAAGATCGAATGATTTCAGCAGGAGATTTCAGAAATGGTGTTACCATCGAACTTGAAGGTAACATTTATCAGATTATCGAATTTCAGCATGTAAAGCCAGGTAAGGGTGCAGCATTCGTTAGAACAAAATTAAAAAATATCGTCAGTGGTGGTGTAGTAGAAAAGACATTCCGTCCGACAGAGAAGTGTCCGACTGCTCACATTGATCGTAAGGACATGCAGTATCTGTATTCCGATGATGATTTCTATCATTTCATGGATGTAGAGACTTATGACCAGATTGACCTGACAAAGGACAGTGTCGGTGATGCACTGAAGTTTGTTAAGGAGAACGAGATGGTTAAGATCTGTTCTCACAAGGGCAATGTATTTGCAGTAGAGCCACCTCTTTTCGTAGAGCTTGAGATTACAGAGACAGAGCCGGGATTCAAGGGAGATACCGCTACAGGTGCTACCAAGCCTGCTACTGTTGAGACAGGTGCAAACGTAAACGTTCCTCTGTTCGTAGAGCAGGGAGACAAGATCAAGATTGATACCAGAACAGGTGAGTATCTGTCCCGTGTATAATCGCACCTTATAATAGAAAAGTCTTGATAAAGAAACGCCGGTTCCGGCAGAGTGATCTGTGGAAACCGGCGTTTTTTCTGCCTGAGGGAGATCAAAAAGTGAGGAATCATCCGGCACGGGAATAAGGCATAAGCAAAAGAATGTCTGCAATCGCAGCAAATACATAGGACAGCAGCATCCCCCACAGATATGCATCGATTCCGTACTGTGGGACGAGAAACAGAATCATGCAGATCCTGATCATGCATGCCAGCAGTGTGACAAACAAAACCTGCCGGGCATTGCCGAGTCCGTGCAGGATACTGTTCAGCAGACTGGTGACATACAGCAGGGGACACAGCCAGGAGAGCTGGCAGATAAAATTGCCGGCCAGCGTATTGTGAAACAGAACTTCGCCCATCCGGTCACCGAAAACCAGAAACAGAATCGTAAAAACAAAGCCAAGAAGCAGTCCGTACAGGATTGCTTTTTTTATCGTTCGCGCAATCTGTGCGTGGTTGTGTGCACTGTGGGCTTCCGAGACAGCCGGAAGTAAAAGGACGGAAAAGGAATTGGTCAGTACACTGGGAAACAGAATGATGGACATGGTCATACCGGTCAGGATACCAAAAATACTCAGGGCATCCGAAGCACTGTAACCAAATGCCTGAAGTCTTTGCGGGATCAGAAGATTCTCCAGGCTGTTGAAAAGAGCTGTCGTCACCCGGTTGATGGTAAGCGGAACCGCCATGGAAGCAAACAGTTTGCCCATCGTTTTCCACTGACCGGAAAGGGTGTGGTAGGAGTGTCCGGGAAGCCGTTTTTCCAAAGATATGGCAATCAGACTGGTGATAAGACCGGAACATTCCCCGGCCACAAGACCGGCAACCGCGTGGAACGCCGTCAGTTCCATGCCTTTTTCCAGCGTGTACTGATAGATCAGCCATACACTTCCCACGCGTGCAAGCTGTTCCACCAGCTGACAGAACGAGGGAATTCCCGCCCGCTTTTTTCCATAGTAATAACCGTTGATACAGGCGTGGATGCAGCAGGGAAGCATGGAAAAGCTAAGGAGCGAAAGGAGGGGAGCGCAGCGGAGCTCTCCGAGAAAATGCAGGGCGATCCAGTCTGCCTGTGTGTAAAGAAAAATACCGACGATTACAGAGGCTGTGCAGGAGATGACCAGACCGAGCAGCAGATATCCGCGTGCAGTTATTTCTCCCTGCGATGTTCCTGCGTTTTTTCCGCAGGCATCGCCGACAAATTTGGAAATGGATGTCTGGATGGAGGAGGCAGTCAGGGCGAAACACATTGCAAAAACGGGTGCAATCAGCTGATAGATTCCGAGCGCTTCTGCACCAATTGTCTGTGCCAGGAATATCCTATAGAAGAAGCCGATGATACGGCTGGCAATACCGGAAGCCGTCATCAGAAGGGTGCCGGTAATCAGAGGATTTTTTAGCAATCGGGAAATGTTCAATGGGAACTCCAAATGGAAAACTTGATAACTATTGTATGAGGGGATGGTGCAGAATATGAGCTGTAAAATCTATATGGATCATGCAGCCACAACCGAGATGCTTCCGCAGGTGCGTAAGGCCATGGAGCCATATCTCATGGAAGAATATGGGAATGCGTCCACATCCTACGAAATGGGGCGGCGCACGAGGGAGGCATTAGAAGGGGCGAGAGAGCAGATTGCCATGCGGATAGGGGCAAAACCGGAGGAGATTTTTTTTACATCCGGGGGGAGCGAATCGGATAACTGGGTAATCAAAAATGTGGCGGCGGAGAAAAAGGAAAAAGGGAAACATGTGATCACAAGCAAAATCGAACATCATGCGGTGCTGCGCTCATGTGAATATCTGGAGAAACTGGGATATGAACTGACTTATCTGGATGTCGATGCATACGGAGTGATTGATCTGGCACAGTTGCGGGAGGTATTGCGGGAAGATACCACGTTGGTTTCCGTTATGACGGGAAATAACGAGATTGGAACGATCGAACCGCTGGATGCGGTTGCATCCATGCTGCGGGGGACGGGAACATTATTTCACACCGATGCGGTGCAGGCCATCGGGCAGATTCCGCTTTCCATGAACCAGCTTCCGGTGGATTATCTGAGTGCAAGTGCACATAAATTCCACGGTCCGAAAGGGGTTGGCTTTTTGTTTGTGAGAAAAGACCGGGATCTGCCGTCGTATATTCACGGAGGAAGTCAGGAAAACGGCAGACGGGCAGGAACCGAGAATGTGGCAGGAATTGTGGGGATGGCAAAGGCACTTGAAATTGCAGTGGAAGAGATGCAGGTCGTGCGTCCGCGGCTTGTGCGGCTGCGTAATTATTTTGTGGAGCGGGTATTACGGGAGATTCCGCAGGGAAGGTTAAATGGGCATCCGCATAAGCGCCTGCCGGGAAATGTGAATTTCAGTTTTGAGGGGATTGATGCGACATCCCTTCTGGTGCTTCTCGAAGAAGACGGAATCTGTGCTTCCGCAGGATCTGCGTGCAATACCGGACAGACACGGATCTCCCATGTGATAGAAGCCATACACGTACCAAAAAATTATGCACCGGGCAGTGTACGTTTTACCATGGGAAGGGAGACCGACCGCCGGCAGGTTGATGCAGTCATTGCATCTTTAAAGAAAAATATCGGGTTGTTGCGCGGTGAGTGAAATTATAGGATAAAATGTTCGATGGCCGCTGCCACCCCGTCCTTGGTATTCGTTGTGGTGACGTAATCTGCCCGGGCTTTGACGGCATCAGTGGCATTTCCCATTGCCACACCGATACCGGCAGCCTCAATGATGGCAAGATCATTTTCGGTGTCACCGATTGCCATGGTGGCATCCGGATTGACACCGAGAATTTCGGCAAGTTTTCGTAAGCCAACGCCCTTGTTTGCATCTGCACGCGTGAATTCCAGGTTGTTGTATCCGCCGCAGACGGTAGTAATTGACGGATTGGACACGAGAAATTTGCGGACGGTTTCGCGGTCAATGAGTGTTCCATCGGCTGCTGGATAGAAATTCAGAGTCATTTTCTGGACCTTTAACTGATTTTCATGGATAAACTGCAGGATATTGTCCAGCCGTGTGCGTGTGGTGATAATATAGTTTTTGATCGAAGAAGGCACGGTCAGTTTTTGTGCCGTTTCTACGCACTGGACCGGGGTGTAGCCTTTTCCACCGATAAATGCATCCATATGGATATCACGTGTGAGAAGGAAGTTTAAAATCGGGGTGACCAGCTCTTCATCCATGGCATTTTCATACAAGCATTTTCCGGTGGAAATCTCATAGATTCCGCTGCCGTTTGCGGTGATGGCATAGTTGATCCCGGTGCCTTTGATCTGGTCAAACGGGATTCCCTCAAACGGGCGGCCGGTGGAGATTACGACATGGATGCCTTTGTCTGTAATGCTGCGGATTGCCGTAAGATTGCGCTCACTGATGTGGCTGCTGTTGTCAAACAGCGTACCGTCGAGATCCAGTGCAACTAATTTTATGTCTTTCATGATAGATTCTCACTTTCTTTTTTTTCTGTGATAAGGTATGATATTGTTACGCATGACGTAGAAATAATCTGCGGTATTATTATAAATAGAACGAAACGAAACTGCAAGTGAGGAATGCAAAATGACAAAGACAGAATTTGCCGGATTTATCAGGGAACATGGTCCGGTTATTTTAGATGGTGCAACGGGAACGAATCTGATGGAGGCAGGTATGCCGATTGGCGTGTGTCCGGAAAGCTGGGTGCTGGAAAATCCGCAGGTACTGCTCGAGCTGCAGAGGCGGTATGTAGAAGCCGGCAGCCATATCGTATATGCCTCCACGTTTACCGGAAACCGGATCAAGCTGGAAGAATATGGCCTGCAGGAGAGGCTGGAAGAAATCAACACACAGCTGGTACAGCTTTCTCGTCAGGCAGTGGGCGATAAAGCACTGGTTGCAGGTGACATGACGATGACCGGCCAGCAGCTGTTTCCGATGGGAGAGCTGTTGTTTGAAGAACTGGTGGAGGTATACAAGGAACAGGCATCGGTGCTGGCAAAAGCAGGGGTGGATCTGTTTGTGGTAGAAACCATGATGAGTCTGCAGGAATGTCGTGCGGCAGTGATTGCGATCCGGGAAGTCTGTGATCTTCCAATCATGGTGACACTTACCTACAACGAAGACGGACGGACATTATTTGGAACACCTCCGGAGACGGCTGTGGTCGTACTGCAGTCTCTGGGCGTGGATGCGATCGGTGTAAACTGTTCTACCGGTCCGATGGAGATGGTACCTCTGGTGGAAAGGATGGCAGAATATGCTACGATTCCACTCATCGCAAAGCCAAACGCCGGACTCCCGGAACTCGAGGGAAAGAAAACGGTGTACCGCATGACACCGGAAGAATTTGCCGGGGCAGGTGTGGCACTGGTAAAAGCGGGAGCAGCCATTGTAGGTGGATGCTGCGGTACAACGGAAAAGCATATCAAGGCACTTTCGGATGCAACGCGGGGGATGGAACTTCACAGGCCGCTTGCATCGCATCGCAGGATTCTTGCGTCTGAGCGAAAAAATGTAGAAGTTGGTCTGGATGGCAATTTTCTGGTGGTCGGGGAACGGATCAATCCGACCGGAAAGAAAAAACTGCAGGCCCAGCTGCGCGAAGGAAAACTGGATCTTGTGCGTGAGATGGCAATGGCGCAGGAGGAAAACGGGGCAGCCATCCTTGACATCAATATGGGAATGAACGGCATTGACGAAAAAGAAATGATGAAACAGGTGATCTATGAAGTTGCGGCGACGGTAGATTGTCCGCTTTGCCTCGATACCAGCCATATTGATGTTATGGAAGAGGCACTGCGTGTCTATCCGGGAAGAGCACTGATCAACTCCGTTTCCCTTGAGACAGAAAAAATCGAGCATATGCTTCCGCTGGCAAAAAAGTACGGGGCTATGTTTGTCCTGCTTCCGCTTTCCGATGAGGGACTGCCAAAGGATGCCAAAGAAAAGCATGAGATTATCGATACCGTATATGACCGTGCCATGGAGCTGGGAATGGCACACGAGGATATTGTCGTGGATGGACTGGTTGCCACAATCGGAGCCAATCCAGAGGCCGCGAAAGAATGTTATGATACCATCTCTTATTGTAAGGATATCAGGAAGCTTCCAACGATCTGTGGTCTGTCGAATATTTCGTTTGGCCTGCCGGAGCGGAGTTTTGTCAATACGGCATTTCTTACCATGGCCATCTGCCGGGGGCTTACCATGGCGATTGCCAATCCGTCGCAGGAACTTTTGATGAATGCCGCATTTGCTTCGGACATGCTGCTGCATCGCCCGGACAGTGACATCCGCTACATCGAGCGTATGAATAAACTGGCAGAGGAAAAGGCAAAATATGAGACGGTTGTTGTGAAAAAAGAAGGTGCTGCGGGTGGCACGGCATCTGTGGAAGAAAAAGCAGATCCTGTTACGACAGCGGTTTTAAAAGGAAATAAAGGAACCATTATAGATGAAGTGAAAAAGGCAATTGCAGACGGCGCAAAGCCGGAGGAGATCATCAATGACCAGCTGATTGCAGCCATCAATAAAGTCGGGGAATTTTTTGAACAGAAAAAATATTTCCTGCCGCAGCTGATTGCCAGTGCAAATACCATGAAACTTGCCATTGATTATCTCGAGCCGATGCTGGAGAAGAAGAACGACGGACAGGAGATGCCGACGCTTGTCATTGCAACGGTAGAGGGGGATATCCATGATATCGGAAAAAATCTTGTCGTATTGATGCTGAAAAATTATGGCTACAACGTGATTGATATGGGAAAAGATGTGCCGTGTGAAGATATCGTGGATACCGCGATTCGTGAAAATGCTGCGATTATCGGGCTGTCCGCGCTGATGACTACCACGATGATGCGTATGCAGGATGTTGTGGAGCTTTGTAAGGAGAAAGGCTGCAAGAGCAAGGTGATCATTGGAGGAGCCTGCATCACACAGAGTTTTGCAGATGAGATCGGAGCCGATGGGTATTCAAAGGATGCCGCGGAGTGTGTGCGCCTGGTAGAGCGGCTGCTTGCATAGCATGTGTGGGACAATCCTGCATGGAAATTTGTTTGGAATAGTTACAACAAATACAAAAAATACAAAAATTCAAAAAAAGTGTTGACATATCTGTTCTCGTACGATATACTAACGAAGTCGGTTGCGAGAGCAGCCAACACGAAATGGGATCTTAGCTCAGCTGGGAGAGCATCTGCCTTACAAGCAGAGGGTCACAGGTTCGAGCCCTGTAGGTCCCATTCATGCCGCAGTGGCGGAACTGGCAGACGCGCAGGACTTAAAATCCTGTTGTAGTGATACAGTACCGGTTCGATTCCGGTCTGCGGCATTCATTCAAAACACTTGACAAGAGTGTTATAATGAGTGAGTAAATAAAATATGTGTGTGTAGCTCAGCTGGATAGAGCACTTGGCTACGGACCAAGGTGTCGGGGGTTCGAATCCTCTCACGCACGTTACATAATATAGAAAGAGCAGGTTGTAATACCTGCTCTTTCTATATTACAAATCGTCCGCGGACGATTTGAACCCCAGGGTACGTTCTACACTCCGTTGCGGTCGGCGCTAAGCGGAAGTCCACCGGACTTCCAGCGCCCTCTCACGCACGTTATATAATAATAGAAATACTTGATGATTCTCAGCCATTAAAAATGAGAGATGATAAAGTTTGGTAACCACTAGCCTAAAATAGCTGATGATAAGGAGGTCTAAAAGGCTTCCTTATTTTTTTCAAAGGAGATAATGTGGATTTTATGTTTTCTAAGGATAAAATTGTATAGAGTTGAAAATGTAATATAAATTAGGAGGAGTAAGGATTAATGAACTATTACATAAGTGACCTGCATCTGTTCCACGAAGCCTCAATCCGCTTTGATAACAGACCATTTGGCTATTTGGATGAGATGCATGAGGCAGTTGTCAGCCGATGGAACAATAAAGTAAACAATGGAGATATAGTATACATACTCGGTGATATGAGCATGAGAGGCAGGAAGGAAGAACTCATATCGCTTGTTGCTACATTAAAAGGTAAAAAAATCCTTGTTAAAGGCAACCATGATGATGTATCAGATTACAGATATAAGCAGCTTTTTTATGATATATGCGATTACAGAGAGATACACGACTCATACGGCGGTAAGAACTATGACCTTGTACTGTGTCATTATCCTATATTTTCATGGAAAGGCATGAACAGAGGCACAATCCTGTTATACGGTCATACTCACAACAGTGCAGAGGACGTATATTTTCAAAAGTGTTTGGCTGGAATGGAAGCGAATAATTGCAGGCATGTAGGCGATAAGCCAATTCAGGCATACAATGTGGGCTGTATGAAGCCATGGATTGATTATGAGCCGAGAAGTCTGAAAGAGATTGCAGAAAACTATCAAAATATAAAATGATAGTTGCTGACATATTAAAATACACTTCTTTTCCATCATTGTTTTATATGGAAGACCAAAACCTAAATATGGCATTATAATTAGTAAAATGGAGATAATGTGATGAACGAACAATGGTTTTTATTGGGTGATATCCATGGCAGTGCACAGCCGATTTACTATTTTTATCAAAAGAACAAGGATAGATTGAGTTTGGATTCATCAGAAAACTACATGATTCTGCTTGGCGATGTTGGTGCAAATTTTGCTCTCACTGGTCAGAGAGACCACAAATTCAAATCAGAGCTTTCAAAACTGCCATTTACCTTTATATGTCTAAGAGGAAATCATGAAGCCAGAGTAAAAACGGTTATAGACAAAAATCCTGACGGCTGGGAAACAATATCAAAATATGATGGTTCCATATTGGTTGAGAAAGAATTCCCTCACATTGAGTATTTAGCAGACGTACCGGCAGTATATAATTTTAAGTCTTATAAAACTTTATCTCTGCCCGGTGCTTACAGCGTGGATAAGTACTATCGTCTAGCCAGACATTTGACGTGGTATGAGGATGAGCAATTAGATGAAAAAGAAATGGAACTTGGAAGAAAATTGTGCAGAAATGAGGCCCCGTTTGATTTAGTACTTTCGCATACATGCCCATATCTATATGAACCAACCGATTTGTTTCTTGCAGGACTTGATCAGAGCACTGTTGATTCAACCATGGAAAGGTATCTGGGTGAGATAGAATTTAATTTGGATTATAAGAGATGGGCCTTTGGACATTTTCATGCCGACCGGCTGTATCCATGGGCTGATGGCAGACAGATGCTGATGTTGTTCAACGAAAATGTCGTAGATCTGGATAAATTTATGCATATGACCGAAAAACAGTCGTTTAAAGATATTATTGCATAAAAGAGCAACTGCGACACAAAAGTCTGAACCGTATCAGCTCTTTGCAGGAACTCTATTCGTAAACACCACTCTTCCATCATTGCTTTATATGGAAGAGCAAAACCTAAATATGCTTCTGACATACTTTAAATAAAAAGGAGGCAAGCTGCTATGACTGAATTAACAGACACCTATGATAAAATCAATGAGGAACTAAACAAAAGCGGAGACAACTACACAAAGGCCGCAAGAACAGTGATATGCACCGAGGTCTGTGGGCACATGTTTGAGCAGGGCTTCACTCTTGACCAGGTGCGTGGTATAATAGAGAGTGAAATCGGAATTTATAAAGGAGAATATTGATGAAACTATTTTTATGTTCGCACTTTTCAAGTGTGGGAAGTCTGATAAAGGAAGAAATTGAAAATAAGAAAGTCGCATTTATTCCAACAGCTTCACTGCGTGAAGGCTACACCGGTTATGTCGGCTCGGCTCGAAAATTATTCAAAAAGTTGGGAGCAATCGTAACTGAAATT